>Ga0099823_1007866_pt1 | contig 10853 bp, 7 predicted proteins | sample CowpearedBW_FD_76831 | JGI IMG/M metagenome (GOLD analysis project Ga0099823, IMG submission 76831) | Root nodule microbial communities of legume samples collected from California, USA - Cow pea red BW | ecosystem: Host-associated > Plants > Roots > Nodule | place: USA: California | collected... | reverse complement strand
TGGTAGTTATTATCTTTTAATATTTTATGATATAATTAAATAAGATAATTATTTAAAAATATCAAATAAAATATCTAAAGATATATTTTCCCCAAATTATCATAAAGATAAAGAAAACCGAAAGGTCCAATTTTTTTGTTCCTCTCTTCTTGGTTTAACCAAACTTCTTCACTTTTTCAAGCTTTTCTTGTCGTCTTCATGCAATGCTTGGCTTGGATTTTGTGTTTTTGATAACTTCTTATTCTTGGATTTATCTTTAAGGTGTCATGAAGCTTTAATTAATTTATTTCCACACCTCCATGAGCTCAACTTAGTTGCAACTGCACTAACACACCTCAAAATATTCAAAGAACATTTATGCAACTAAAAAGTTATTTTTAACATGTTTTTGTATCTCATGCTCAATAATCCCAATTATAGGAAATCCCAATTACATCAATCTTTAAGCACATAAATTCAATTAAATACCCAGAATTAAACATTAAATGAGGGCAAAAATACACACTTATCAAGACTGTAGTGAAGAAGATCCAAAAAGTTTAAATCAAATTTCTCAAGAGCTAAAGTCACTACAAATTTGAAGAATGCAAAAGGCCATTGAAAGGGAAAAAGATAAAATTGAAAGAGAGGTCCAACTTGCTATTCTAGAGGAGGCACTTAGACTCTTAAGACAAAAGGATAAGAAGTTGCAAGAGAAAATTAGGAGTAGGAGCCACTTAAAGAGCTCCAAGACTCCCACATTCATCACACACTATGAGGATGATAATAGGAAAATGGTTGATGACAAATGCCCCAGCCTTGGCCATAGGTAGACAAGAGGAATGGGACTCAACTACTGAGAGGGCCCAAACTCTTATCTTTTTAGTTAACATTGTTTAAATATTGAATTAGGATTTAATTTTGGGCTTTGTATTTTGGGTCTAGTAGAATAGGGTTTTCTTTTGATCATGTATTGGGCCTTGGAGGGCTTTTGGGCATTGGAAGTGATTTGGACCTCATGAGAGTTGGGCCTAACTTTTGACAATGAAAGAAGTGCATTCTACCAAGATCTAGGAACTTTTGTATTTTAGATATAGTTTAATAGATTTCCTCCAAATCTCATTTCCACACACTCACATTTACTCAAAATTAGGTTGTCTCTCCTTAGATTGACTCTTGATTTTCACTATGCTACATTAAGAGGGGAAATCATTTTTTCATAAATTCTTGGTGACAAAGAGTTGATCAAGTTCTCTGTGGGAAAATATGAGGATAGGGTGCTTTGCGATATAATGCCTATGGAAGCCTGTCACATCTTATTAGGAAGGCGTTGGCAATTTGAGAAGAAAACCATACATAATGGCCTCACCAACGAGATCACCTTCACTCACATAGAGAAGAAGTTTGAACTTCATCCTTTAACACCATTGTAAGTGCTTGAGGATCAATTACAAATGAAGAATGAAAGAGATGGAAAAAATAAAAGTCTAAGTCAAAAAGAAAGTCTAGAAAATAATGATGAGTTTGAGGTGGGGGAATTTTGTGTTCCTTCCCCCAAGGTCATTCAACATGAGAACATTTTGTCAAAAATAAAAAAATCAATAAAAAGATTTCTCCATGTTGAACAACCTACATACCTCCTTTTGTGTAAAGGAATACTCACATGCATTGTCAATACTCTTGAGCCTAAGAAACTATCTCTTACTATTGACATTTTTTTGAAGGAGTTTGATGATATATTTCCTAAGGAAGGCCTTATTTGGCTTCCTCCTTTTAGAGTAATAGAACATCAAATTTACCTTGTGCCTAAGGCTAATCTTCCGAATAGACTAGCCTATAAGACCAACCCCCCAGAAACCAAGGAGATAAAGTCTCAAGTTCAAGATTTGTTGGAGGATGGTTGGGTTCAAAAGAGTCTTAGCCCTTATATTTTTCCCATTTTTGTTAGTACCTAAAAACGAATGCAAGTGAAAGATGTGTTGTGATTGTAGGTCATTAAATAATATAAGCATTAAATATAGGCATCAAATTCCTAGGTTTAATGATATCTTGATGAGTTGCATGGGTCAACCATGTTATCCAAAATTTATCTGAAGAGTGGTTATCACCAAATAAGAATCAAGAAGGGTGAGGAGTGGAAAATCACTTTTAAGATCAATTGCCTTTTGGACTTACTAATGCACCTAGCACATTCATGAGGTTTATGGATGTTCTTAGGGATTGCATAGGTATGTTTGTATTTGGTTACTTTGATGATATTTTTGTGTATAGTAAGAGTCTAAATGAGCATCTAGGTCATCTTAGGTTTGTCCTTGCCATTCTTCGGGAACATAAACGTTTTTGTGAACATAGAAAAATGCACCTTTTTGTGTAAATGGTGTCATCTTTTTAGGATTTGTAGTCGATAAGCATAGGGTTCATGTAGACCTTGAGAAAATAAAGGCCATTCAAGAGTGGCCCACTCCAAAAAATATAGGAGGTTATGAGCTTCCATGGGTTAACAAACTTTTATATGATGTTTGTTCCTAATTTCTTTAGTGTTGCTTCACCTCTCAATGATTTTGGTGAAGAAGGAAGTGTTTGTTAGTTGGGGAAAAATAACTCTAATTTTTTTAGTAACTCAAGGATAAACTCATAAATGCACCCACTTGACTTTTCAAAAACCTTTGAGCTAGAGTGTGATGCATTCGATGTAGGCATATGTTCATTGTTGTTGCAAGGAGGTAAACCAATTGCTTACTTTAGTAAAACATTTATGGTGCCTCCCTCAACTATCCCACTATAACAAAGAGTTGTATGCTTTAATGAGAGCCCTTCAAACTAGGGAACAATATCTAGTGTCCAAGGAATTTGTCATTAATAGTGACGACCACAAGTCACTTAAATCATTGAAGGGCCAACACAAGTTGAATAAAAGACATGTTAAGTGGATGGAATTCTTGGAAAAATTTTCCCATGTAATTAAGTACAAGAAGGGCAAAAGTAACATTGTGGCTTATGCCTTGTCAAGAAGGCACACTTGGTCTTCAAAATTTGAAGCCCAATATCTTGGATTTAATCACATTCCAAAAATGCATGCTCAAGATTATGAGTTCTCCTTCACCTATGTTGCGTGTTTAGAGAGAGCACAAGGGGGATTCTATCTGGTTGAGAGGTACTTATTTAAAGAAGGAAAGATTTATATACCTCAAGGATCATAAAGAAAGCAACCCTTTGTCAAGGAAATACATGAAATGGAACTTGTGGGCCATTTTGGGGTAGAGAAGACCCTTAGTTTGCTTAAGGAAAAATTATTTTGGCCACATAGGAAGGATGTCCAAAGATAGTGTCATAGATGCATCTCATGTTTACAATCTAAGTCTAGGACAATGCCTCATGGACTTGACACCCACTTGCCTGTTGCTTCAACTCCTTGAGATATTAGTATGGACATTTTGTGGTGGTTAATCATTTTAGTAAAATGGCATGTTTTATACCATGCCACAAAGTGAACGATGCAAGCAACATTGCTAGGCTCTTCTTTAGAGATATGGCGAGACTTAATGGAATACCTTGCACTATAGTGTCAGATAGAGACTCCAAGTTCCTTAGTCATTTTTTGAAAACTCTTTGGTCAAGACTAGGAACTAAGCTTAACTTTTCTACTTCTTGTCACCCAAAAACTGAATGGCAAAAAAAGGTTGTCAATAGGTCTCTCTCCACTATGTTAATGTTAATCTTGAAGGGTAACCACAAATCTTGGGATGAGTTCCTTCCCCATATTAAGCTTTCTTACAATAGGTTAGTTCATAGAACTACTAAAACCTCCCTTTTTTTTAGGTTGTTTAGGATTTTAATCCTCTTACTCCATCGAAATTACTACCATTTCCTACATCTTTTGACTTTGTTCATAAAGAAGGGGTAGCCAAATCTAAATTTATCAAGAAATTACACGAGGGTTAAAAATTAAATTCAGCAAGAAATTGAGACATACATAAGGTATAACAATAGGGGAAAGAGAGAGGTCATCTTTGAGGAAGGAGATTGGGTTCGATTGCACTTGAGTAAAGATAGGTTTCCTAAGCAAACAATGTCCAAACTTACTCTTTGAGGTGATGGTCCTTTTAGAGTCCTTAAGTGAGTGAACAATAATGGTTATAGGTTAGTGCTGCCTTAGGTATATGATATTAATGCCACATGTAATGTCACTAACCTTATCCTTTTTGTAGGTGGAATTGATGATGAAGCAGATCCTTTAAATTTGAGGAAAAATCCTTCTCAAGAGCTTCGTAGGCCTAAGATGAAGTTCCCATGGTTTAAGGACAATGTGAAGACCTTGGAAGATGTGATGACCTAGTTCACATGGACAAATCCGTCAAGCTTTTTATTTGTAAATATTAGAATAGGTTTATTTTGAGCCAAGTAGTATAGGATTTTCTTTGTGCTTTGTATTTGAGCCTTTTGGCCTAGACGAATTGGGCCTTTATGTGAGATACATGAATTAGGGTTTTTACCCTACATTATGCACTAACTTGGAGAGTAAGCTATGGTTGTCTCTTCATATGCATCCCAAGCCATGAGAAGTGTGACCTTACCTCCTAGGCAAGTCACACTAGAAGCATGCTCTCATTTGGCTACAATTTTCAAATTCTAGAGCTTGAATTTCCCTTTCTTTTTGGAAACACCTAACTCTCTTTTACTCTTATAAATAGAGGAGCACCCATATTGTAAATTCATTCATGAAAATAGTAGAGAAACTTTGTTGAGATGACTTCAGACTTTTCCTCTCATTGTGAATCATTTGGACTAGAGCTCTCCTTTAGGTTTCCTCTAGCCACCCTTCCTTCAAAGTTGGCCTAACCACTCTTAAAAGCACTTCTACACTTTCATTTCACCATTGTCGAACCAGTATTACCTCCATACCTCTATTGCTTCCACACCAACCTAGTTTCTCTTCAAGCCATATGCATAGCATGCTTGGAGTAGGAGTCATCATTTGCTAAAGCAAAGAAAAAATTGTATTAAAGAAAAGGGAGAAACACAAAGATGATATAACATGAGGGATCACATATGTAGACATATCTATTTCCAAATAAGTCGTAACCTACGAACTAAAATTGTGTGACCACCATCATAAACTTTCATTGTCATCCAAACTATATATAGTTAGTAAAAATACTCACATATGTGAAAAGGGATGAAAAAAATATTTCACACTCGCAAATATTTATAGGAAAAATAAGGGATTGGATGATTCAATTATGTATCTTCTATAGATAGGTTATGAGGTCGATACACTTCAACTACACAAAGTATAGATTAGAATGCTTAAGCACAATATATACAATTATATAATATCATTATAACTCAACACATAGATGATTTATCAAGTCTTCTAAGAAATTTTCATACACAAGATTATCTAAATAGACACTTTGGGCTAGAATGTCTAGTACCTATCATCTACCTATAATAACCTTTTTTCTAGGAACTCAAGCCTGGGTTCCTCTCCCTAGGAAGGTCCCTCGTATAAGATCCCAAAAGGAGAATACTTATATTTAAAGTGAGCTTGCCAATTCTCATTCAGTAAAAAATGAAAATAACAAAAGGCATGGGGCTTTATATATAGGTGTTAGTCCACTTGCAAACTATGAACTAAGGGATGTGGGACTAAAGTACAAAGCAACTCAATTGTACTAAAAAGGCTCAAGTTTAGCATCTATCAAGGGAATTAAGTTCCACATCTATCATATCATTGCTTATAAGCACAAGCCTCTATAGATGAGATATAGTTGAATGAAAATGGTCTTGGACATGTTGAGAGAAGCCTTTGATGGAAAACCATCTAGCCACCAAAACCATGCTAAGAAGATAGAAGAAGATGAAGCCTCGTGGAGGAAGACTCTACAGTTGAATAGTGAAATACAAGTATTTTCTTCCTTCCTCTAAGTCTTATACAAAAATCTATTAAATAAATTTTGGGCTTTGTATTTTTGCCCCATAGCAAAGAATAAATTTTGGTTTTGTATTTTTTTGGCTATTTAGCATAGGAAGTTTTTGGAATAATTGATTAGGTAGAAAGTTATTAATACAAAGCTTGTTTATTAGGGTAGATTTCTGGATTTGAAAATAAGTTTCTTGAATGACAAGGACATAGTGAGCAAACTAAGGCTTCATTTGGGCTAGCTTAGGCCTCAAGGAACCCTGGAACACTTGTTTTGGAGCCATTTCAAATTTGAATTTTGAAAATTCTCCCTCTTTTTCTTTGATTTTTAGTCAACTCCTAAGCCTATAAATAGGAGTGCTCAATCTTGCAAAATCAACTTGGATTTGATATAAATAAACTTTGCCAAAGTTGTAGTTCTCTCTTGTTTTTTGAGTTCACTAGGGTAGTCTTTCTTTTAGAATTTTTCTCCTAGACCTTTTTCTTGAGAGTTGGTCGAGCCACTGTCAAGAAACACACTCCAATCAACTCACCAAATACATCTAAACATTCATCCAATTTGCTTTTGTAAGCTAGCACAATTCCTCATTGAGAAGCTTCAAGTCGTTTTAAGTTGGTTTCCATCAACCTTGACAACCAGTCTTAACTACCCATAAATCCATACATGAGGCTCAATACAAGCCTAATTATGCTTCTATTATTTTTTACAAAATAGAAGATTAAACCTATACATGTATCTACATTTTACAAAACTAGAAAGGGAGAGGGGAAACTAATACTCTATATAAGAGTTTTCTTCTTTTTGGTTTCTTCTTCTTAAACCCTTATAACTTTAGGTGTAGTGACTCGATGGTCCCCCGTGAGCTAATTTGAAGTCATATTTAATCCATGTATTATTCCATGTTGTATTATCCATATGTTCAAGGAGAATAATAATAACCATTCTAATTATGAATGTGATAGAGATATTTATTATTATCTATTTTTTTAATCACCTAAAAAAGCCCTTCTTGCTATAGGCATGATTATAAGAGGTGTTCCTTTATATGAATCATAAGATATATAGATCCATATACATGTGCAATGATGGGGAACTGTGAAGTTTTTTTGAGCTTTTTCTTGGTTCTTCGTTACGTTGAAACTTCAGACATTTGACAAGAGGATTTTCTTTCAACATGAACCCTTGCAGTTTCGTCCATATATACCATCATTATTCGAGCCAACAGTCCGAATTTATCAATTTTGAGTATTCAACATAGTTCATTTTAGATTCTTGATCCCATCATTTTTGTCTTTGCCATTGTACTACACACCAACAGATCAATCTATCAGCGACCAACTCTTACTACACTTCTTCATGGTTCATGTTGAAGTATCATAATATCCGTAGTGTTACTTCATAGAAATACATGAACCATCAGTAGACATAGAAGAAGCATTGACCAATGTATTATATGTTGTCCCTCTGTTATAGGATAGCCTCTATTCCTTTTTTCATATACTTTCAGTTAGTCCTTAATAGCTAAGACCTACCACACTTATTCTTTAGGACACTTTCCGATCACATTTGTAATGCCTAGACAAATTGCTTGCCATAATTATGTTCAATTAGCAAACTCAAGAAAGTTAAGTCCTTACTCCATTTATATATATGCCCTCATTTGACCCCTATAGAATTTGTATATTGAAATTATGATTACAAAGCAAACTCCCTTTCATATTGAATATTTATGAAACACAAAGGTATTATGGCGAAAGGTGTCATTTTTTATTGCTTCCTATACCACTCCACCCTCACAAGTCAAATGAGCTTAACACGATTCCATTTCAAAGATTAAGAGACGGTGAGAGGAGATACTAACGATTCCTTACCAATGGTAGATAATGTATTTATACTGAAATTATCTGATATTCCAAATCCCATGGTATTCACCTACTATTACAGGTTTTCCTTCAATTGGTTAGAGGGTTCCCATTCTTATTGTAACCTCACATTTCCCTACAAATTGTTTCTTCCAATTTTATTTATATTAATGGGCTCATTCATTAAACTCCCTTGTAGACTTGTCATGATTGTTTTATATTGTTTATTCTAATTTTACTACAAATCAGATCCAATTTCAGAGCAACAAATTCCAAAACTACTACTTTTATATTGGTAACACTCATACCTCCCTTTATAGTTGTGTCATAGTGTTTTCAAATATTCAATTGCGCATTGGTGTCAAACAAAATATGAGAATCTTACCCTAGGAATTTTATGTCTCATCCTTATCAAGATACCTAGTTGGGAAAAATAGAATATGTCATCCATATGATTGCTATTTGTAGTTTCTTCCCAACTTTGAAAGTGAAGTGTAGGTTGAAAGTGAAGTTCCATACCCATATGTTATCAATCCACCACCAAGCTCTCTTGTTCATTTTTCCTAACAAAATGATCGGTCCATGATTACTCATGAGAGCATAAAGGACCTTCCTAGGAAAATAATGAGAAGAATGACAAGAAGGGATACCTATAATCAATCTTTGAGTTTATTTAGAATTAGTTTATGTTGACTTTATTTTGTGCTGACTTTGCTAATGTTGACTTTCTTTGTGATGACCTTTGACTTATGTTTATTTTATAGGCTTTGCTAAGGGCATATAGAAGAGGAGAAGCACATACTTGGAAAGGGGAGGAGACTTGAGCTTGGCCCACTTGAGTAGGGCGTCTCCTTTGAAGTTTGGAGAGCTTGAATTGACCTTCCCTTTAAGAAGGTCTTAGGTGCTTTTGGAGAGACTTCACGCCTTCCACACCTCATGTCTCCTTATAGATGGCCTAGTTTCTGACGAGCCCCTAACCTCTACTAAGGATGGAGGTAAATGCTTTGGGAAAATAAACATGTGTAGTCACCTTCTTTCTTTCATTTGATTTAGTTTGTCTTCTTCTTGTCTTAGAATAAAATATAGACTCATGAATTACTCCTTTTTTTCTTTTGTAGGATTGCTCTTGGACACCCTTAGTTTGCTAAGGGGTAAACCTAGATTGATCAAGAAGGGCCTTAGGAGCTTGGCCTATCATGTGGAGGCTGCATTTGAAGAGGAGAGGAACTTTGCTGACCTTAGAACATAACATTTTGTATTTACTAAGAGGGTCCCTAACCATGCCTATTTAAGGGAGCCTCTGGACAACATTTAAAAGGTTGATTAATGTTAAATTGAGTGACACCTTTGTCAATTTTCGAGCTTTGCTCTTGTTAGAGTTTTCCACTCTTAGTCTCACATTGAACCTTGGTTCAAATGGCAACAACCACCGCTTATATTAGGTTTGGTGGGACTTTGTTCCCCCCAAGTGGCATACCTTCCTTTCTTCCTCATCCCTCTTCTATTTTCTCCATATTTTGCTATTGTAATTCATGTTCCTATGTTCTTTATGTTCTTTGTTCCTTTTTAATGCTTCCATACCTTTTATGTTCATTATTTTTGTCTTATTTCTTTGTTCAATTGAACCCTTTCTTCCTTTATTTTGAGCTTTTTGAAGTGCACCTACACTTTTACATAATCATTTGGATATTTGAATGTCGTGGCAATCTTCTTAAGGTTTTCTTAAGAAACTTTAACACAAACACCTTTCACTCATTCTAAATATAATATGGATTTGTATCAATTTATAAAAGCTTACATTTTGTATTTGCTTTTTTGTCCTTGGTTTTTGCTAGGAGACCTCTTTGTCTTGTAAAACGGTTCAATATTTCTAGTCTATGAACTTATATTTGACTACCCTTGTGATTAGAGCTCTCTCTAAAGAGTCTCTTTGTCTTAGTCTTATCTTGATATTAGTCTCAACTGGTGGAATCCCCACTTATCTTGAGTTGGTGAGACTTTGTTCCCCCTCAATAGGCATGATTGCACTCTCATCCCCTCCCTGTTCTAGTCTTTCATCTTTTGATCCTTTTTTCTTTGATGGTTAAGTTCATTTCATGCTTCATTTGGTTTGGCTATGTCTCTTATTTCTGATTTGTGTTTTCCATTTTGCTTAATTGAACTTCTTCTACTTTTGTGAATCCTTGGGAGTGAACCTTCACATCTACATAATCTCTTGGTTATCTTAATGTCAAGCAGCGATCTTCCTTGGGTTTTCTTCATCCTAAACACCATAATTGTAAGAACTGAAATGAGTCTTCATGATTTGGTAATCAGAGTTAAAGTTATATATATTATATGGTCTTTTTTCTTGTGATAACCTTTGAGTTGTGGCTTTTGTTGATTTGGTGTAGCTCCAGTCTTCGTTAAAAGTGTGTGGTTTGAGCCCATTGTTGACGTGGCCGAGAGGTTAGAGTATCCCAATTTCATCTTCTATATGTTTGTTCAAATGGCATGTTGTTAACATGTTGGTTTTGCTCTAGTCTTGTTGTGACTAAATACTTCTAGTCATGTTTGTATGCTAGCTACAATTTTTGTGTCTTTGTGAGTCTTTATATATGCCTAGCTTTTAGTACCTTTTCTTGATTGTCTTAGGTTCTTGATTTTCTTTTCTTGCTTCCTTAAGTATGTTTGCCAAAAGAGTTTCTACTTGATTGCTAAACTACAAGATTTTGACATAGAGAATTATACATTTCTATAGTAGAGCTTGAGTGAAATCCTTCCCTTTTGCATTGTGTGAGGAGACCAAACACCTTAGAGTTGCTTATTTTTAGTTTTTATTGCCTTGACTTTTGCTAGCAATCATTCTTTTCTAGTTTGTGTTGCTTCAACTTTGTGGCTTTGTTTATAGGAGCGATGGAAGAATAACCCATTGATTATACACCAAGCAAGGGTGAAGCATTGGTAGGCCAAAGGAATGGATGACGAAGGATTGACCCCAACCAAGGATGAAGGCACATGCTTAAGAAGACTAAGCATGTTTAGAAAGGAAGTTCATTAATCCTTCATCCCTTTCATTTGTGTTTGTTATTTTTGATTCCCTAAGTTG
>Ga0099823_1007862_pt1 | contig 10855 bp, 9 predicted proteins | sample CowpearedBW_FD_76831 | JGI IMG/M metagenome (GOLD analysis project Ga0099823, IMG submission 76831) | Root nodule microbial communities of legume samples collected from California, USA - Cow pea red BW | ecosystem: Host-associated > Plants > Roots > Nodule | place: USA: California | collected... | reverse complement strand
TTTTTTTTTTTTTTTTTTTTCTTACAATTTTAAGTTAAACCAGATCCCTCAGTTTAGATACTTCTGTAACCGAAGTTATATATTTATCAGACTTAGGTATAGATGTTTAACCAAAAGGGTTGAGATTTTTGTTGTTCTTGTTGACACTGATTGAATTTGAAGTGGTAGTGTTTTTAAGGCTAATTGCCAGAGAGAATAGGAAACTATGTGAATTTCATATTTCAGAAATAGTTCATATTCCACAGATAGACTGCACAAAGTTGGTCGTTTTGCGGGTTAAAGCACATATGTATACTAATTTATCTTTTTTTATCTTCCATCACTGTAGAGAGCTGATATCATGGCAGTTGAAAAGTCTGGAATTGCCAAAGATGTTACAGAAGTGAGTTTCTGCTCTTTTATCACATTTTTAATGTTTTTTTAGAAGTGTTGTTCCCTTGTGTTTTGGTGTTTGTAACTCGTATACATAGTGATGTATGTTGTTTTATTTGATGAAGTTGATCGGTAAAACCCCATTAGTATATCTGACTAAAATCACGGAGGGTTCTGTTGCCCGGGTTGCTGCCAAACTAGAATTGATGGAGCCATGCTCAAGTGTAAAAGACAGGTAACGATTTCGATCTCTTTCACCTTGCTACAATCACTTGAGTTTTCGTTCTTGCTTTCAGATGTTTTTTGGAATCACTTGATGACTTTGTTCCTATGATATATATGCACGCTAAATTTAGGATTGCGTTTAGTATGATTGCTGATGCCGAGGAAAAAGGAATTATCACCCCTGGACAGGTTAGTACAGAGAAATATCGTCGAATTGAGCATCAATAGTGAAGCTGTTTGAGTCACAAACAACTTAGTGTATGAAATTGATGAACTTCGTTAAATCTCACGGCACTTATTTATTTAAAGGTGTATGAAAACACTGGTATGCGTTAGGTTAGTTTGTGCTAAAACTTTTCTAGGAAGTGGAGGAGAGAAAATAAAATAAAATTGTTTGTATGAATTTGGTGTAACCCTGAGTTGACAAGTACAATTTATGGTGCATGTGGGTTGTGTTATTTTACTGAAGAGCACCCTGATTGAGGCAACGAGTGGGAATACTGGGATTGGATTAGCATTCCTGGCAGCAGCGAAGGGTTACAAGCTTATAATTACAATGCCTGCTTCAATGAGTCTTGAAAGAAGAACCATTCTTCTGTCGTTTGGGGCTGAGTTGGTTCTCACAGATCCTGCAAAAGGAATGAAAGGGGCAGTTCACAAAGCTGAAGAGATATTAGCTAAGACTCCCAATGCCTATATACTTCAGCAATTTGAAAACCCTGCCAATCCTAAGGTAATCTACAAATTTGTTCTGTAACTGCAGCAGTGAATGCTTGACAACTTGGGTGACACATTTTGTTATCATTGAATTTGAAGGTACATTATGAAACTACAGGCCCAGAGATATGGGAAGGCTCAGGAGGGGAAGTTGATGCACTTATTAGTGGTATAGGAACTGGTGGCACCATAACTGGTGCAGGAAAATTTCTTAAAGAGCAGAATCATAATATAAAGGTTAGTTTTTAAATTTGTATGTTTAAATATAATTTAATAGAACTGTGCATGTAATTTTTCCTGAGAATGGAGCCATATATTTTGGCTATGGTTTACAGTTTTATATATTTATGTACTCATTTTATTTTTATGAAGCTATATGGTGTGGAACCAGTTGAAAGTCCAGTGCTCTCAGGAGGAAAACCTGGTGAGTATTTACACATTCTTTGCTCCACTGTGACGAAAACTGACAAAATGTTCAATTTGAAATATTTTGCACTCCTCCACAAAAATGTTGGGCAGTTGATTTTTGTTTAGTTTTCTATTTATTCATTATTGGAAGATTGCGTGAGAAATTAAAGTAGAGATTGTATTGAAGTTGTTGTAGCAGAACTGTTTTTTTGTCTTGATCTGCGTACTCGTATTATTATTACAAGAAGATTGCCACAAGTTTTATTTATTCAGCAGAACATTGATTGTTTGTGTCCCTACGGAATTTTATTAGTCTGTCCCTGTACGTTTTCCTGTTTGTTTTCCCTCTGGTAATTACCTATTTACACGCTGAATGGTTTTTCTTTATAATAAAAAATGAGAGTTGAGATAAGAACATGTTCTTTAACTGTTGCTGATAAGCAGATTGCCATTGTGAACATCTAGGTCCACACAAGATTCAAGGGATTGGTGCTGGTTTTGTCCCAGGAGTATTGGAAGTTAGTCTCTTAGATGAAGTAGTTCAAGTAAGCTTTTAATGCCTTTTGAATAGTCATTATGTTTTTCAAGGCTTAACAGAATAATACATAAGGAAATATTATAACCTTATTCTGAAGTTGTTTGGAAACGAAAAGCACAGTTTTGGGAAACAATGTGAAAACTCCTCTATTTATTATTTCATATGATGATTGACAAATAACGTAAAATTCTTTTTACATGGGTTGCTAATGGGTGTTTCTTGTTTTAATATCAATTTGCTGATATTGTTGCATTGTGCCCACTTTGGTTTGAGCAAAGCCGATTTTTGCAACTAAATGAGGTATTTCATGTTTAGGTGTATATTGTTTATTATTTTTTTGGGTACCAAATGAAGGTAGTAAGGAAGTAATGGTGCGCATTCAGTTATAGTTTCTGCTATATAATTGTCCTACAAAGTACAATGGTTCTCTCCTTCCATACACAAGTCCTGAGTTGGGAAAATTTTGAATGGCACCCTCGTTAGCTCTATTTCTCATTGTTTTTGCGATTTTTTTTGGACATTTCTAACAGTTTAAGATTTATTAACAATGGATGTATGATTTGGCAGATATCAAGTGATGAAGCAATAGAAACTGCAAAGCTTCTTGCACTTAAAGAGGGTCTATTCGTAAGTTCTAAACCTCTAAAACAGCAATGATTGAGCCTATTCCTCTAATAGATGCCTATCTATTTTGTCTCTTTTTATGATTTTGGATACAAATTTATTGTATAATACCTGTACAGTTTGTTGAATCTATACTTGAAATATTACTGTAGGTTGGAATATCATCTGGAGCTGCAGCAGCAGCTGCCATTAAGATAGCAAAAAGAGCAGAAAATGCTGGAAAACTAGTTGTTGTAAGTTGATCTCTTTCTCTACAAATGTCTGTCAAGAACTTGCAACATAATCCCATGTTTTTGGTCAATGGATTGTTTGTTTAGTTTTGATGGATGACAACTGAGATTAATGAGCATTATTTTAAGTTTCACTTAGCGGACAGTTCTGTTTTGATTATGTACAGGTTATTTTCCCAAGCTTTGGTGAGAGGTACCTGTCCTCTGTGCTGTTTGAATCAGTCAGACGGGAAGCTGAAAGCCTTACTTTTGAATCCTGATTTCAAGTGGCGGATTCAAATTGCAATTCTCAAATAAACACTACTTCAGAAGAAAATAAAGGAAATTTTTTTACTTATGAAGAAGGCTTCTGAAATTATTTAGAATGGCACTTTTTCGTGGAATATAATCTATGGTTTTTATTCTCTTAATGAGTGCATTTGATATCTCGAATAATAGCAATGAAAATGACCACTATACTAGTTAAATTTTACTATTATGCAGAGTTATCAAACTTGAAAATCTAAATAAACTCTTTCGTAGACTCCCAAGAGTTTTCCTAACATAAAAGAAATCTATTAATGACATATTAGCATAACATAATGACCAATAATTCAATATTTCCACTTCATAATAAAGTATGATACTACTAAATAAGATTAAACTAAATAGATGAATAGATCTGTGAAACCACGTAACCCAATTTTTTGGCATAAAATTAAAACATAGATAGTTGAAAAGTTTGTACATCATGCAATTCTAGGCTACTAAGTTGGTTAGGAAGCAGACAAACTTTTACCTTGCTTATTAATAACCATTTTCATCCTATTACCATAAATAGTAAGTCATTCCATGAACTTGATGCATTCCTATAGTGTAACTCCTCATTTGAGGGAGTTAGAAGCAAGGGTATTCTATTATGAGAGAGTGTATTGTTTCTCTACTCGTATTTAGAGAGGCTGTAGTTTTTCTTCCACTTAGTGAGAATACTTTTCTACTCTTGCCCCATGGTTTTTCCCTTACTAGATGAGGGTTTGTTGTGTGAAAATAGTGTTAATATTCGTACTTTCTCATCTTCTAGCTAAGATATTACTGTGACTATGATAACCAGCACTAGTAGTATCAAAGTGAATAGGTTATTGATATTATTCCATTGTGATGTACACTAGTATAGTGTTGATGACAATTTGTAATATGCATTGTGGTTGAAATATAGTCTGATTTGTCAATCAGAAAGGAGTTTATCTTATTACTTGATATTTAACATGAAAGTATATGTCTAAGAAAGTTCTATTTATAAAGGACTTGATATTCAAGTGTGCCCGTTGACGATTCAATTTTCTTTCTTGGAAACTCACCTGGGTACTATTTTACTTCCTACCATCATTATTTCAATAGGTGGTACTATTGACAATTAAAGTTGCATAAGCCAAATCAATGAAAAACAATAAAACAGAGTGAAATAGTGGCAACAAAAATGAGACAGAAGTTCAACTGGAATATTTTTTTCCTATGGGAATTAAAGATCAGGTCAACTTTGAGGAAACAAACTTGTATAGATGCAATTAAAAGTAAACCGGCAGATATAATTGATGGAAAGTGGTTAAAGATAGACGAGAACGTTGCAGCCAATTTTATCTATCGTTACATAGAAGAAGACTACAACAGAGAGTTGGGATGTTATCAAATTGTACAATACCAAATCACTTCATACTAGATTTTTATAGAGAAAACTTCACACTCTACAAATGTGGACCAAAATATTCTTAAAGATTAAACTTTATATTCTTTGAATGTACACATCGATGATACATTACATCAACAATTTAAATACTATATATGTTCAACATTCAATTTCAATATGGTAGAACAACAATTTAAATACTATATATGTTCAACATTCAATTTCAATATGATAGAATAACAACGTATTCAAATTGTTGATGACTCACTCATTCGATATAGTTTTCTCTTTAATAGTTTGGTATGAAGTGACTTCACCGTTGATAATGTTAATTTTCACCATTATTATTAGTCACTTTACATAAAGTGAAGCAAGATTGAAATCCATCAAAGTAGAGATAGAAGGTCAAATTTAGGATTTCCAAAAGATTACCAATGTTAGGCGCTACTTGAACCGAGCTTAGCACCATGAAGGCAGACAGGAAATTTGTCTCAAGGCTGGCCGCCACTTACCTCAAGCCGGGTGCCACCTCCCAATGGTGATCTAAGCTGACTGCCAGCTGGACAGAGAGCTAGTTTCTTCCGTCTGAGTGCACATAACGTGTGGCGTTGGGCGTCACCACTTTTGCTGACATGACACATTTGACTTATTTTCCTTGTTTCTCTGTGAAAAAGAGTCTTTTGGGATTTTCAGAAGTGTGGAAGACACCTTAAAGACTTTTGGGGCTATTAGGGTTTATCCGAATACATTCACTCTCCTCCTTGGTTATCCATCTTCTTCCATTATTCATATATCCTTTTCCTCCTTGGTTGTCCATCTTCTTCCATTATTCATATATCCTTTTCCTCCTTGGTTGTCCATCTTCTTCCATTATTCATATTTCCTTTTTAGGCTCTGGAGCAGCAGCTGCAATGTTTCCCATACAACACTTTCTACGCATTTCCCATGCTTGTATGGAAACACCTTGTTGTGACCTCATCAGATGTTGAACACCCTACAATCCACTCACAGCCACACTTCAGCCCCTAAATTAAGGTGTGCCCCGAACCACACCAAATTATAAACCGAGTCACTAAATTTATAGCAACATTGGTAACAATCGGATAAAATTGTCTGTTTCCCACTTCAACCACCAAAAAATATGTAATGCCCCCATCCAAGGCAGAAGGTATATCAACTACAGCAGAGCACATACCAAAATCAAATCAGCCTGTCCCATACATAAATCACCCTGCAGAATCCCTTGTCAAACTCTACCAAGTAAACACCCTGAATGAGCACCTGTGCAGAATGGACACACTTGGAGAATGCTACAATTATTGGCCTTCACTATCATCATGGGTAAAGAGAACCTGATGTATTGTTTAAAAAATATTCTTTCACGAATATGAAACGGATAAAATAATGGGAGTGTGGAACTATTACCAATAATCTTTACAAGAACACCAACCATCCTTAAAGTGATGAAAACGATTATTATCTCTCACGATAATTTCTCTTCCAACAATTTTTGAGATGAACTTGATGGCACTATGACAATCTCCACAAATCCTAAGATTTTTTGTAACACGTATGGGCACTCCATGAGGGAGAGCTATGAGGCCAAATGCTAGAGCAATCTTCTCACTGTGGTACCATACTTCTGAAGCCTTTTCTTCTTCTTCTAAATCGAAGAGTGATAGGTTGGTATCAGGAACATACCCAGTTTTCTTCATCTCCACTCTGAGCTTAGCTAGCATTGCCTGAATTTCGGAGTTCTTTTCATGAGAACTATCCTTTGCTTGGAAAACATGGACTCTATTCTTTACAGCAACCCAACTATAACCAACATTTTTTTTAATACCAATATCTCTCATTTCCTTCCTGACAATAGTGGCTTCTTCCCATCTGCATTTAGCAATTACAAGCATTAGCAATAGAACCATAAACAATGTTAATTCAGAAGGAAGAGACAGTTTTAGTTCCGGCTAAACATGTTAAAGAAACTACAGAAAAATGAAAACCACCACAACAATAATACAACCTTATCCTACTAGATGCAGAAAAATGCAAAAGAAGGTAAATTCTTTTGAGACTAATTTGGATGGGACAGCTTATTCTACCAAATAGAACGAACAATTCAGCTAACTTGTCAATTCTATCCAAGAAGGAAACTTAGTTATCGAAATTGTGAATTTTTACCTGCCAGCAGATGCAAGCATGTTGGAAAACACTACATGGTTGCCAGAGTCATCAGGATCTAGCTGGAATAATTTTTCAGCTGCAATTTTCCCCAACTTTGTTTTCCCATGCATCTTACAAGACCCGAGTAGAGCTCCCCATACAGATATAGTAGGAAGAATTGGCATTCTTTTAATAAATTCATATGCACGATCAACCAAACCAGACCTCCCAAGAAGGTCCACAATACATGCATAATGCTCAGCGCCTGGTTCAATTCCATATCTCCCTCTCATGGATTCAAATATATGCAAACCTCTCTCCACTGCCCCTGCCCTACTACACGCTGACAATACCGAAACTAGTGTAACATAACTTGGTGCTATACCAAAGCTGCCCAGTGTCATCTCCTCAAATAAAGTCAATGCCATGTCAACATCGCCCAAATGTGCATATCCACCTATCAGTGCATTCCAAGTGACTAGGTTCCTCTCCGGCATTTCTCTGAATACTTGCTCTGCGTTCTCTATACTTCCACATTTTCCATACAAATAAACAAGTGCACTCCCAACAAATATATTCTCATCCACACATGCTTTAACAGCAAGAGCATGAACTGACCTGCCCAGTTCAAGCCCTCCAAGCTCCGCACACGCACTGAGTACACTCGATATCATGAAATCTGTTGGCTCAACCTCCTTCCTTGCCTTAAGGAAGACCATACACGCTCTCTCTTCCTCGTGGTTTTGCACAAGAGCAGCAAGCATAGAGCACCAGGAAACAACATTCCTCCTGCCACTGCCAATTCTATTAAAAATCATTTCAGATGACACGATGTCCCCACATTTTCCGTAGAAATCAATAAGCCCATTGGAAACAGAAACATCCTCCCGGTACCGGCTCCGCACTATAAATCCGTGTAACTGAATCCCGAGCTCTAAACTCGCCATGTCAGCACACGCATTGAGAAACACACAAAACGTTATCGCATTTGGCTCTCCACCCACAGAAAGAAACTTTTTAAATGCGGAAACTGCATCCAAACACCGGCCATCCTGAACTGCATTGGAAATATACGCATTCCACGTGGCCAAGTTCCTGTGCGGCATTTCGTCGAACATGTTACGAGCCTCAACTCGAAGGCCGGTTTTGCTGTACATGTCAAAGGCGCTGCACCCCACAAACACGTCCAATATATTTCCACCTTTTAGGGCGAGGGCATGAAGCTGTTTTCCAGTAAAGGGCATGTGCAACGAAGCCGAAGCTTTGAAGACGCAGGGAAACGTAAAGTCGTTAGGGAGAACAGACTCGCGGCGCATGTTAGTGAAGTGGAGGAGCGCGGAGGTGAAACGACGGTTGTGAACGCAGCCGGAGATGAGAGAGGTCCAGGTGACGACGGTGCGGGGGTTGGTGAGTGAGAGAAGGATTTCAGCTGAGTTGATACGGTCGAGTTTGGAGTACATGTTGACGAGGTGGTTGCAGAGGAAGGATGAGAGAGGGGTGTCATGGGTTCTGAGGATGAGCGCGTGGGCCGCACGGCCAAGCAGGGAAGAGTGGGTTGAAACTGCTGACTCCAGCAGAGAACCAAGCAGGTTTGGAGAGGGCGCGTTCATGGATATGGTGATCGGAAAACAGAGTGCATTCTTTTCTACAAGCTTTGGTTTTCTTGCATGCCGTTTCAAATTTCTAAGTTGCGCTACTTAAGCATCGGTTTATTCTTAGATGTTGTTAGGGTTTGATTCAGTTTATTTTGGGTCTAAATAATTTTTGTTTCTGTAAATAATGTTCAAACCTTATATTACCTGGTTGATGATAATTAAATAAAAAGGCTGTTTTATTCATTTGACTCGATTTATCAAGAAAAAAATATAAATAATATAATTTTATTCCACATTCATGAGATCCATACGCCGAAAAGAGAGGTAAAAGCATTCAAATGGTACATTTTTTCTTCAAAATCACAGAAACTTTGACAAATTTGAAAAAAAAATTCAAAAGTAAAAGAGTTGTGTTTAGTTAATATAACATAGTAAATAATTCGTGTTACATTCATGCAATTTTTACTCACTAAAATAAAATTGTATTTGTTTGATAAAATACGATTTGAGTATTATTTATGAAGATTTAGAGAATGGTATTTTAGGATGGATCGATATAATGTTTAAAAGAGTGAATACTTGATTATTTTAATATTAAAAAATATTTAAGTATAAATAGAAGTTTATAAACCAATTTTATTATTTATTAATATAAATTTTTTTTACAAACCTTTTCTCTCGGTCCTTTTTTATTTTATCTAAATTTATTATATTATTAAGCATTTTTTTAAGATCAGAGACTGTTAAGGTGATCTCTGTGGCGAGCTCTTCACTCTTGTCTGATCAATTTCTCAAACCAAGTAAATTGATTTTCTGTCTTTTTTCTTTATCTGGATTAATCTTTGCGCATGTGAGTGATCGTAACTCGCATGTAGCTTTTTGTGTCTTCCTTGAGAGTTTCTGCTAATCAATGATTCTAATGATGTTTTCTAATCATGTTTGCGATGTCTTTAGGTTGAGTAGTGCGTCTTGATAGTTGGAAGGGAGATTTATTACTTTTTGAGTGTTTCGAGGAGTCATCTTCCAAGTTAGGAAAGCTAATTTAAGTGTTTTTAAGTTATAGAAATATTCAATTGCTTGTTTGATAATGTTGTGGATTGTTGGTGTGTTGATCTATGGAATGATACATGATTGTATGAAGTTGATGTTTTAAAAATTGAGGTTGTTATATGTAAAAAACATATGGTTTTGCTGTTGAGAGTGTTTGGTACTTATGTTTGTGGTTGATTAAAGTTTGGTATATGTGAAAATTCTTGACTTAGACTTGACTGAGAAGGCATAATTATGCAAAATCATCTTCAGAATTAAGTAGAATCGCTGGTTGAGGGATAGCTCGCTCCACGAATACAAAGTCAAAGACTCAATGGCATAGGAGTCGCTACTTGCTCAATGAAGCGAATCAAAAGTCAAAGAGTTTAATAACATTGTAGTCGCTTGTCAAGAACACCCTCGCTGAATGAATTATTGAAGGATTTCCCTCTTGGAGTCCTAAGGATATAGACTTCTATCTTTTATAGATTAGCTTGTCCTTTTCTCTGTGTTTTGTTTGTCTTGTGTTGTTTTTTTTTCAATGATCACTTTATTGGTGTGAGCAAATGAGGATCTTGTAGTTAGATCGATACAAAAAGATAATAGTATAGTTGTTTAGTTAGCATATAAAGTTCTTATATATATATATATATATATATTGTTCCGGTATGCAAATTCAGATACAATTAGCTACCAAACTAATTTCTAGTTTCTTCCACTCTCCCTTTTTTCTTCACTCATGCCCCCTTAGTTATCCCTTTCTGTCTCTTTATACCCCTTCTGATAACCTCCAATCCCGACTGATAAGGAACTGCTTTATCTTTTAGCGTTTATTCAGGGAACCGCCCAAGTAACCACCCATGCATTTCGATAGTCTCTGGATTCGAGCCTAGATTTGGGGAACTACTTCCTATATTTCAGGGGGTCACTTCATAGTGGGCCTGTTGGGCCTAAAAAACGCTACTCTGACCCATTACTGAGAGAGAAACATCCAACTTCGCCTTTCGAGCTAGTGATTACACTCAAAGTCAGGCCGGGATTCGAGCTAGCTATATCTTGGTGCACAATAGAGCTAGGTCGGAGTCCGAGCTAGTCCGATCCCAGTACACAACAAAAGTTAGGTCATAATCCGAGCTAGCTATATCCTGGTACACAATAGACCTAGGTCGGAATCCGAACTAGTCCTATCCCAGTACACAACAAAAGTCAGGTCAGAATCCGAACTAGCTATATCCTGGTACACAGTAGAACTAGGTCGGAATCCGAGCTAGTCCTATCCCAGTACATATAT
>Ga0099823_1007861_pt1 | contig 10856 bp, 9 predicted proteins | sample CowpearedBW_FD_76831 | JGI IMG/M metagenome (GOLD analysis project Ga0099823, IMG submission 76831) | Root nodule microbial communities of legume samples collected from California, USA - Cow pea red BW | ecosystem: Host-associated > Plants > Roots > Nodule | place: USA: California | collected... | reverse complement strand
TATTTATCATTATATATATATATATATATATATATATATATATATATGTGTGTGTGTGTGTTAATAATAGATTTGATAATTAGTTTTAATGTATATTAGTATGATTAATATTTTTAATTAACAGCGGAATAATTAAATAATATGTTAATGATGAATTAATTTGTGGGTTTAGTACCTTAGTCTTTTAACTTTCAGTGAATTTTGAAATTAGTTCATTTCAAAATTTTAGACCAATTTAGTCATTCATATTCTGAAATACGTAGATTTAGTCATTTTAATCAAATATTGTTAAGTTTATTTGACATTTCAAGCGCGTTTCACAATATTATTTTATACTTTTTGACACATTTTTGTTTTAATGTTAAGTCAAATACTATTGCGAAACTCGCTTGAAACATCAAATAAACCTAACAAAAAATTTGATTAAAATGACTAAATTCACGTATTTGTAAAGATGAATGACTAAATTGGTCTAAAGTTTCAAAAATGACTAATTCCAAAATTCACCGAAAGCTGAAAGACAAAAAAACATATTTGACTTTTAATTTAATTTAAAAATGGGTTAAATATGTTTTTGGTCCTTCAAATTTTAATAAAATTTAGAATTAGTCTCTTTTCGAAACTTTTGACCAAATTAGTCATCAATTTTAGAAATATTTGTTAAGTTTATTTGACATTTCAAGAACGTTTATGATAATATTTGAGTTAACATTGAAAATAAAATATTTAAATTAACACAAAAAAACTAAATTCACGCATTTTTAAAATGAATAACTAAATTAGTTAAAAATTTTAAAAAAGTATTAATCTTAAATTTTACTAAAACGTGAATAACAAAAACATATTTAACTTTTCAAAAATTAAAATATAAAATGTTTTATAAAAGATGAATTTAAGTCTTAAATATTAATAATTAAGATCATAAGTACGGATTTTCTTACAAAATATTTAATGTTTGGTAACAAACAAACTTGATAACAGAGGTAACAGAGGAAACAGAGTGATTCAAGGTTTGGTGTCTGAGAGAAGTGCTTCCGCCATCTCTGATCCGAAGCAAAGAAAAGGCTATGGAAACGTAATTCTCACCCTTTTCTGGTTCATCTTTCCCTTCCCAACAACACCCATCAAATTCAATCTAACATACACAACCACTCACAGCTAAACCCTTCTCTCTCACACAATAAACAGTAACAAGAAAGAAAGCTGTTCCAGTAATAACAGATCCATTTCTCTCTCCTCCCCACCTTCTACAAGCTCGCCTTTTCTTCAATTCTCTCAAAACCCTAATCCTCTTTGCCCTCTGATCCACACCGTTTCCCATGTCTGGGATGTATTTACATTTGGGTCTGTTTCTGTGCGTGCTTTTCGTGTGCTGTTCAGCGACTTCGTCTTCTTCCTTCGCGTCGCACCGTTCAATCCTTCGAGAGGTCAAGAACGCTGTTAATCATCCCGATTATGCCATTGAACTGAACGGCACGAATTTCGATGCCGTTCTCAAGAATACCCCTGCTACTTTTGCCATTGTAGAATTCTTTGCCCATTGGTTAGTCTTTACAGTTTGTATTAAGTCGTTGTGTTTTATGTGTTTCTAGTCGTGGAATTGTGTGAAATCTCTTTTGGGTGTTAAAAAGTTTGGGCTTTTATGGATATTACTTCGAGGGTGGGAGTTTCTTTATTTTTATTTTTTAGTTTTGTTTTGGATGATAGACTCTATGGTTTGATCTGAAAAGTGGATCTGTAGTAACAGTTACGAGGTGAGGGGATGGATTCATGACAAATTAATGGAAGGGTTTTTGAAATTTTAATTGATTGGTCTGTTGAGTTTGCTTTTTACAGTAAATTTTAATTGATTGGTCTAGTTAAGGTAGTTGATGCCATGGGTAGTAAAGGGTTAAAAAAAGCACAATACAGTGTGCTATATTATCAGGGCTTCACTTGAAAATTGTCGTTATCTTTTGTTCACTTCACTCTGTTCCGTCCTGGCAGACCTCCTTGAGTAATTTCCTCAACAAAAACTTATAGGAGAAGAAAATAAGATGAATCACATGGTCTAAAAAATTATAATTAATCTGGTTCAAGTCTGGTCAAACATTATTTCTGGGAAATATACCATATTTTTCAAAATCTCTCCTTGAAATCTGTGAAAAATATGCACCTCAACTTTTTCAGCATCTTTTTGGTTTAACTTCTCTATGGGAAAATATTAATGGTAGGGTTGTCGTGCAGCAAGCGCAGCTAGTTATGATGAAGTAGATGCCAAGTGTAACATATGACATATAGATGCTCTACAAAACGAGCTCAATATTCTTTTTAAGTGATCAATTCTTGTTTACTTATATTTGCTTAATTACTTATATTATTGCAGCAAACTTCTGAAGTGATATTGGCGTTCACATTCAAGAAATGTTTGAGAATAAAGTCAATTTTAGTTATAGTTTTAATATCTATTCTTATTGTCAGATAATTGGATTATTTTAAATATTCGGATCAGTTTTTACCATTTTATATATTCCCTCTCTTGCATCTTTAAGAATGAAATATGAGTACAAGAAATTCTCATTTTCTGTTCTGTCCCTTTCTTTGTCAGGTGCCCTGCATGTAGAAATTATAAGGTATTGTTTGCTAAAAAGTATAATTAGCTTTTTGTTAGTTTTCTATTATAATTTAACACATCATGCTATCAACTGAAATTTGAATGCAGCCACACTACGAAAAGGTCGCCAGATTATTTAATGGACCTGACGCAGTGCATCCAGGAATCATATTAATGACAAGGGTAGATTGTGCATCAAAGGTGCGTGCACCTTATCTCGCATTCTTAATAAGGGAAAGGTGATAATGCTTATACCTTATACTGAACATGCCCATGCAATTGGTACCTCTATTTTCAATTTTTTGGCAGCACAGATAAATACTAAGCTATGCGATAAGTTTTCTGTTGGTCATTATCCTATGCTTTTTTGGAGCTCTCCTTCTAAATTTGTTGGCGGTGGTTGGGATCCTAAACAAGATAAAAGTGATATACGTGTGATTGATGATGCACGCACTGCTGATCGGTTACTTAGTTGGATCAACAAGCAATTAGGCAGGTATGAGGCATAAATTAACTCATTGTTGATAATTATATTATGGTAGGTCAATATTTTATCTAGCTAGATAATGATAGGGGAATATTTTATTAAAGCCAGATGCTGTAATTGAATTTGGAATATCAACTCTGTAGACATATAATGATTACAAACTAGGCATTAGGCAGTATGGAAAAATCGGAGTTCTAACTGCTGCAGTCTAAATTTATGAGGTTAAATCTTATGGATGCTGAAATTTTTCATAATATAATTTGCTTTAATCTGATGGAAGTTGTATGTGCAATGTTCATAATGTTGCAGTTCGTTTGGCCTGGATGATCAGAAATTCCAAAATGAGCTTCTTTCATCCAATGTCTCAGATCCTGGACAGGTCCATTTCTTCACACACCCACATGTTTGATTTCCTTCCGTTTTATATTTGAAGATATTGATGTTTATGGTATTCATGACTTGGAAAGATTGCCAGAGCTATCTATGATGTAGAAGAGGCAACTTCTACAGCTTTTGACATCATCTTAGAGCACAAGGTAGATTATCTATTTTCCTTTATTGGTCTTTTTGTGCTTATTGATTTGGGTGATACTACAATTGCTTTATGTTTGGCAGATGATAAAACCAGAAACTCGCGCTTCACTCATTAAGTTCCTTCAGCTTTTGGCAGCTCATCATCCTTCTAGGAGGTAAGACAAAGCTTTTACTGATATGCATGATCCTTTCTTTGCCCAGTATTTAGTGTCAAAATTTTCATGTTCTGGATTTCTTTTCAGATGCCGGAAGGGTACTGCTGAATTTCTTGTGAGCTTCGATGACTTGTACCCAACAGATTTTTGGTCAACTAAGCAGGAAGATGATAATAGTTCAATTAGGAACCTCAAGATTTGTGGGAAAGATGTGCCTCGCGGATACTGGGTAGGATCTCAATACTTGTATTACACCTTTTACACATTTCTGCAATTGATGAATATTTTAATCCTTTTTATAAAAGTTACCATATTATGTTAATTGTAATTGAATTAATACTGGTTGTTGGATCTCATTATTTGAGAAAAGAATGTCTTTTAATCTCAATGAGCGGTTCTGTTTGGTATACTTGTCTGTCTGTCACATGCTTTGTCCTCAGGGCTTTCCTATACAAAGATTTGGCTTGATAAGCATTGCTTTCACTATTTCTTAACCAATCCTACATGGGTAAAGGGTCAAAGTGGAATTTTTGTTGGCAAGTGTGGAAGAAGATTGGGGTGGGTGGGAGGGGTGCGACGGGGGATGAGAGTTAGGCAATCCTTCTCTGATTAGCTATATGCTTTGCAATTACCCTGTAATCAGCAGAGCACTGTTCTCAATATTTCCTCCGTTAATATACAGAAAATTCTGTTCCTATCATCATCCAGTCCTGGTCACCACACAGAGAGGAAGAGAGAAGGTATGTCTAGGGAGAGACTTCTAAAAAGAAAAGGAAACCAGTGAGCCAAAATAGGTAAAAAAATTACATCCAAAGTGTCCAATGTCTTTGCATATCAATAGTAAAGTTTACTTTGAGAAACAATGCTAAGGCCAAAACATTTTGATATGCAACAGATGTAAGGGACCAATATGGAGAAAGGTGTACCCGTCCCCTATTACACTATTAGATATAGAGGATGCTTATTTTGGTTGTGTGGAACACTATCACCTTTTTTTTGTATAACAAATGTAAGGGGAAACCCTGGAAAATGTAGGCAGTCATCTATGTTACACTAAGTAACTGTACAATGGATGCATCCGCATCTGTGTCAAACTTCCCATATGGAAGTTCCTATGGCTAGTTATAATGTCAACCCTACAAAAATCATATATCTGTATAATGATTTTACTTATTTGGTGAAGTTGTATTTTCTCTCAAATTGTATGTTCCGTGGGATTTGAAGATGAGGATACATGCATAGTATGTTTTTTATCTGTATTTTATTATAATTCATAATATTGCCTTCGTTCATTAAATTTTGAATTCTCAGTTTGAAACATTCTTGAGTATTTTCTTTTATTTTGACTTTTCTTTTACAGATGTTCTGCCGTGGCAGTAAGAATGAAACCAGAGGCTTCAGGTAATACTTTACCACCATATTTTGTCTTGTTCTTTGTATTCAATTAAATATATTAAACTTTTTCTTATCGACTACCCTATTTTCATTCAAAAATAAGTTAGTTACCCTTATTTTTAGTCTATAACTATTTTTGTATGACAAGAAATGTGTATACCAAAGATTGAGACCCATGTAAGAAACTTTACATCATGCGTTGACTGCAAACCATTGATTACAAAGCAGAGTGCACCAAGGGCTGTCAGCTAATCCGCCTTGACTCATCATGGGTTGAGCTAAAAATGAGTAAGCTCAACCCAACTTACTTTTTGGTGAGCCAAAATTTTATAACCCAGTTCCATCAACCATGGATTGGTGTGTTAGATGGGTTGACTTACTTCAGGATACTTTGTTTTTTCCAATTTACTTTATATATTTATTATAGTACAATCAAAGTGGATTGACTTGATTAATTCTCTTTATAGTTGTACAATCAAAGTACTCACTTATTTTATTATAAAGATAATAGTTGAAAATTAAAGTGTCAACCTACATAATTTGACAAAACAAATAAGTTGAACATCCAAACTATTCAGATATTATTGAACAACATTCTAGGCTTTAAAAATCAAATTGTTAACCTACATAATTAGAAGTAGTAAATAATTATGATAAAAAACTTACGAAAAAATGGTAAAATATTATAAAGGATTGTTGTTGTTGGGTTAACATTCAACTTTGTTATAATCTGTTTAACTTGTGGATTAAGTGAATAGGGTTTAATTTAATCCACATTTGAAAAAACCTAATCTTTTCCAATCTAATCTGGCTCAGACCCGTAATGAGGCAAGTTGACTCAAGGGTTTTAACCCCTTTTGACATCTTTAACTGCACCAGTTGGTTTGACAGAAAACCTATTCAATGTGTCAGATGTTTTGTTCATTTAATCTAAACTTGTTAATTTGACTGGTCAAAAACTTGTTTGAACTGTATTTTTTATTCAACCAAAACTATCTTAGTCAAATAAAATTCCACATTACAAAGTTATGTAGATAATATTTACTTATGGGTTGGTATCCTTTATCCATTTTGTTACCTTATTGGATAAAAACTTTGTTGAACTGTATATGAGGTTCACTTATGGTTATTTTATGCTAATTTAAAATTTTGCCTAAGTTTATTTCTTATGGTTTCGTTTTTGTTTGTTACGATGAATATTTAAAATATTTGTTTATTGATTCAATGACTGATCCCATTTATAAGATGTCTTCTGCAAACCTTATATACAACTAATCGTTACCCCCTCTTATCTCTGTTGTTCCAGCTGTGGTTTATGGGTTCTTCTGCATTCACTATCTGTGAGGATAGAGGATGGAGAGAGTCAGTTTACATTCAACGCAATATGTGATTTTGTTCACAACTTCTTCATCTGTGAGGAATGCCGACAACATTTTTACAAGATGTGTTCAAGGTAAGGGAATTGAGTTTCACTGAAGTTGTTGATCAAATTCAGTTTCTTTCTACTCCTGTAATTCGAAATAAATTTTCAGTGTTACTAGTCCATTCAACACGGCCCGTGAGTTTGCACTCTGGTTGTGGAGTTCCCACAACAAAGTGAACGAAAGATTGATGAAAGAAGAAGCATCATTAGGCACCGCTGACCCCAATTTTCCAAAGACTATTTGGCCATCAAATCAACTTTGCGCTTCCTGTTACTCAGTCCTGGATCAGAAGAGCAACAAAATTGAATGGAACCAAGACGAGGTCTTTAAGTTTTTGACTGATTATTACGGTAAAACACTAGCGTCTCTGTACAAGAACAGGAATATTGACGGAAATGAAGGAGCTGAAGGAGCTGGTGAAGATTTAATAGTCGCAACTAATGCAATTGTGGTGCCTGTGGGAGCTGCATTGGCTATTGCTGTTGCTAGCTGTGCTTTTGGAGCACTTGCTTGCTACTGGCGTTCGCAGCAAAAGAGTCGGAAGTATTTTCACCACCTACACTCTTTAAAGAACATTTGATAATTAGGAGGGTAATGAACTCTTTCAAAAATTAACCAATGACTGGGTCCTGAAGAATTAAAAGGGGTGGGTATATGGAGAGAGATAGAGTGAGAGATTGTGTTGTTGGAGTTATTGAGATTCTTATATGTTACTTCTTTTTGTTTGCATAATGTTTCAGGCCTAGGAGAACGTGGAAGTAGGATTTGTAGACAAGTACACTTCAAGGCATGTGAGGTGCGTAGCAGCCTTCATGGTCTTACTCCAAAGAGTCTTGCCAACTTCCTTTTTGAATGCTTCATTAATAGAATGTACAGAATACAATTCTTGCTCTGGACACCATTACTGATATGTGTTATTTTCTTTCACTTTTTTTTTTTACCTCGAGTCACATCTACAATACAACCTAGGATTTTGGGGGGAAAGGAGCACGTGACATGTAACAACATTTTTGCTTTGTAATTTGGTGTTATTTTTTCAATATCAAAGTAACTGTATAAGCTAAAAGACCTGGCTTACGTAGTTTGGTTTCACGTTTGAATGAAATCATCAAAGTCTAAAATAGATTATCATTTAAAGGTCTTCATGGTTCGGTTGAGTTTTTATTTTTAACAGTTTCCTGCAGTTAAATTATTTTTAACTAAATCCATGCTAGTTATAGAAATCTCCAAACAGGTAACTAATTGTCTGTGAATGATTGTCATTATTAAGATTTTAAGTTTCGTTCTCTAGGCTTTTAGTTCATTCAATAATTCGTGTAATAAAATTTACCTTACATGGTTTTTATCTTACTTCTCCCATTGCAAATATCCATCCAATTCAAAATGTTATCGAATAAAAAATTTTAAAAAATAATTAGAAATTTTAGTAAAGCCCGTTTTGTAAGTATAATCCTACTGGGAGAAAAATAATGAAAATACAAGAACTGACTGACAATAAACACCGTTTTGAAACTTGGTAAGTATTGTTTGGTTACGAAGGACTGAAGGAAAAATGAAAGCAGACCAAGGTTACAATGACTGATTAGGACTTGAATGTGACAATACTAAGAAAATCAATAGAACAAGGGTCTATCGACTATTCGAGAATTGAAAAGGAGTGCGACGCACATATCAAGACCCTGGATCATGAGTTTCAACTAGTGACTAACAAGGATGCCATGGGAATATTACTACATATACAATGTCATTTTCTATGGCTTTTCCTGAATTAATACAAGTAACATGAAAATCATGATAGACAAAACTAGCACCCTATAATGAAATTAATGCCCCAAAAGTACATACCAATCTTTGATTGCAATATATACATGCCATGCGTTTGTTAAATCTAAACATATATATTCTGTATAATTATAAATTTCTATCTATACATCTGAACAATTCCAATCAGTAAAAAAGCAGTAATGTAAATGTATAACTTGTTGTTCCCAAGACTTTCCGAAGAGTAACTATAGCAGAGGGAGTAGGTGACACGAGTGGCATGCCATGCCTCCTTCTACGAACATCTGAATTTCAGTGTCCCCATCCTAAGCAAACTCCAGGTTCTCAAGAAACTTGTCTCCGTCTAATTTACATGAAAAAAAATTAGAAGACAAAGTGCAGCATCTTAAACCAAGAGCTTTTCATCCTCCAATTACTTCAAGTGGTTACCAGCTACAGTATTTTTACAGTACATGTATGATATGAGGCTGAGGCTGAGGCTGCAAATCTGCTTGCTCGCTTTCATCGTCAGATGAAATGGCCAAGGCATTAAGATGCTCCTTATTACAACAAGTAAAAATATCAGATTCATGTGATATAGTAAAACATGGGAAAGAGACAAGAGGTTGATCCATGGCAGAGACTTACTCGATGCTGTCTCCGATGGCGCTGAATTAATGCCACTGCTCTAACCATGAAGTATATTGGAAGAACAACTCCCACAGTCCGAAACAACAAAAGCTATTAAACTCCAGTAAAATGAACAAACCCTGGTAAGTACGAGCACTATCTATGCGCTTGTTAAAGTTACAAGTGGAGTTATGCAAAACGTACCAAAAAGAGTGGGAAAGAATACTCCTTATTTCCACTAATTACAAGGGGAAGTGTGTGTCTTAAAATCAGAAGAACCATGAACTGCACGAGAAACAGAGATTGGAAATGTCACAATCAGTAGGAGTAAGGGCATAGTGGCATGAAACATGCATAAAAGAGACAAGAGATGTTACAATGACAGCAATTGAACGACAGCAAATCAAACTTCCTGCAGCAGAGGCTGAATACTGATCATAGTTAGAAGTAGTAATGTTTTGATCAGTGGGGACCATGCTAACCAAATGTGTACTATTCAAGTCTCTTCTTGAAATCTCCCAATTCCCCCTGACATAAACATCGTGGGAGCACATTGGAAAATGCAAATACAAAAACAAGGTTCGCAGATTAACTTGTGGAGAGAAGAGTAAGAATTTTTTTACATGAACGCTACCTGAAACTCATTGGAATACGTCCAAACTGAAATAGTGGTGGAGGAGCAGTATAACCAGGCCTGAATTGCTGAATTCACAATATAGTGAAATCCCCAATTAAAAAAAAAAACATGTTAATCATTTGTCAGGCTTGAATTGCTGAAATTTACAACATAGTCAAAATAACCAATCAACCAAAATTAGGTGAAAGATATCACATCTAACAACACGTGAAACCCAAATAATTGAGACGATGCCAAGTATGCAGAAAGAGTATGAGAATTAGGGATGAGAACATATTTAAGTTTACCTGGTGGCATATCTCACAGGTGGTGTCACCCTTCTCATTACACCATCGTTGTATACATCTACGGTGAGCGTACTGCAAAAAAAATCAATGGAAGCATAAATGTTCGTATGAGCTAAATGAAAATTTCATCACTAAATCCAGAAATTACTCCTTATTTTCATACCAAATAATGCCTCTATAAAAGCAACCCGTGTGACTGAATTACAAGCACACAAATAACTTTTAGCATTTATAAATAACAAACCAGTTAAAATCACTAAATTTAGTGTTCATCACAACAGATTATGAATATACTCAATCACTTCAACTATCAAAGCAAATGATTATGAATATACTAGGAAATTAACTAACCTTCAAACTACCACAACAAGAGCATGGTGTCTCCATATTTGTATCTTCATCGTCATCATGACATATCCTGCATTCGACCAGCTTCCCGGGAAATTTTATATCATCCATACCCACCTTCATCAAATTGAGATCAATTTTCGCGTCATTCACTGCTGAGGATGCAGCCAACATAGACTTATTCCTGCTTTCAATTGCAGCTTCTAATGTGGATTCAGTAAGCAATCGATCGACCAGTAACTCAAAGTGATCCCCCATCTTTAATACCACAACTAACTGCTACACTCCAAGGAAATTCTAGATTGGTTGTCCAAACCAAACTCCAGACCATGTAACTTTCCTTCTGAAATTCTGGAAATGAAACCCACATGCAAGTAAAGAAACAAAAAAAATGCATATCAGCAACATCGAGAAGCATATCTAGAAAAGGTCAAATTTTCCGTTTGGGTGCTCATAAAATTGGGGAATTTTATCTTCATGCCCATATTCCCAGTTAGCTGGACCCCACATAATGCTTGTTGAAACAGGGGGTCAATATCATAAACACAAAGGTCCAAAAGCGAAACATACACACCCCCTCCACAACAACAAATATATTTCTTTTT
>Ga0099823_1007858_pt1 | contig 10859 bp, 5 predicted proteins | sample CowpearedBW_FD_76831 | JGI IMG/M metagenome (GOLD analysis project Ga0099823, IMG submission 76831) | Root nodule microbial communities of legume samples collected from California, USA - Cow pea red BW | ecosystem: Host-associated > Plants > Roots > Nodule | place: USA: California | collected... | reverse complement strand
TATATATATATATATAATATATGTAAAATTAATTATTTGTTGTTTTTTTATTTCATTTTCTTTATCAAAAATTCTTAATATTATTTAAACTAGTATATATTTATTTCTTAATATTTTTTATTATATTTTCTATGTAAACATAATTATTATTTAAGGATTACATTTTCTATATTTATTCTTATTCTCTTTGAGTCTAGATTTGACAATGGGTCATAGAGTCCAATCCAACCATTATAACATTAATTTAAGATGTTCACCTTACAATCACTTTTTTTGAATTTGATTGTTATTGTTAATTACATCTTTACATGTTTTTATGTCTTATACGATACAGTTTTTAAATGTTTACAAATCTTAATTTTCATGATACAAAACAATTTGTCAGACGAAAAATAAGCTTTCCTATACAGAGTTTGTATAACGGTTCAACTGTCATGATGTAATCTTTGTTCCATCCTTTAAAAAAAAATGGGAGAAAAGGGAAGGTTGTGAAATGAGGGTGGTTGGTTTCTTTGGAATATTGCAAAGAAATGGGTCAGAAAGTGTGAAAAAGTGATGAAGGACCATAGTAGCACTTTGAGGACATGTCCCTCCATACTCCATGGATGTGAAATCCTTATCATTTGATTGTCATAAAACCCTAATTCAACCTAATATTAGGGTAATATCCCGATCCATTATTAGACTATTTTTTATTAGCAATTATTGATTAAATATTGCCAATGCGGCTTCCCAATTTGCACGTGCTAAGTTTAATTAACTTTTTATAATAACCAATTCAAACTAACTTGTACACTAATCATGTGAACAGCAATAGGGTAGGGATTAGAAGAGTAAAATAAGAAATAAAAGAAGGGCATTTTAGAGAGATGAAAATCGAGATTCGAAGAATCTATTATGCAATGTTGGTGCTCCACACGAGGACGTGTGATTCTATAAGAGGTGTCAACTTGTGGAAACGGTTGTTGCTGCCCTGGATATAAAATTTGTGGAAACTCTTCCTCAGGGTTTGTCCTTCAATGAACATTATCACATCAAACTTTTGTCTCCTTCACACTCCTTTCTGTTTAAATGTGAAAAACTTGCTCTTTAATTAAGGACAACAAAAGACGTTACCTTGTTACAACCTTTTATACATTTGTTTAAGGTTTAAAAAGAATGAAAAGCTATCTTATTCTAAAGACAATTGAGATTCAATCTTCGCTGTACGCAACACCGTGTTTGGATCTCGAGGGACGGGTGTTACAACTTCTAAACCGCACTTCTCTGTTAACGAGTATGGCATGGCAGCATAACAATACTTTTTTATGTTTGGATTTATATTCTTTAATAACCATACTAATAATATTATTAACTAATTGAAACCGAAAATTTAAGAGTTTGTTGCTAATGAATTGGAAGATGTAAAATAGGTACTAAAAATATCAAATTGTTTTTCGTTTTTAACTTGCTGTCTAAGACTAGTTTTTAACGAAAATTGGCGTAAAAGAAAAGAGAATAATTTTTTATGTTTATTTAAAAGCTGCTTAGAATAGAATCCAAACAAATGAGGCACTCCTTGTTTGGTTGCTTTTTAAGCTTGGAAACCAAGAGGACCAACACACAAAGGAATAAGAATGATTGTGACCACTGAGTGGGTCTGACCTAGTGTTCAACATTTCTCGTGAATAACCATAAAATTCTTTCATTTGTCCAGCATTTACTTAATATATATATATATAATAGCACAATAAAATATTCATCCCTACCTCGTAAGGGTAGCAAAATACTTGATACTGTAAGAAGTGTCAACAAAAGTGAACTCTGAAAGAATTACACACACAACAAAACCCTACAAAAAAGATTCTAATGCAATTTGAACTCCGTAGCTAATGCGTAGAAGATTAAAGGATGAGTATATATGCTTACTGATCTACATAAGATTTCTATATTTGGTTGTGCCCGATTGTCTTATGCTTCTATATTTTTGTACACACAAAGACAGTTGCTACAATTTTTTTTTGTTTCCTTACCAAGACACAATCTTCAGGCCGGCATTCATGAAGATTAATGACGATAAAACAAGACCTTATCATCTATCCACGCAGGCTTCTTTGCATTGTAATAGAAAAATGCAATCATCTGAACCAGTTCATCTGCAGTTCTGAGTTCTGCAAAGGGACAAACAGTGCATCATTGAAAAAGAACCTAGACAAAGAATGTGAATACCTTGGTACCAACCAAACAAAACTCTGGTTCACACAAAAAAAGTGAGCGAGATCAATGGTCTCACCTTTCTCCCTGTACACAACCCTGTTACCACGTAAGAATAAAATTTGGGGACATTCTTTAACTTTCAGAGCGGAAGCCAAATCTCTCTCGATATTGATATCTATCTTAACAGCCTATAAAAAGGAAATTCAATATATTATATGGTATTCAAAAAAAGTGAGGTGATCACTTGTAACATTTGTACAGTGATAAATGGCCGAAAATATAATTCTATAAATCAAATAAGTCGATAGTCAAAAGGAAGATTTTAATTGATTAAAAGTAACATCATTATCTTTCATTTTATGCATGCATAAAAAGATGAAAATGAAGTTTTAACGCAAAAGGAAAACACCATACCCGAGGAGGCAACCGATTTTTCGCTTTCCAGTATACCTTTACTGCTTTCTCCAGCTCTTTCAAGTTTTTCCAGTTATCACTTGCCCTGTTGATTAACAAATTCAAAGGCTAATCTGAAAGGCTACATTTAGCTATAAATAACTAACATTACCAATATATCATTCATTATATATGGGGATGTGATATTTTCATATATTGAAATTTTAACATACAAAAGGAAATATTTAATTGAAATAATTGTAACAGAATTCTTTTCTGATAAATTTTGTTATACATTCCCACACTCATGCGCGTTATCACGAGCTTCCATATAACCGACAATTATCTTACATGAAGAAATGACATGTTAAAAGAAGTAGGTATAGCACACTATTTCCAGAAAAAAAAAAAAATCTTTCAAAGATAACCAAAATTATAAACTAATAATGGATATATCAAGTTTCTCACTTCCGAAAGAAAGTTCATTTTACTTTCACACTTGCAGACGAGGAGAAAGAAATCAAATGATATGATGAGAAGGTTTCTTTGGCCCTAATTCTAAAGCATATGAAAAGAAGTATCCAAAGTTAACAAACAAACAACTTGCTAGTTCCCACATGCTTTCTTCTATGGGAAGTAAAGGCGCTGAGCTCTAGTAGGTTTATCAGTACTTACAAAGAAGTTAGAGAAGGAATCTAACTTATGCAAGAAGTTTGATTAATTTTTCTCCCTATTTTCTTGGCATATGACTGCTAGTTGAGAGGTTTTAACCATTTCATTAAGTATCACCAGTTGTTCCATCCCTCTCTTGCCTTAGGTATTAACATTTACCAGTAACTAATAATACTATTATTCTTTAGTTCAGCAAATCCATGTAGAGTCCCCAAAAGGAAACACAAACAGTAAAAATTACCTGTTATAACGTTCAAAGACAAGGACAATTAAAGGGCTGGGATGGAAAGCAAAACTCTCCCACTCCAAACAGTTAATCTCCTGCACCCAGTTGTCCTCAATCTCCCCTTCCCAGTCTATTTGACTCCCATCTTCTCCCACCACATTCTTAATTGGATGCTTCTCAAAATACTCAGAAGCTCTTACTCCCCACCCAACATCTGCATCCAATGGCCAGCTTTTACTTTCTTCCTCAATCACCACCTTTTTTCCTGTATCTTCACCTCCATCTTCCTCTTTCTCATCATTATCATCGTCACTATCACCACTCTCAGTTTCAGAATTGTCACCATCCCTCTCCTTCATTATATTCTCATAATTCTTCAAAGAATCCTCGTTTTGTTGCTGAATCGTTGCAAAAGTGCGCTCGAGCGTATCACGCACCATATCTTCCACTGCCACAGCTTCACTTCGGCGACCACGCCTTGGCTTCCTTGGAATCGTTGTGGGGAATGTGTCTGCAGAATTTTTAACATCATTGTTGGATACCACATCTTTAGGTTGTCCACTTCTGCTTCTTGCCTTAGGCCTTGCTCTTTGGTTCGAGCCAGTTTCACGTTCGGGCTCAGACTCGGGTTTTGGATGAGACTTTGTAGAACCAGAGCATGAAATAGACTTTACAATGCGATGGTTAGATACAGGGGAGTAATGAGAAAAACTGTGAGTACCTTCCAACATAGGATTCTTAATACTAAGTGATGATAATGGATGCAAAATGGCTTCACAAAAAGGTGAAAAGCGTCTAGGTGAAACAACAGTTTGAAGAAGCAGCATTTTCGTGACTTGACAAAACTGTCAATGGAAATACATCTATCTATCTTGAATGAAGAGTGTTTCCCTGTTTAGCAGAGTGCCACAAAGGAGAAAAGTGTCAGAATCATTGCTGAGAAATAAACAGTGGCATTAAATTCAAAGAAATGGTTGGATTCTTTTATCAAATAGTTGGTGTTCAAGAGTCCAAACACACATGATAACCCAAAATTCAAGTAAACCATGCCTTACTTACTCTGGTTTGGGGTTCGAAACGAGGGAAATTGATTGAATTAAAGCTTCGAAATTGTGAGCAAGGGATATCCACTGAAACGAAGAAAGATAGTTTTTTTTTTTCTCTCCTCTTCACTCTGTCACTTCCCGTCAAACTTTTGGTCTATGAATGCAGAAAAGGAGGAAAAGGCCCAAAAGCTACACATCAAGTTGTTTGGAACAGAGTAAAGATAAATGTAAATCGATTAAACATAAATAAATGTTATTTTAAATTGTAAAAGCGATCTTGAAATGAAACAATTTTTTTAAAATTTGAAAAATATAACTAAGATAGTATAAATTATTAATCTGATTTATATGTTTAAGTAATTTCAACATTTAAGTTTCAATATATAATATGATTTTGGATCAATCTTAGACAATTTTAATATTAGAAAAGTTTTTTTAATAGTAACTATTGTTAATAATATTCTATGTATTTTTTAAAAATAATAAAATCTTTTGATATAATTTAATATTTCCTTAGTTACTTTTTTAACATTTCTCTCAATTCTTTAGATTTTTAAAATCAATCATGATTTTCAATGTCAACTAAATATTAAGAAAATAAATCAAATTTTCGCAATTAATCCAAATATAAAGCTTTAAATTGTTTGGATTGAGAAGAAGTTTTGAATTATAAAAACCATTCACGTTAGATTTCAATAGAAAATTAATTCAATATTACATTTACAAAATAAATGTAAACATGAAATAGTATATTGTGTGTATGGCTTTATCATTAACATGTCAATTACTATAACAGTTCAATCTTGTAAATTTGAATTAGATTCATTTCCAAATTATAAAATAGATATTTTATAGTTAAAAAAAACTTTTAATATCTTAATCTATTATAGTTACCTTGTTTGTAAGTAACATATTGGGCATTGTCAGTAACATAGTTTGTGAGTAACATCTTTCTTCAATTATTCGATCAAAACTGTATCCTTTAATAAAAGCATGCATCCAAGAAATCAATGTAGAAATATTGCATAATGTAAGATAATGAAAATTATTTCATGATAGTAAAGTCATGCATCTTAATGAGAGACTTTATTTTATCATATAAAGGTGAATTGTGTACACAGCATTAAATGGTTGTAATTCTACTACCATATTTACTTATTGAATGGTTGTATAAAATATCTATATTCATATACCTTTTATATTTTCATCAATCACTGGCACTTATTTTCTTAGTCTACGCTATATTAAAGTGATTTCTTCATGCTTCCAATTCCGAGAACTGTCTATCATGAACGTTGGTGTCTGTTCTGGTTTTCTGAGAAAATTGTTTCACTAAAGTCTGCTCTGAACTGATAGCTCATGCTTCATTTGATCCCTCAGCACTCTCCTCAGGATCTTGTTGGAAGATGTTCGAGGAAACTCTGGCACAATTTTAACGAGAGTCACCTGTAATGTAATGAAAAAGTTTGTGTATGCTAAATCAGTTAACTTTTTGACCTCAATTCAGGCCAGTTTTCAGATTACTAAACCACGATCAATTCACAATTGTTTGTAACTAACAAAGTGTCATACCTTAAACAGAGGGTTAAGGTTGCTTTGAATAGCTTTAGTGAATTTCATCTTTAGAGTTTCTGCAGTGGAATTGTATCCTTTCTTTAAAACAACAAATACAACAAGTTGTTCTGGTCCTCTATTTGTAGTTGCCACACCTACTGCAGCTGTCTCCAAAATGCATTCATCAGCCCCATCACAGACACGCTCAATTTCTACAGAACTTGTCTGCATGTCAGAAGCATAAATTTCAAGTTAAAAGACCAGTGAGTCCAACAATAGCAAATAGCAAAAATCATGCAAGTTTAAGAATTTGATATATCTATAATCCGACAGAGAGTGTCACATTCTAACTAAGTAATGAAGATTTTGTGCATCAAAACCATGGCAGAAGTCTTGCACCATATGTGTAAGAATAATGCAAGGTAAACTATGGTTAAACTTTGTTTTCTTTACAGAATGTTTTATATTTGCTGCAATGGATTATTGAGCTCGATGGACTGCAGTACATTATCAAGAGTTATGGTTTACCACTTTGTATTTCGTTTTATTGTTCTGCTGCACCCTTTTGAAAAAGGAAAGTTTATTAGATATCACACTTCAAGGAATGAAAAATTTTCTTTTTTTTTCCGTTTGATAGCTTTCTCCATGTAAAAGTACCTTTATTCCACCAAGATTCATGGTGTCATCAGCCCTCCCTTGTACAACAATATATCCATCAACTGTTCTCCTGATTATATCTCCATGTCTCCTAAGAACCTGTGAATAAATTTACAACGATATATCTCCATCAATACCATAAAAATAGAACATGATAGTTAAAATTACAAATATAGTTTATTCTATTATTATGTAGTTCACATAAAAGGGGTTATTTGAAAATACTTAATGGGGGTTTACTGATCTACAATATTTTTGGAAATCAAAAGCTTTCATGGGTATTGTTGGCATTTGACAAAACATCCGAAGTTCAGAGTGCAAGATATTTCTATTTGGGTTAAATATATTTTTTATCCCTTAAATTTCAGTGAAAATTAAAATTAGTCCTTCTTTGCAACTTTGGTCCAATTTAGTCCTTTGACTTTAGAAATGCGTGAATTTAGTCTTTTTAACCAAATTTTGTTAAGTTTATTTGACGTTTCAAACGCTTTTCATGATATCATTTGAGTTGTTTACACCATTTGACACATTTTTGTGGTGTAAACAACTCAAATGCTACCATGAAAAGCGTTTGAAACTAAATAAATTTAACAAAATTTGGTTAAAAAGACCGATTCCATGTATTTCCAAAGTTGAGGGACTAAATTGGACAAAAGTTGGGACTAGTTCCAATTTTCAGTGAAAGTTAAATGACCAAAAACATATTTAACGCTTTCTATATTTTCAATCTTAATTAGTTTTGATTTTCGGTGTAAGTTGTTAAATGTGAATGAAGACAAGTCCTTGTGAAACAAGGTAATAAACATATGTGCAACCACACATGAAAGAATTAATATTTGAAGATAGATGATGTATATGCGTGAAAATAATTCTAAGCATATTAATTGAAGTTCTACCTTTCCTTTATAAATGGGCATTCCCTTAAAGTAAACCTTCTCATGATCAGCATTAAGAATTCTGTCAGATGCTCCCAGAGAGAGAGGAAATAAGCCCACTTCCCCAACACAAGCAACATCATCTGGCTGTCATATTAGTCAAAGAGATCAAATATAAGAAAACCGAAAATATAATTTGTCTAAGCCATAGATAGGTTTGCTATTATGTTTGGACATGTGCTAGTGAAAATGCAACCAGCCTAATTGAGAAGAATATGGAATTTCAAAAGAATTGAAGACAGAAAATTTTCTTACATATGGAACTCCATTTTCGTCAAAAATGACAAAACCAGTTGTCATTGAAGCTGTGCTAAATGCTCCAAAAGCTTGAGGTTGGAGGGGACTTCCTGCAATATAGCTAGACGCAAGCTCAGTGCCTCCACACAATTCAACAATTGGACTGTAATAAGCTTTTGAAGAAAGCCATAGATCATCATCAACATTTGATGTTTCTCCAGTGGAACAAAATGTTCTGCATACAACCATAGTTCAGTTCATCTTTCTTAGTAAAACTTGATTATTTACACTAGCAAGAGATATTACTTTATCTTTGTCCAATCCAAGCCCTCCATACACTTTGTATTCTTCCAAGTTTTTACTAAGCTTGGAACGGTTCCCAAAATGGTTACACCTGCATCCTGGACGATTGTAGTTCAATAAATAAGGTTGTTCTTTGATGTAATGTATCACATTCTATTGAAGCAGAAAACAATGCAGAATCTACCGTTGCAATTATGATGACACTTTCACTTTCATTGCTGTACTATTATTTGACCTAAGCATGTTCTGATTTTATCCATCTCTTTTTTTGGTTTAGCTAAATTCTAACAGTGAGAATCTTTCCTTTTACTTAAGTAGTATAGATTTCACCTAGCACTCATTCAGATCCATTTGTTACCTGAACAAATTTTCCAAAATTTCGGCCTTGAGGAGAGCCATGGTACAAAGCCAAAGTTGCACCAAGTAGAAAACAATGATACAATACTGTTGGTCCCATAACCCATCCTAAGTTTGTAGGCCAGCAGTAGACATCTCCAGCTTGAACATCAATGGCAGCCCATCCATCAGCAGCACTTCGTATTGGTGCAAGTTGAGTCCAAGGAATAGCTTTTGGGTCCCCTGATGAAAGTCAAAATATAACAAGATCACTATAACGGTAGTAGTCTCTATCTGATACACTCTAAGGGAGGATCTTTACCCGTGGTTCCAGAAGAGAATAGTATATTAGTGACAGAATCAACTGATTGATAGCTTGGAGAATAATAATCTGACCTGCCAAGAGTTAAATGTTAAGGTTAGATAAACCACATGAAAATAAAAATGCATCTTCTCAAACTCTCTTTCTCTTCTCACTCTCCTTTAGAAGTAATAATTTTGGTTAAAAGAATGATCATTTGCTTAGATTCTGATATTGTTTAATGAACACATTGAAGTTTGGATTACCTGGAGTTCTGAGTCTGATTTGCAGAAGAGATAAAACCTTTCCATGATAAGTCTTGCTCTCTTAATTGAACTCCTACATCATCACCCGCCACAGGTAGCACAATAACTTTACATTCAGCTGCCTCAATGACCCGACTGCGTGAGGAAATATTAGAATGAGGTTTCCAGTGTTTATGTGCTTAAAGAACTTCCATAAATCTATTTAACAGACATTCAAACTGTTGTAATACTACCAGTTATTGCAAAAGTTTTGAACGTTGCCTCCAACATTTATTTTTCGGCTGCTGCAGTTTTGTTTGTGGTGCAAAGATTCTTCACTTTTGATTCCATATTTATTGCAAAAGATTATGATTAATATTACCCATGTACGTTGCAAATTGCTTTTGAACGTTAGGTGAGCAATGTGGATTTTCAGCCCATTCCATTCACTCCTTCACACCTATAAATAGGTGGTTTTGGTGCTCTCCAAAACACACTATCTCTCAATCTTTTCCTTCTTTCTTCTAGCTCTCTTCTCTCTCATATTTCTTTTTTCTTTTTTTCTTCTTTTGTCTGTTGTACTTGCTAGTTCTGAGATCCTCGGAAGATCCGAGAAGTTCCTGTTGTATCCTGGGGGGCTTGCGCAACACACTGCGGATAAGTCCTTAAGGGCAGTGAATTACACGCCTCAGGAAGTACCTTTTGTTCGTGATTTGTCAGTTATTTACAACAATCTTAAGGACTTATGGCTGATGGAGAATCAAAATAGTTCCGGAACTCCGACTATCTTTGCGAAACCATTTCCGGATGTATCTAAAATTGAGGTATTCTCTGGGCAGAACTTCCGACGCTGGCAAGAACATGTGTCTACTCTTCTAGACATGTATGGAGTAGCTATGGCTCTCTCAACTTCAAAACCTGACGAATCCAGTGCCAAACAAGTTGAAGATTGGACTTATGCAAACAAGGTATGCCGAAACATTACTTAGCGCCTTGTCTAATGATTTGTTCGATGTGTATTGCTCGTATAAGGAAGCTTCAGAACTTTTGATCGAGAAATTACCGTCATCCTGGACTGACTATAAACAACAGCTGAAACATAGACACAAGCAAATGACGCAAACAGGAAGGAGAGTACTACTGCAAGGGCCAAAGCTTTATCCGCAAAGGCAAATGTGGTAGAAGACAAACCTGCTTCAAAAAGGTACGAGAACAAACCTGATCACAAAAGGAAAAATAACTTTTGAAATTCCCGTCCCAATGGATCTAACCCCATCTTTAAGAAAAAGGGTAATTGCTTCGTATGTGGGAAGCCAGGCCATCATGCACCTCAGTGCAGACGCAGAGCAAGAAACGACAATGCTCCTTGGGCAAATATAGCCCAAGGGGAAGATGATACTATAGTTGCGGTCGTTTCTCAAATAAATCTGATTACCAATGTGAGCAAGTGGGTGGTAGACTCTGGTGCTACCAGGCACATCTGTGCAAACAGGAGTGCTTTTACCTCCTATGTAGGAGATGGAGAAGAACATGTTTATCTTGGTGATTCCAGGACAAACTCCAGTCATTGGAAAAGGAAAGGTTCTTCTAAAACTCACATCTGGGAAGACTCTGGCCTTGAGTGATGTGCTACATGTGTCCTCTATCAGAGTTAATCTAATCTTTGTAGCACTACTGGGAAAAGTGGGGGTTAAAGTGTCATTCGAATCTGACAAGATTGTAATGACAAAAAATAATGTTTTTGTGGGGAAGGGATAT
>Ga0099823_1007857_pt1 | contig 10859 bp, 8 predicted proteins | sample CowpearedBW_FD_76831 | JGI IMG/M metagenome (GOLD analysis project Ga0099823, IMG submission 76831) | Root nodule microbial communities of legume samples collected from California, USA - Cow pea red BW | ecosystem: Host-associated > Plants > Roots > Nodule | place: USA: California | collected... | reverse complement strand
ATCATGTACATTGTATGAGGGGTTAGAAATTGAAATTCGTATAGGGTTGAATGCTTGTAACATATCAAAGGTGTTTAAGATTAACATTTAAATTATTTGTATCATTTGATTCATTCCGGCTCAAATACTCAATTAGAATGTCATTTAACAAGGTCAAACAAATTAATGACTTTGGGTTAAATTGACTATATTTATTCATTTTTAAAAATTGGGACAAAAATGTATTAAAATTTGGGACAATGACAAATTCCAATTTCACGACAAAGTTTAGAGATTAACCCTTATTATACATTTTAGTAGAAGAAAAATTATTAACTTTTTATAAGACATTTTACAATTTCTATATAAATACCTGGGTTATGGATATGATGACCCTACAAAAACAAAGCATGTGTAGAAGGGTGGGGATCCAAATTCCATGTTCATGCCTTATGATTGTGACACCATTGGATCAGTCTTTATGTTGAAGTTGAAACCTCTTGTGTCTAAATCCTACAACCAAGTGAGTTGCAACTATTTGTAGCACCTAAAAACCTAAATGTCTGGGTGTTTTGCATGATAATAATGGATGGTGGCAAGTAATTAAGGAAGGTTGACAAAGGTCAGCTTGGATGATATGATTGTAGCCTTATTCAAATTCCACACATCTGGCAAAGGTGTTTGCAGTAAATATGAGAACACGGAAGGTAAGAAATGGACCACAACTTCAATTCTTGGAGCCCCTAAACATTTATTTGTTGTAAAATTTGATCTAAGAATTATTTGTGTTGCATTCTTACACACGTTAAGACTTAGTTAAAATATATAACATTGTTAGACGTAAATTTTACCCATGATTCATGCATCAATCCTAATTCACTTTTAAAGCAACTTTCTTTCTATTGATGCATCGAATGAATGAGTTGATAAGATGTGGTACAAAGTGGGTTTGACCCAATACATAATGAAACAAGATTTCAATTAAAATAAGACTCTTCAACAAGTCTTTAAAACTATTCTAAATTGCAAATTGATCTCCAAAGTATTTATATTAATTGTGGATTGGTTGCTAATTAATTTTCATCATTTGCTATTAATTACAAGGTTAAGACCCAACCCACTTGGGTCACCAAGCTTGACTTGGGCTTGGTTTGACCTAACCTGAATTTGTATGACTTGGTTCAACTCGATTAAACTTTTTTGACTTGGGTCCAACCTAACCTATACCTAACATGATCAACTTGACCTCAACATGACTTGACTTGAGTAGACCTGACTTGAACTTGACTCGTTCTGACTCATCTTGATCATAAGCTCGACCTAGTCTAACTTACACCTAACATGACTCAATTTAACCTCGACATGACTTGACTTCAGTTCGGCCTGACTTGACCAAGCTTGACTTGGTCCGATTCATAAGCTTGACCCAACCTAATATGGGCTCATCTAACCTAATCCAAATTAACCTAGGCTCAACCTAATTCAATCCCATATTGACCTAGCCCATTTCAACTTGATTTTCTGATTTTACCTTGTCCCAACCCAACTTGTTTAGGCAAGCTTGACCTAGTCTAATTTGGACTCGACCCAACTTAACTTTCCTAATTTTGAAGATCACTTTCCTTATTATCGCATTTGCTTATTAAAGAAAGAATTAATATTAATATTAGGGCTGACAAATCGAGACGTGTTGACCCACATGCTTGCAAAAAAAAACACGGGGCGGGCTGGGATGTTGAACCCGTTGGCCCGTACAAACCTGCAACCCATGCAGGCTAAAGGCAGGGCGGGGCGAATTGGCCTGCTGGCTCATTCACAAAATTAAATATTTTTATTTTTTTTAATTCTCACATCATTCATCATGTTATTTTTGTAAGTTCCTTTTTTTTTAATTATTGTTGTTGTTGTTATTATTATTATTATTATTATTATTATTATTATTATTATTATTATTATTATTATGTATAATCATTGTATATAAGATAATGATTTTAGTTCTTGAATATGGAATATCCTTTTATGCATTTTTAGGTTAACAAATTTGTATATGTCTTGTAAGTTGACATGTTACTATTGTACTTTAGTTATAATCTTCGTTGCTATTATTTCTTGTCTCTGATTAGTTAGACAAATTAAAATTATTTTGATAGAAAATGAATATAAATTATTATGAAAAATAAAAAAAGTTTTTATTTTGTTCATCACAAAAAAAAAAAAAATTGCTAATCACAAATGTAGGTCCACGAGCTAGGAAAGTAAACCTGATTTTGAATTGCAGGGCGGGCTGTTTGCGGGCCAAAACATGATGCGGGCCAAAACGAACTGAGCTGGCCTGCTTTGTCATCCTAATTAATATGTCCTTAATTTTGAAATATCAAATTAAAAAAATCAAATTAATTCGATTCTTAAATTTTTAACACTTTGAAATGGTTTCATTCATTGATCTACAAATGGAAAAAATACCTCGAAATATTAAAGACTCGTTATTAGATTTTAATACCTAAGTAAGAGAGATGTACCAAAAATTGATGATTTACTCAAATTTGATTATTCTTTCTCGGAAATGAAAACTTAATTTTGTATTATATATAGATTGATGAATGTTTGAGGCCTATAATGTCTCATTAAAGAAATCAATTTGTTTGTCGCGCCCTCTCACATGAAGACATGGTAAGTACCTGCAGGTGTGGATTTTCTACTCTGCATAGTTTACAACGCAATTGGACAAACTCAAATCATCAAAAGTTGGAGTGTGATATCCTCAAGACCAATGTGCTCGGAACTCCAAAGTCATTAAATTAAACAAAATTGATGAATACAAACAATTCGTGTTTGTAAATAGATAGAAAACACAAAACTTCAGAAGATTCTGAGCATCTTGAAGAGTATTTTAACCTGTTGTTCGTCCACTCAAATGGTTTAAAAGGAAAAAAAAAAATTAAACTACAAAATGTTAAGAAGTAGACTTTAAACCTAACTTAACTTCACAAAACTAACTTGTAAGGTGAGGTTTACACTTATTTATATACTATGAAATTCTCTTATTTTTAGTCCACGTGGATCTCCGACCCAAAACCTGTCTAACACTGTTCTTTTCCTAACACATCTTTGCTTGAAATGTGTTGAGAATACATGTTTATATGTCTGTAATTTAAATTAGTCTTTTAGGAAAGAAGTTACATCAATCTCCCCACATCTCTAAGGCATAGTTCAAAGATGTACATTTTTGTGTCAACATTTGTAACCATTAGAAAATTGAAAGTTTTGCCTTGAAGGATACGCGGATTTGGCCCTGTAAACAATCACGTGTCAACTCAACAGAGGAAAAACATGTTTGGAGATTACGTGCATGGATTTCATCAAACAATCTCCATGCATATCGCAGAATATCCAAAGGGAACCAAGGAATCCGAATCCCTTGCCAAGGAACAAAGAATGGTGAAAGAAGGCACTAAGATGAAAGACACAAGATAATAACAAAGCTATACTTTTTTATATTATGTTGGAAGCCAACTTAAGATAGTAACCAATTGCAACTTAGCCATTAAGGAGGAGGGCTTTTCAAGCTTCAACATAAACATTGTGTGTTCTCATATATCAATGCATTTTCCTTGAACCAGACGATATATGAGACGCGATGTTACCAATGATGTTATTCCAGCTTTAAGAAAGCAATGTCTGAATTGTCAAAATCCAAGAAGACAAGTGAACTTGTTTCATGAATATGGCATATAAAACTGTCATGTTTCTAGCCTCTTCTCCTGCTCCCGTTTTACCATCAGACACCAACCTTTGTTAAGAGCCATGGCCACCAACAAAGGTGTCCTCTCAACACTTGACAAAGCCAAGACACAAAGATATCACTACAAGGCAATTGGGATAGCAGGGATGGGGTTCTTCACTGATGCATATGATCTCTTTTGCATCACTGCAGTTATCAAGCTCATAGGTCGCTTGTACTACTATGACCCCATGAGTCAGAGTCCAGGGAAGCTTCCAAAGAATGTAAGCAATGCAATAACAGGAGTTGCATTGTGTGGCTCTCTTTTGGGGCAGCTCTTCTTTGGCTGGCTGGGTGACAAACTCGGCCGAAAAAAGGTTTATGGCATAACCCTTGCCACCATGGTGGGGTGTGCCTTGGCATCAGGACTTTCTTTTGGCTCCACAGCCAAAAGTGTGGTGGCTACTCTTTGCTTCTTCAGGTTCTGGCTAGGATTTGGCATAGGAGGAGACTATCCTCTCTCAGCTGTTATAATGTCTGAATGTGCCAATACGAAGACTAGGGGAGCTTTTGTTGCTGCTGTTTTTGCTATGCAAGGGGTGGGAATATTGTTTGCTGGAGGTGTAGCCATGTTGGTCTCCAAATTGTTCCTATGGGCTTATCCAGCCTGCGTTTATGCAGTTAATCCAGTGCAATGTACTCAGCCACAAGGAGACTTTGTTTGGAGAATAGTGCTAATGTTTGGTGCATTTCCTGCTGCATTCACTTATTACTGGAGAATGAAAATGCCAGAAACTGCAAGATACACTTTCTTAGTGGAAGGAAATCACAAGAAGGCTGTTGAAGATATGGCCAAAGTTCTTGAAAATGATGTACCTTTAGAAGAATCAAATATCAGGGTTGCTGCCACTGCCACACCTAGTCTCTCTTATGGATTCATCTCTTCAGAGTTTCTTGAGAAACACGGCCTTCACCTTCTAGGAACAACCAGCACCTGGTTCTTCTTGGATATTGCCTTCTACAGTCTTCAGCTAACACAACAAGATATTTACCCTGCGACTGGGTTTTTACCCAATGCTTCCCAAATGAATGGCATAGAGGAGGTGTTTCAACTCTCCAAAGCAATGTCTGCAGTGGCACTGTTTGCCACTGTCCCTGGATACTGGTGCACAGTGTACTTCATTGACAAGATTGGAAGGTTCAAAATCCAACTTGGCGGATTTTTTGCTATGTCTGTTTGCATGCTGTTTTTGGGACTCAATTATACAAAATATAGGGAAGATGAACGCAACCCAGATGAAAATTATGATGATAGTGCTGGCAAAAACACCCTCTTTGTCATTCTTTTTGAAGTCACCCTTTTCTTTTCAAACTTTGGACCCAATAGCACAACATTTATAGTGGCGGCAGAGCTATTCCCTGCCAGATTCCGTTCAACATGCCATGGGATATCAGCAGCAGCTGGTAAAGCAGGAGCTATCATTGGTGCTTTTGTTGTGCAAAGCTATATAAATAGTACACAAGACAAATCAGAAGCTATGAAGACCGCGCTTATGACACTTTCAGTGGTGAATATGCTAGGATTCCTCTGCACTTTCTTAGTGCCAGAAACACGAGGTCGGTCACTTGAAGAAATCTCTGGAGAAGATAAAGAACTCACTGGCAATATTGCTCAAGACAATGCAAACGAGAAAACAACTGATACAGAAAAGGAAACCAAAAACTCTAACGCTGATATAAGTCCAGCAAACTCAATGGTTTAGCTAATCTTAATACCCCAACTAGAAGCTTCAATAATAAGAAGGTGCAAAAAGGATAATGTTTGTTTCAGTTTCACGTTTCTGTGTTCTGCTTGTCTTTTAGTTTCCCCTTTATATTGTTGTCTAAGAGATTAAAGAATAGTAATGTTTGCGTGGTGTGGTTGCTAGAATAAGAGCTTCTTCGTTAACTGTGCGAATGTGTTTGCACCAGTAGAAGAACCAAAATGAATACTTATACTGTAATCTCTGCACCTAGTGCTTCTGTTTTTACCATATTAAGGTGTTGGACATTCAGTTAAAGTCTCAACTTTAAAAAACATATTTTGACGGATCCACAGTTGAACATGTTTCAGAACTTTAGATGAATAGATTAAATTCGTTTCTGCATAGGAAAAGAAGTGTTGAACTGGTTATATTTGACTAAAATTTCTGTAAATGATTTTAAATATAATGTTCATTATCAGTTTAAATGATTCATAAGAATGTTCAATGTATGCACATGTGGCTGTATTCTATATTTTAAAAATTATAGGTGTGGAGTATCAGAGAGATATATTTTTCTAAGCCATCACAGATTACATGAATTGGCTGCTCTGATTGGACCTTTATTGTAGAAATCATGCATTTCTATCATTACTGAACTGGAGCACCAGTATATGAGAACTTCTTGAAGGTACTGTGATCCTTTTTGGGAGTAGAAGCTGGAGAATCCAGCAAAGGCATACTAGTCCACCTCTCCTCAAAGTTAGCAACACAGTGCTTCCCAGCAACATCTGGCACAAAGCTTGGCCTGACTTCACGGGCTTCCAGTTTCTTCCAGTTCACAGACTTAAACCATTTGTGGCTTTTAATCTCCTCACTGCTTCTTGATCCACTGCCAAGGCGTTTGCTGACATCTTTCTGCAACAGCTGTAGAAGAAAACTTCCATTTTGTGAAGCCAATGTGTAAAAAAAGAATACTTCACTATCATACAAGTAATGGATTTTTCAGAATCATATATACATACAGCAACAACAAAAGCCTTTTCCCTCAAGAGTGATTGTTTTTCATAACCATATTATTAAAAGGAGGGAAAAAAACTAATGATTAGATGTAGGAGAAAATATGTACCCCTTTTAACAGTGAATGTGCCTCATTTGACAAAAATGCTGGGAGCTTTATTTTGTCTTTAATTATCTTCTGCTGGATCTTATGTCTATTTCCGCCGCAGAAAGGAGGCTGCAATTAGAGTACACAGTAATATAAAGTTTAGAGAAATTATAAAAGTTGCAATAACTCACTCAAACATCAGCAAACTTATGTATCAGCTTTACATAAATACATCCAAGTGACTTGTAAATCTCCAGAAATATGTCACAAACCAACACCTAATCGCATGATCTAGATAACTTTCTCAATCTCTTGAGCAAAATGATAATTATTGGCAGTTACTTAGAAACAGGATTTTCAAATACAATCATGTTTAAACAATCAAAGTTGACGCAGCACCATAATTTAAGGAAATGTAAGATATAATTTTCTGAGAGTTACAGGTCATTGACTGGCTAATAGAAATCATTCACCATAATCTTAGCAGAATTCAGTTGGAGATTGATATCATTAGCCACCATTCTAGGGTTAATTCCCATAGTAATACTTTTTTTTCATAATTGTGATCTATTGGACATAGATCCAATTTTTCATTTTTTTTTTATCCTTTTGAATTTTTTTTTACCATTCTCGGTGATATCAACATGGCACTGTGCCGGGATATCTTATCCATCTCTCCGGGAAAATAGATATTCCAGGAAAATATTTTTAATTAAATCTTTTCTTTTCTTCTCCAATCGAACCAATTCGCTTACTTGACTTCTTATATTGACAGCGATTGGTGTATTTACTTCAATAATACTATTATTCCGTATCATTATGGAAGAAAATTCTGATTAACTTATGTTTCTTGCTCCAGAAGCAAAATAAATTTCTGCAGATCAGACATACAAACTTATTTTTGCAATTCATTAGAAACCAGAGTAAAATTATGTAATCCAAGTATAATGAACAATGAATAACTTTCAGTTATTTTCATGAAAGTAGAAAACAGTCAATTGCATTTCAGATAATCAAGTTTATCTATCAAGTTCCATGAAATTGGAGCTCCATCTTCAGTAGTAAATGCTTGAGAGAGATATTTCGAGTTGGAAAAATAATAGAAAAATATACAAGACAAAAAAAATACTAAGATTCTAACCTTTCCGGTAAGCATTTCATATAGTAAAATTCCCACACTCCACCAATCAGCTGCCTTATCATGACCTTTTCCCATTACAATTTCAGGGGCCATGTACTCTACAGTTCCACACATAGAATTTGATCTTTCAGTGCCATTGAATTGCTTAGCCAGGCCAAAATCTGTTAACACAGCCTGATATCAAGCACATATAGAAGTTAGAAACAAATCACGAATCCCTTCAGAATAGATACGCAGGCATGTGGCATGCCTAATGCAGAGAGACAGAATCAGAGACATAAGTTTATGTTATCTTACATGACCATCTGCATCGAGAAGAATGTTTTCAGGCTTAAGATCCCTGTGCATTACATCATTTGCATGAAGATAAGAAACGGCACAAATAATCTCTGCGGCATAGAAGCGTGCCAAATCTTCCCTGACAAAAGTTGTGTGAGTGAGACAGATATGTATAAGCATTTCATAATATAGTCATACCATGCAACTTACAAATTACAATACCTGAATAGGCCTTGGTGATAGAGCTGAAAGAAAAGGTGGCCACCATTGACAAAATCAAGCACAAGATACAGCCTATATTTTGTCTGTAAGTCCAACAAACAAAGGTTGTCGTTATGCAAATATGACAGCACTGTCCATTTTCCTAACCTGAGACTGAAACATATGATATGATCAAAAGTATTACTTGGAAAGCGTATCTGAGCCGCACAACAAACGGGTTGTCCACCTTTGTAAGTATATCCCTTTCAGATTTTACATATTCAGCATGGTTTCTCTCTATGATCTTATCCTTGCGCATGACCTTCATAGCATATATTTCAGAAGTACCTGTCCTCTTCACCTGGTACACCTTTCCAAAAGCACCTTGCCCAACAACCTTCAGAAGTCCAAAATCCTCAACTCCAATAGTCTGATTGTTCAGACAGTAACCATTGAAATGTAAATTATGTCTCTCTACTGCTGCATTGTTAACAGAATGTTCAAGTTCTTTCTGTGTTTCTGTTAAAACCTCCACAAGGTCCAATGCATCTTCTGTCTCATGTAAGGTGAGCTTGCTAAGCTGCAAGGACTGACCAATACAAGTTGTGGGAGCAAATAAAGATTGAGAGCGGATGTTAATGCAATCAGGATCATTGCAAACCTTTCCACCAGAAGGAGATGGACCAAACACATCAGAGAATTCAAATTCCTCAGAATTCGAAGAAGGCAAAAGATCAGGTGGTCCATTTGGTAGAACCAGTTGGTTGAGGAAAGACTTTGGTGAACTGTTTTCGTTTAAGACAGAGAACTGGGAAGAAACCATGGCTCTTTGATGAAACAAGGAGAGTGCAGAAAATGGGACCAAGAAGCTTCAGAACTGTAGGTGTGATTTGCCCAAAGATTCCACCCCAAATGGAGGAAAACGAAAACCCAATAATGAGCTTTATCAATTGGGAATGAACATATACTTCAGGAGCTCCCAGAAAACTTGGTAGCAAGAAGCAAACCAAAATCCGGAAAAGGAAATTGTTGTTGCTTCCCGCTCTACAGGAAACGGTGAATGTATCAACACTTGTCAAATTCATGAAGAACGGGTTGCCAATTCTGTAATTCAGGACAATAAAACAGTTAACTCAAGTTTCTTGCATTAAAGAATGCAACAAACGTTTAAACTCAGAAAAACGAAATGAATGAAATTGCAGCAGGGAAAGTGGGAGGAGGAGGAACCCAATGAATATCGTCGCTTGGCAGTTTCAAATTAGGCTCCAAACAAACGAAATTGGGAGTTCATGGGATCAAACATCAAACATGCATTCACAGATCACAACAAACACTGATAGAAAACCACAATTCAGAGAAGTTCAAATGATGAGATAACATAAACTCCAAAAAGGCATTATTGTTTCAGTCATAATCAACTCCCAAATGATCAAGAAATCGAAAAAGGGTATAAAGAACAAGAACAAAAGTACAATTTTACAAGACATTCCAGAGGGAAACTTGATCATCATCCATAAAACACAAGGTAGGAAAGATTTGTTTTTATCACAAAAGCAAATATGATTAACAAAACCCAAATACACTAACACAGAACAAATTCTGGACAGAGTTTGAAAGCTAACTTAACTTACATTGAGGAGAATGCAGGTCAGAGCCGTTAACAAACGAAACTATAAAGGTTTTTCTTTTTCTACCTTCTTTTCATAATATTTTTTTTTTTAAATGTTAAATTAGTTTTGGCGGCGGTTATTCTTTTTCACGGCTTCGGTGTCGTGTACAACAGATCAACATAAGTTGACTTTGAGGAGAAGAGGACAACGTTAAAGTATCAAAACATGTATAAATAGTGTTTTAAAAAATAATTTTTAGTAGAAAAAAAACACGTTTAAAATAAGATTTTACCTTTTTCTTTTAACAACATCGAAATAGTGTTTTATAAAAATTCTTTTAAGGATTATTTGAGTTATGATTGAAAATTTTCCACAAAACATGTTTCATTATTTTTCTAATTATTGCAACTACTACCACTAACTTTTATATTAACATTAATATATATAAAATTTGAAAAAAAATTATAATTGAAACTTCTATCTGTGGCTTTGCGTTTGGGATCTGATTAAATGAACCTCAAGCAAAGCAACAGAATACATTACCGCGTGGATGTACTTGTACGCAATTCTTTATCATGTCTTTTCTTTTCTTTGCGTATGCAAATCAAATTCCATGTTTTTGTTCTTCAAAATTTCATATCTAAATTCATTATATTATTTAATCCAAAAATCATGTGTGAGAACTTCTTTTTTGTTGCATCATTGACGCGTGTGTTGATCTAATCTTGTTCAATAATGCAATAAATTTTGACATGAACAAAACTAATATAGCATGTGAACATGTCCTACTCCTTTTGTTTGATTCTTTTTAAGTAGTTTTCAAACACAAGTTTTGCTGAACTTTTTTTTTCCTCTTTATTTGCTTATAAATGAATATTTTTCATTTTTCTTATCTTTAATAAGCAAACAATAATTTTCAGTAAGGTGATTTTGATCCCTAAAATATAAACTAAATATCGATTTAGCTTTTATATAACCAAAACTCTTATTTGGTCCTTTAATGTTACAAAAGTGTGGCGATTAAATTGTGATATATATATATATATATATATATATATATATATATATATATATATAT
>Ga0099823_1007856_pt1 | contig 10859 bp, 9 predicted proteins | sample CowpearedBW_FD_76831 | JGI IMG/M metagenome (GOLD analysis project Ga0099823, IMG submission 76831) | Root nodule microbial communities of legume samples collected from California, USA - Cow pea red BW | ecosystem: Host-associated > Plants > Roots > Nodule | place: USA: California | collected... | reverse complement strand
TTTGCTCATGGTGGAAACGATTCCCTCCACCATGGATCCGGTTCCACCACACTTTGGAGTGATGCTTTTGGTTTAGATCTAATTATACTATGACTATAATAAAAAATTATTATTTCTAAAATTATTATTAGAAAGAAAATTAAATATAATGTAAATATATTATTTTCCACCCCTAAACATTAAATATGTAAATATTTATTTTATTTTCATACCAAATATGTTCTTTAATTTTTCTAAATTTCATTCACTTAGTAAAACTAATTCTAACTCATCTAAATATCATTTTGTATACTAATTCTAACTCATCTAAATATTATTTTGTATTATTTTTAAAATCAAAGAAACTTGATAATCTTACTTTTATATCTATTAAAAAAATTAATGTATGTTATTAGTTAATTTACTTCCAAAATCACAATATCTTTAAATTCTTTAAAAAATTCCTTAAAAGAAACAACATTGATTTCATCCTCAAATTCATCATATCAATTTATCTCCCCAAAATCAATCCTTAAAAAAGAAGGAATCCTAAGTGTAGAAATTGATATTGTTAGAGGATTCAAACAATCTTAAGTTTTAAAGAAAATACCTCAACAAAATACATTTGTACGATTTCCTAACCTTGTTTCGTATTAAATTAAATGGTCGCATCTCATGATATCGAGAAAAATGAAGCAAAGAAGAGACCAACGATATATGAATTAGTTATTACATGTGAATTGCCACACATGGAGCATGATATTCAAAAGTAATCACTCCTAACTACAATTATTAAAGAAAAGATGAATCACTGATAACGTGATAGATGTTTCTATCGCTAAAAAAGATGACATCATCTACTTCACCTGACATCATCTCAGGTGTTGGTCACAAGAAACCTTAATTAAGGTGCACCCGTGTTTCATTAAAGAATCTAATTTTGGATAATTCCATTTATTTTTTCACACATACATCATACATCGTATTAATGTTTTGATATATCTCTTATCAGTTTTCTAAGTTGAGGATATAAGCCTTGTGGAATATTAAAATCTGTGGAGATCTAAAATCTATTAGTAGTACAAGGTTGCAAACGTATCTAGCACTAGCAAACAAGATCCTGCGCTGCTACTCCTTAAATATTAAGCATTTAGTTACAAGACCCACAGGTCAGAAACGCAAACATTTGTAATTCTATAACGGTTCATAGCTGATAACTCAAACGCAGAAAACGCAAAGATTTCCAGAAAGATCAAAATCAAACCCCACACGATCTGAGACTCTTTAATACCATGCATTTACTCTCACCATAAACACGTCAGACATGGCAAACACTTCCAAGAACAAAAATCCAAAAGTGGACCATACCACATAAAAACCAAACTACCGTTACATCAACTAGCCCTAGTTAACACACAAAAACAAAAACAAAAACATACAATGTGATAATCGTAGTTCAAGCCATACAAGGCCATTATGGAACATAACTGAAATGCTTAAGAAACATAACATGACATGACGTGATTTCGATGTCAACGGTCGTCAAAAGATGAACTAACTAGTATCCCCACATACAATCAAGCTCCGACACACCCAGTGGAACGTTGTGGGCCGCATCAACCAGCCTTTGCTCCTCCGGCATCGGCCAGAGGAGATCACCGGAGGTACCGCCGGAGAAGGGCTGTGCTGCCGGAGGAAAAAAGAACGGTAACTGGAGGTTGTCTTGCAGTGACCTCAAACTTGGGAAGGCGGAGACACCGACGTTTCTCTGAAACCTAGCGAAGGGATCCGCTCCCAGAGGCTGAGATGGTGGAAGGTCGAAGCTTGCATTGGTGAAGTTGTTGGGGGAGACAACAGCAGCGGTGGCTGCAGCAATTGTGGAGAAACAGGACACGTGCTCCTTTTTGGTGGTGCTGTCGTAGGAACAGTTGTTACGGTCGGCGAAGCTTACTGGGGTTGTCGTGGTGTAGGGAGAAGAGTCCAGAAGAGGCGGAAGGTAAACCGAAGAGGTTGAACTTGGTTCTGGGCAGAGAGTGGTGTTGGTGGTGTTCATTCTCGTTTTCTTGGAGCCACTTGAAGCAGACATAGCTGAGCCTCCGTTGGTTGTGTTGCTTTTTTGGAACACGCGAGATATGACCCACTCGTCCTTCATTAAATCACAAGGGTTCGTGTTAGTGCAACACCAACAATATTCATTAATGCATGTGACATAACACCAAATAAATCATAACTCTTCTTAAATTGATGTTAGGAACATAGCCGAGTGTTAAAAGCTGTTGCTGTGCAAATCTGTTATACTATTCTGCAAAAATGGAATACGAATCACGGGAAAAAACCACGTTTTAAATTATTTGGCTGGGATTGTGGTGCTCATGCAACCATGTGTTGACAGAAGGAAAATAGACAAACATTTTGATGAACCTTAGGGTAATAACTCTAGGTCAAAAGGGAGAAGCAACATTTGTTGAGAGGAGATTGAGCGAGAAGAGGGAAGGTAAGAGAAACAAAATCTTAATCGAGAACCAAAACATGGAAAGAATTGAAAGGGAAAACTCATTACAACATTGGTAAATGGAACCTACTTATGGAAGGCTAAAGGAAACCCAGATTCCACCTAACTAAAGTTACTTCACTGCAAATTTTGGATGGTTAAAATGCGGCTCATCATAGGTTAAAAGGTACACATTCTTCAATGCTTTGAGAGTAATGACACAAAAATAGGAGCTTTTAGAGAGATAAATCATTTAAATAAAACTATACTGACCTTGGAGTTGCGAGAAAGGTAGTGGTAAGCAAATTTGCCTTCAAGACGATACTCATGCATGACCCAGTTGCTTTTCTCTCCCTTGGGTGCTCTACCACGGTAGAAAACCAAGGTTTTCTTCATCCCCACCAAAGAACAAGTCTTGGAGCTGTAAATCTCTCTATCTTTCCCGGTGGCTTTCCAGTAACCAGCTTCAGTAGCCCTATTAGTTCGTAAACCAGTAGGGTACTTCCTGTCACGTAAGCTGAAGAAGTACCACTCTTTCTCACCCATTTTAGCTTTCTCTGCCAGCAACAAACAACAACAAAGTTAGAAGGAAAAAAAAAACTCTTTGTGGTACCACTATGGAAAGTACCAAGTAAGTAACAAGTAACAACTGAAAACCAAAGAGAAAGAAAAAGAAGACGGTGTTGTTGGGTGTCTACCTGGGAGCTCCCATGGTTCACTTTTGTTAAGGTCTACTTCAGCGATGGCTCTACCAGTGAAGTTGCTGTCTAGAACCTTTTTGAGAAGGTAGTACGTTATGAGCTCCTCGTCAGTGGGGTGGAACCTGAAGCCTGGTGGCAGATGAGCCTCAGTGTGGTCCAAATGGTGGTAGGAGGAGTCCATCAGAGAGAAGAGGAAGAAGGAGGGAACTTGCAAAAGAGAGGTGAAAAGTGTGAGAGAAATTAATGAAACCAGAAGAAGAGAATCTTGGATGCTAACACTTTATGGCTTTGATTATATATAGGAGAAGAGAGTGATGGCATGGGGAAGGGGAACAACAGAAGCAAAATAGTGAAAGAGGGATTTATAACTTTTTATTTTTTTTTTTCACTTTTGGGTTTTTGGTTTGGGATTGGAGATGAGAGAGTGGATTATAAGGGGTGGTCTCATGGGGATTTGATGAATCGGGTGGCAGAGAGAAAAAGGTGAAATAATAAGGTATGATATGGCTGGAAAAATCTGTGTTTTCTCTGCACTATCCTCTTCTGATAGCTCTCTCTACTCTCTGACAGGGTTCTCATCATGATCCACATAGCTAGAGAGAGAAAGAGAAAGAGGAAGGGAGAGAGAGAAAGAGAGGGTGATGTACGAGGGAGTGGTGGCGATTGAGTATGCGTGCGTGCGTGAGGAAATGTGCAGGTATTCCTTTGTCAGTGAAGAAATTGTAAGAAAGGGAACAGAAAGTGGTTTCATGAGAGATATTGCAACTAGCAAGGGAAAAAAAAAAGAAAAAGGAAAAAAGGGAAAACATTGAAACAGAAAAAAGAATAGAGATAGTGTGATAAGGGAAAGAAGAAAAAAGAAAAAGGAAAAAAAGGTTTTTAAACAGAAAAAAGAATAGGAAAATAGAATGCGAGATTTTTCACCATGTATATGTATCGATAAAGCTGTTTCATATCTTGTCTGTCAGCGCAGGACAAAAATTGTATAATCAGAAACACCAACCATGTTTATTACACGCCAACTTCCCCACTTTTTATTTATGTATTACTTGGTACTCTTTTGCTTCACCACTCTCATTCTCAACAACTCTATTAAAATTTATTCTGCCTTCTATGGTTGTTATGACAGATTATTATTTTTGTTCAAGCCTAATTTACTGTGTTCTCCTTCTCGCCCTTTAAACAAGACACGGCTAAAACACAAGAATACAACAAAATCTCCAAGGTGCAGACGGCGTTATTGCATTTGGTTTCTAACAACTCACAGGAGAATTCCTTTATTTTAGTTATGCTTTCACGAAATCCTCTCTCTGATAATAAACATTGCAATGTACTACTTCTGGTCCCAAGATATTATTTATTTTTCATGTCATAAATATAACATAAATTAATTACGCCTAACAAAAACGGTTTATGTGGAAAGTAACACTTGCTGATGATGACATACAATACAACACAACCAGTGACATACAAGACAAATACATAAATCTGCTCTCTTTTCCTTCTAGCCGTAGGGGTGTCATGGGATTTTCCTACCTCCTTTTCCCATCATATTATATATAACCTTTATTGGTATTTGTTAAAATCATTTTTAGTTATTTTCTTTGTTATCAGCTTTTTCTGATTAAACTTTTTTTTTTTTCAAATTCAAAAATCTCACTGTAAAAATCTAGAAGCATGTGGGTTGGAGATTCATATTCGAAAAGAGAAAGGCTCAGTAACTCTGAATTACCATGATAGTTAGCAGGATATTTGCATGACATATCAATGGCTGATTGATACATTTAACTGTTGTATCATAATCATAGCTGGTAGCGGTGGTGGGAGAGAAAATGGAAACGAAAATGCAATTTTGAAGAAGCATCAATTTTACATGACATATCAAAAATAGAAAAGAGAAAAAGAAAGAAAATGGTGGTGGTGAGAGCAGAGAGAAAGTGTGGTTGTACAAGTGTGAATACAACCAAAACTAGAGAATTATTACTGTTATATATACAATCTAATCACAAGAGGGTATCAATATCATGACATGTCAAAGGCAACAGCTTTTAATACCATAAAATAACACATTTGGTGAACAGATGACCATTCACAGAACAAAACAAATGTTACTGAAAGTGAGTATTGTGCAACTGAGAGAGGAAAAAGTGAAGAAGCAGAAAGCAAGGGCATAAACAACAGGTGAAGATTGATTCATTGATTTTACACCCACACACACAGGGCCCTATCACCCAAGACATTGGATATAATGTCTCACTTTTTGAGACGCCTTTTTTCCTTCCTCAACAAACATTAGCCCAGGAAACAAAACAAAAATACGACAGACATGCTTCTTTCTTATGTTATTATCGTGTTCCATGTTTCCACATTTTCTAACCTCTTCTTCTGCTAATGCTAATATGCTAATCATAACCATGGGGTTAATTAATTAATTAGTAGATTTTGAAGTGAGTTATTGAAAACATGAGAATGACCCCACCCAGCCATCAAATCCATCCATCCATCACTATCAAGCAAGAAGGGGAAGGTGTGTGTGAGAGATTGATGCCATGGGAGTTTGACACATCATGCTCGGATTTTGAGAGCACAGCCCCAACCTCACAGGCTTTACATCAAATCAAATCATCTCTTCAATCTGCATGCTGAGGTCTTTCTCTCTTTCTCTCTCTTTTTTTTCATTTCCATCATTGGCCCATTTCTGCACTACCCAATTTCCCAATGTTACAACCAAACCATTATTAAAAAAACAAACAAACCACCATTACAAAATCAAAAAACCACCTTATCTTCTTTTCTTCTAAAAATCAAACAACTTTCTAATAGTAGTTCCCGAAAAGGCATGAAATTCCCCCACAATTTACTCTCACCACTCACCTACCTCCCGAGATGCAACCTTTATGGCTTGCAACATACGGTTCCTCATGTTAAGTCCCTCTCTGTTACATTCGAAATCAGAACCGGATCCGGGTCCACACCACCCATCCCACAAACCCAAAAACTATTTTTTTACATATGCCTCTGTTTATTTAAAGCTCTAAACTTTCCAACAAGTTAACGAACATGGGTGGTGGAAAAATATAAACTTTCCAGATAAAAAATAAAAATTGACAGTGAAAGGTGGCAAGACAACACAGAAATCCATTGCAGATGGAGACACACTCCTCGTTTGTGATTGATATTGATTTTGATGGACACGGACATGGACTGAACCGGCCGGTCCAAGTCCAACGCAGTGAAACCGGGTTGTGTCTGCTTCAGATATAGACAAACGGTGGCGGTTGACTTTTTTGAGGTTAAAATGTAAAAGTTGAGGTGAAAAAGGGTGTCTCGTAATTTTCCCTCAAGTGCTACTGTTCATGTTGCTGTATTCTTCTTATTTTATTTCTCAAAAAGAAAGGAACACAAAAACAAAAAGATAAAAAGGGTGAAAAAAGACAACACGGCGCGTGAACCGAGAGAGATCGCAGATCGCGCGTGACGACAAAGCTTAGGTCATCCCCGCCGCCCTCCGGCTATGGCGTCAGAAGGGTGCGTGGGGTCATAATTTATTTTATTTCTTTCTTTCTTAACAGATTTTATTTATTTAGTTTTTTTAGTTAATCGAATTCATTGATGCTAAAGTTTCTAGAAAAAGGAAGCCCGGGAGAATTAGAGATCTAGCTTTTAGTAGAAAAAGAATACACATTAGAACTGATTTATCTCAAAATATTTTCAATCATAACTTTTTACTTCACTACCAATCTCACATGTTGTTATAAATTATTATATATATAAAGAAAAATCAAATTTACACATTCTAGACCGTCATGATAGTTTTTTATATTATTAATCAACTCAAGCTTTTCTTCTTCTTCTTTTTTTGTTTTTTAATATAGATATTATAGAAATCATTCCGTAATGAATTTAGTAGTTGTTGGAATTGTTAGATTGATAATGGTTTGGGGTCATTTTGCGCCGTTTGATTAATTGATTGGGTGGCTGCAACTTAGCTACCGTGTACGGCGTAGCAGTACCAACTTGTCGTTTGTTGGTTCTTCACCACTCACTCTCTTTCTACAACAAACACAACACTGTTTCAAGGTCCAAATTTGAGGGTGTTTCGAACAAAAATAGATTATCTTTTTCTCTCAAATCAAAAAAAATAAAATATTATATTATATTATATTTGAAAGATAAGAAAAAATATTTGAAAAGGTTATTTAAAGGCTTAGAACCTAAAACACCGCAAGTATTAATTATTTGAAAAAGTACTGTCCCTTCCCAACATGCACTGTGCAAAATGAAACTGTACTTTACAAAAATACAAATCTAAAACATATAAAGTAATAAAGTATGTATCTATATTATGTTTTAATTAATAACATATGTATATAAAGTATTATACAATGACTCCTTCTACAAGTACTGTACAAAGTAAATTGTACTTTAAATATGAAGTTTCAGCGTAATACATAATGCGAGACATGAAAAGGTTAACTGATGACAAAAAAGTTTCAACATAATACTTACAAAGTTTGATGACGTTTTTGTCCTTGTATCTTTCTGTTTTCTTTTTCTTCACTTTAATACCTCACTTTTCATTTAACTATTTTTTAAATATGCAGAGTTTCATCACTTACTTTGTGTTAGGTACACGGTGAAATAATTAGGTGAAACATAGATTAAAATATTAATCTTTTAACTTTAAAAAATAAGGTGAAAACAAAAATCAAGTTCATGGTTCGGTTGCTGTAAAAGAATGTCATTTTATCATCCACACTTGTAATCGGTTATAATTTATTATTTGACTTGTATTTAATTCTGTAGTTGTTTCCACATTATGAAGAACATAAATAGTCTTATCATGTCTCAACCAATTTTGACTCTATTTATTGAACTCACAATGTGTCAAGATAATTAATTATGAACACAAATCTACCAAAACCAAGTGTTGTCATGCAATCATCAAAGTCAATATCAAATCCATCGTAGGTGTGCAACTCAATTTCAAATAAGTTTAGTAAATAAAAAAGTCCACTATATCAAAAAATAAAATAAGATATAGTTGTAATAGATAATAGGATAAAATGACAAAGTACCATGATCAAATCAATAAAAATAATAAACAATAACATAACGTATAAATATTTCATTATTTAAGTTAAAAAACTTTATACATAGAAAAAATTAACTATTCAATTTTCATCTCATAAAAATCATTACATTTGTAAAACATTTTTATCTTGTCTTCTCAACAAAATTTGGAAAGATCTATTCATCTTTTCTCATATCAAAATCGATCCTAGATATCATAGTGAAGAATACAACATTTTTGACAAAGTTTGCAAGTCTAAGGTTTTGTGTGTTTCATCAATTTAAATTGTTTATTAGAGTTTTTTACATATAAATTTAATTTTGTGAGAATAAAAAGTTGAGAGCTTAATATTGAGTGAATATATCTTAATAGATAAGGAAAACAAGTTATGATTTTATAATACCTTAGATTAGATGATTTGGATTTGAATGTGAAAATGTCACAAATATTCTATTTTTTATACAGAATTTGTGTTTCTTTGCTTATATTTTGATTGTTTGAATTTATACATAAATGTTGTATGAAATGATGAATGTTTAGAGATATGGTGAAAATATTTATGTTGTAAGATGATTAAATGGTTTTTGTAAAAAACTTTTCTTAGCTACGTATGGTATACTTGAGATATAAAAAGGTTGAAAGTAACTAAGATAAACTCTGAATAGTTTGAGTTGATAGATTTTCATGAGATATGTTGTGTGTACACATATATGTATACACATATACATATAACTTAGAATATAATCAAATTGGTTCAAGTTATTATTTAAAAAAAAACATGATTATGTTAGGCATGATAAAGGAAGAAAGATTTGAATTTGAACCAATTACATTACTTGTTATATTTTTTAAAATATTTAAATCACGTAGATTCATTAAGAAAATTTCATGCAATTGAATCGAGAAGTTTTAGCTGCTTAAAGAATCAAATTCGTTCGGTGAGTTGTTTCATTAAAACTCACAATGTTTTTATCACTAGAGGAAATTTAATTAATTGAAAATCTGAGAAGAAAATCTGAGAATTTTGGTCACTAACTGAATTACTTATCATTAAACAATGTCTTTTTTTATAAAAACTCTTACTAATGTAGTCTTTAAACGAATACTTTAGTTGTCGGATGAGAATATGTTTTCCTAGGTAGTTAAAATTCGATGGGCAAGTTGACATCTTTGGTTGAGCAAGTACAATGGTGGATGAGTGAATTGCAACATGTACTTAATTCGTCGGATGAGCAAAGTGTTTTTGACGTTTTTTATGAAACATGTTTTAAATTTTTTGTAAATGATAAATTATTTTCCCTTTAGTTTATTGTCATAACATATTTGTACATTAGTATATGTGATAAATGACGAATTTATAAATCTATTAGTATTTGAATTGATTTGAAACGTATACGAAGAATCTATGATGTTATGGTTATGATATGACATGTAGTCTCTTGTGAAAAATATTATTTTTAGGAAGAAAATACTATGTTAAGATGATCTAGGTTATGTAATTATGCATAAGATATTCTAAATCTATTAATATTGGACTCACATAGAGAAACATATCAAACGGTGAAAATTGATGGATGTTCTTACAACTTAGTCTGTTTGTGAAAAAGAATTGTATCTGGTAGGTCATACAGATTTGTATTTTCCTAATCGTTCACGTTCCAACCTGAATCTGAAGATGGATAAATTGCTCATGGACCAACCCAAATACATGTGATACTTATTTTGGACTTATATGAGAGTTTTTGAAGTTACAACAAAATTATTAAGCCTCGAGGCTCTTAAGAGGTTTTTATTCTATTAACATATTCTTATGATTTAACATATATTGTATCTTATAATTTTTATATTTTGTTATAGTTATTATATTTTTTAGCATAGCGATATATGATATAAAACCTTGGAAGGTATAAATAAGAAGTCAAGTCCAAGGTTTAAGGACAAGGATTTTCTCACTTAACGTATCGTTCACTTTGAATCAGATTATTCATTTTTTTTATTCTTCAGTTTAGAGCTCCAAACTCTAGGCCAGAATAATTGTCGTACATCATGGGGCAGGTAAAATTTTATCATGCCTCCACAATAGTCACAAGAAACCTCTGACATGTGTAAAAGTCATGAGAAGATTGTGGGTTTCTCCTCGATCTCCCATTACAACTCGACATATAATCATCATGATCGAACCTTGGCTTGTTTGGTGCCACCACTCAATTTCATTCGGCTTAATAAAAAACTTTTTTAGAAAAAAATAATGAAAAAATAGAAAAAATAAAATAAATAAAATAAATATTTTTTCTTTGATTAGGTTCAATCTTTTTTCGACATTTTTTATCTTTCATTTATGTTTTTCTTTCACCTTGATTTTATTTTATTTTTCAGCCCAATATATTTTATTCACCCACACCACCCTTTCCTACAACTAACAATCCAATGTTTTATATTCTCACTCCCACTCTTTGCTTTCCTACCACCTATGTTGCTCATCATGTATAAATTTTTTTAACCGCATCAGAGTTGACTGGCAATGGTAACTCCTCCCCATCCATCCTTATGAGAATTAGTGCCCCACCAGAGAATGCTTTCTTCACCACATACAGGCCTTCAAAATTTGGAGTCC
>Ga0099823_1007852_pt1 | contig 10861 bp, 8 predicted proteins | sample CowpearedBW_FD_76831 | JGI IMG/M metagenome (GOLD analysis project Ga0099823, IMG submission 76831) | Root nodule microbial communities of legume samples collected from California, USA - Cow pea red BW | ecosystem: Host-associated > Plants > Roots > Nodule | place: USA: California | collected... | reverse complement strand
TATACATTTTTTTCATGCTAATTTAGAAAAAATTGTTTATAAGACGGTTACTTGAGTAATTTACTATAAAGATTATAGTTAAAGATTAAAGTATCAACATATATATATAACTTGACAATCAAATTAATTAAACATTCAAATAATTCAAATATAATTAAGTAGCATTCTAGCATTTAAAAATATGAAATTGTGAACAAATATAATTGGAGTAGTAAATAATTTTAAAAAAAATTAAAAGAAAATTAAAAAAAAAATAAAAAAAAATTGTAAAAAAATGTTGGTGGGTTAAGGGCCAACCCACCTTCAACCCGGCTCAAACACGTAGGTTAAGTGAGCCGGGTTGAGTTCAACCCACTTTTGAAAAGGTTGAATTTTTCTCAACCCAATCCGGCTCGAACCCGTGGTAAGCCGGGTTGGCTCATGGGTTGAAACCCATTTTGACATCTCTATATATATACATATTAATTTAAAAATGTAATAATTATTGTAATTTATTCAATAAAAAACATTAATTAATCAATTAAAAAGTTAAAAAATAAAAAGTATGACGATCAACCGGACAGTCCGTCCTTTCACGGGTTTATTGTAACAAATCACTTCGGTCCGGTCCGGTCCGGCCCAACTTATCTCTTTGACAGGTCAATGATGGGCGGACCAAAATAGGTTGGACTAATCAGATTTGTCACTTCTAATATGCAGACCTGCCTGAAAATTTGATGCAAATGGCTTCTAGACTTCTACGCGAAACTAATCGCTTTTCAGTAAGAAAAAACACACAAAAATTGAATATCAGATGGTAAAATTGATATGAACATAGGTAACCTAAGGGAAAGAAAAACAAGCTTTTTGCAATGGTACACTTAGTGATCAGATCCAGATAAACAAACAAAGCAATATTGATAATAGGTGAGAACTAGTTTAGATCAGAGAAGTAGGATGAGATGATTAATTGAGTTAAAAACTGGACCTAGTTAAAAGTCTGGTAAAGATTTTGATACATGCACTATTCTACCTCAATAACCCTATAAGTTGATCACATTCAAAGGACCTGCCACAATCCCAATACCAAACTTGCCCATGTAAGTTTTAAAGATTAAGAGGTATGGGTCTATACGCAGGAGAATAATTTGCTCCCTACATCTAAAGAATTAATCATCATATAAACAAGTGTGGAGTAAAGCAGACAACATTCCAACTTCAGTAGTATAGTTTTAGTTTGCTATGAGCTCAGTGACAGTGATACGAAACACTATAAAATTAACTTCTGAAAAAAAGGTAAAAAACACACACTGAAACTTCAACATGGAATTTAAAATTAAGATTTACTCAGTCCTCTAAAGTGAATATATGTGTCCAAGAATGCATCCACTGATAATAAACAGGCAATATTGCAAAAACTTTAATTCAAATAAACAATAGATATACTAAACTTTCTCATTTTATAAATTTGATTACTTAGGAGAAGCTAATCCACGAGACTAACAAAACACGGCTAGGCAATGGAGACAAACTCAACCCTGATAAAGAATAATAAAAGCATAAACTACTACTATAAAAGCATAAACTACTACTAATTGGAACCACTACCAACCTTAGAAGTTCTTGTAGAACCAATTCAAGAAGTGCAATAATTAGGCACTTCCAATATTTCGATAGTTATTTGAACTATGATAAATCAATAATGTCAGACACTAAATGTAAAAACTCTCCATGAAGGGACTCAAACTTTGTTTCTCATATAATGAGAGAGATCAACCACTTCAGCAAAAAATAAAGAGTTCAAACCATATTTGTCACATTGTGGAGAGACTAATCCCTTCTACAAGACCCAACCCGTTGATTCTCTCTATATTATGCAACACTAGAATGAGTCTAAAATTCAATTTACACAGGCTACAACTACTCTCTAAACAACATCTGAATCAGGACACAATCCATCAACAATTTCAAATTCACACAAACATTAAACAAATCAAATCCAAGGTTAACTTTCAACACTCGGATCTACAGCCAAACGAATGCATTTCAATCTCAAAAATCCATAAATGGAGACAAATTCTAGGATCAATTCAAATAGCTCCTCACGGATCACAACGAAATCCAGATAACAACAACAAGCATCATTCACCTAAACGAATATTTTATAGTTAAACAGAAAAATAAAAACATTGAAACCACAATGTAACGCAAGAACAACGCCTTATCCACATTCGATAATAACAGGAAGCGAGTCAACAATCTCATGACAATGCAAAACCAAAAAAACGCAGAAGAAAAAGTAAAAATTAAGAGTAATCAAGGGAATTGAAAAATTCCGAGAGTTGTTATACCCTTATTACAGCGAAAACCCTATTTATGGCTTTAAACAAAAGCTAGCAAAAGCGAGTGTGGGATGCATAGATGGATGGAACTGATGCAGATTCATTCGGAGGAGTCGTTACTGGAGGCGAAGGCGTTCTCGATCTTCAGGCGCTCAAGGGCCTTCTGGTGGGCCCACGTTTCGATGGTCAAATCGGGCTTGGCGTTGAGCCCAACACCCAGGATCACGATGGTGAGGAAGCTGGTGATGTAGCAGGGCAGTTCCCAATCTTCCCACTTGCGGGACTCGCCTGGGGGCGGGGGCGTCCGGTTGAAGAGGTACCCCTTGGGCCGCTCCTCGTGGCCCGCGCTCGTCCACCGGCTGGGCCCAGACTCCGCGCCGCCGCGGGTTCGGAGAGATTGGAGGACCCGCCGGCGGATGGTGGCGGAGGCGCTTGCGAATGGCGTCGCGGGCGGCATCGCGTTGGGGTTGATTTGCGTGGTTTTGATCTCTCGGAAGGGAGAGTGAGTGAGACCTGAACGGCAATTGGTCACACACTGAGAGAGAGAGAGAAAGAGAGAAACCACAAACTTTCTGGTATTAGTTTTTTGTTTCCCTTTTTTGGGTTTGGGTTTGGGTTTTTGAACCCAACTACGTTCAATTGGGCCTAGTGTTTCAGCCCTTTACACAGTATTTATAGACATATGTTGTTATATCTCTCTATCTATTTATAGTATGGAAATAATAATAAAAATTATATGTTGAATTTTAAGATAACAATATTCTTAAATATAGAAGATAGGATAAAATAAGATAATAGAACCGCTTGTTTGAATTATAACAAATATTTGAAAAATATGTAAACTCTGAATAATAACTTATTTGAGTAAGTTTTGATTTTGATTTAGGTTCCTTAATTTTTTTGGTCTCTTTGAAATTGAAAATGGTCATTTTTAATCTTTAGTATATTATATGACATCCATTGATACTTATATATTCAATAAAATGTGTACCGTACCTGACCAACTTAACCATATAAGTAACAATGAACAATCCCCACATATATGCAGGAAATAACTAAGGTACACGGCTCGGGCCGGCATAGACCTAAACCGGCCTAAACTCATAACAAAGGTCGCAAAAGGAATGACCAACCTAGGACAGCACACGGACAAGGACGACATACGCCAATCCAGGACAGTACACGGACAAGGATGACATAAGCCAACTAGGGAAGTAATCAGATCAGACCACTCCAAAAGACTTAGCGAAATCAAAGCCCCCTGATATCCAATAAGCTTGCAATAATTGAACTAAGGGCATGGGGTAGGGCCCAGGCCCACCTACAGCCCAAACTAGGGCCCAACCCATGACCTGGCCAAACATAATTAATACTCTATAAATACGCACGTGGCCAAACAGACCGGGAAGAAGCAGGAACAAAATGTTAAACAGATATCGTGTATTGTTGTTATAATATAAATATAAACATGATTTACCTCAAAATTCTCTTAAGATTTATAAAATAAAGATTATTCATCTATCATTAAATAAATATTAGGAACAGGGATTTGCAATTTTGAAAGAAGGAACGTTAAGGAAAAATATTTTGTAAGAGATAATAAGATTTATTTTAAATTTTGTGGAATGAAAAACCAATAAAAAAATCATATGAACCAAAATCAAAACTTGCTAATTTTGTAGAATATATATATATATATATATTATGGATTACTGATGGGTATATATTATTGACAAAACTTTGGTCGAAGTACTTTGAATAAAAGAAGAAAAATATTATTCATGATAAATTAATTTATTAAAATGTGATATTTATATTACACTCTAGAATTAATCCAGAGTGGTAGATGATGGAAAAAAAAGTACTGTTATTTTTCTAGTGATTTTTTGAAAGTAGAATAATACTACTTCAGCTATTTGGTTGGATGTTGAGAAGCATTGCTAGACACCTACTTGATTCATATATTATCAACTTAGTTTTGATACAAAATTGTCAAAAGAATATATTGTGGCTTCCGTGTGTTATAAAAACAGACTAGGGATTAACTCTGGTAGAACATTCACATCATTGAAGAATCTTTAAGAGCTTATCAAAAGGTAAATATTTAAATATGTTCTTCTTTAATTTTATATATAATTTAGATATATAGTAAATATAGTAAATCTTTTACATTTACTGTTGTGTTTCAACACTGTTAAATCTATCATCAAGAGATTCTGGTTCTGTGGAAGGGTATAGATCAAACTCGATTGAGGCTCCACTGCACCGATCCCTTTCATCTTTGGAGTGGACAGGGTTTAGAGCATGAAAATCTGAGACCATATGAAACAAAGAATAAAGACTTATTTCTCTGATTCAAATTGAAACATAGAGTTCAAACTTCTAATATAAAAGCAGAGTCGGTAATGAAAAGGAAACCAATGTGCTGCAAATAAGGAGCAGAATCAATAAAAGCAAAATACCCAGACGGCTGTATAAATCTTATTGGGATTCCGATTTTGATTAAAATCTGATTCTGATGCAGATCACAAAATCATACCAAGTAATGACTCGTGACAACAGCAATTTCAGCAGCTTTTGAACAAAAACCTACAAGAGAAAAACCAAAAATAGAAAATATAAGATTTAAAAATTGAAAAACAGAAACCAACAACAAAATCAAGAATAGATAAGAATACCTGGAGTAGATTTTAAATGAGTAATTGGCAAATAAAATAAAGAATAAGGCCCTGGCATAGATGAAACAGCTATCAGCTATAACGGTGAAGCGAGCATTGTGCTGAAAGTAGTATGCAAGGTCAAGGTTATCAGGGAGAAAAGAAAAGCGAGGAATTTCCAAAATTCCTCCTTTGTAGATGCAACTTTAATTTCCCTGATTTTGGGGAGAGAAGTACCCCAAAAAAATTGTTGAGCCAATTTCAGCATCAAAACAGATTAAAGGCTGAAGTCCAAGGCCCTTTTTTTAGCACCTTAGAGGTTCATTGGTTACTCTCTGTCAATATCTTCTCACCAGTAGTCCCCACAGGAACATTTTCCTCCAACAATTCGATGAAACCGGTTTTTATCCCTCAAAGATACTTCTCTTCCATAAATCTTTGAGATATACTTGGCAAAATTATGGCAATCAACGCAAATACGAAGGTTTTTTATTACACGGATTGGCACACTTTCAGGAGTAGCAATTAGACCAAAACACAAAGCCAACTTTTCACTGTGACTTAGAAGTATCTTCTCCTTCTGCTCCTCATCCACATCATGTAAAACACAACTCAAATCAGGAACATAGCCAGCTTCTTTAAACCTGACTGATAACTCCTGCACTTTTGCAGATACTTCTTCTCTTCTTGGATGGGAACAATCACTAGCATGGAACGTGTGAAGTATTTGATCAAGCTCAATCCAGCTTCTTCCAGGCTCTTTTCTTACAGTCTTCTTCAACATCAGGTCCCTTAGTGATCTTACTTCTTCCCATCTTCCTGCTGAAGCATACAGATTAGACAGAATAACATAATTGCCAGCATTTTCAGGCTCAATTTCTAGAAGCCGATGACCCACAATTTCACCAATGTCAACATTTAAGTGAACACTGCAAGCACCTAAAAGGCAACCCCATATAGCAGCTGATGGTTCGAAAGGCATCTTCCTGATGAACTTAAAAGCTTCTTCTACTCGCCCAGCACGACCAAGCAAATCAACAACACACCCGTAGTGCTTGGTGTCTGGCTCAACACCAATTTTCCCACTGGTCATTTCATAAAAAATTTCCATTCCCTTATCTTCCAGTCCTGCATGACTGCAACCAGATAACACAGCCAAAACCGTGACACTGTCAGGTTTGACTCTGTTTTCATCTCTCATTAAATTGAAAAGTTCGAGTACTTCTCTTCCCTCTCCATGTTTGCTATACCCAACTAGCATCGCATTCCAAGAGATAACTGTTCTCTCATGCATGTTATCAAATATCCTTCTTGCGTAAGTGAGGTTTCCACATTTTGAGTACATGTCAATCAAAGAGTTTTGAAGAACCACATACGAGGGAACTTCAGACCGAAGAAGATGATTGTGCACTTGCTTGCCGTGATCTAGAGCAGCAAGCCCGGAAAGTGCAGTTAAAACACTAGTATAAGTAACATAATTTGATTGCATTCCTTCATCTTGCAATTGGCGAAATAGTTCCAACGCTTCTTGATCCAGGCCCAGTTGAGCATATCCAGAGATTATGGCAGTACAAGAAACTACATCTCTTTCTGGCAAGCATTGAAATATGCCTCGAGCTTCATGAATTTTACCATCTTTGGCATACATATCAAGGAGCGAGCTTCCAACATAAACATGTGCTTCGTAATTTAATTTTATGATAAGAGAGTGGATTTGCCTCCCTAAGACAACACCCAAAGAACCTATACACGAAGTAAGCACGGTAGCAAAAGTGAACTCATTAGGTTCTGTACCTGCAAAAAGGTATACCTACCGTCAACACAGAAAAACCATTGACACAAAAGTGACCCGCAAGCAAAAGTCCCAACCCAACTCACTAACTAAAACAACATCTTCATCTTCTAATTTCTCCTTAACTCGATAAAGTCCTCCGTTTTATGAATCTTAGTTACCAACTTGGGCCTAACAACATCTTCTACATAAAACCAAAACATAATGAAGCATTAAAAAATCTATATCAGCTCCTTCCGTAAACAATTACCAAAAAGTAATCACCCCTCTCATATACAAAATCTATCTTAGCTCCTTCCATAACACAATTACCAAAAAGTAACCACCCCTCTCATATATGTACTTGTACAGAGTACATGCACGCCAAGAATACCTGATCTTAGCATCTGCACAAAAAGGCTCAAGGCTTGAGAAGCATACCCTCTCTGAGAATAAGCCGAGATCATAGCCGTCCACGACACCACGTTCCGCTGCGGCATTTCATCAAACAGGTTCCGAGCATTTGTCAAAGAGTCGCACTTGACGTAGAATACGATTAGCCTTGTCCAGAGGAACACACAGGGAAGATAGTTAGTTTTGATCATGTGGGCATGTACTCTCTGCCCTTCTCTGAAGGCCCTTTTGCTCACACACTCGTTTAAGACCGTGCTGTAGTCTTGGAAGTTCATGTCATGGCCACGAAGGGCCATTTGTAGAAGGGCCTCTCGTAGTTGGGTGTCACGGCTATGAGTGCTGAGAACGTGGTGCGAGTTTGAAAGCAAAGAAAAAAGACGCAAGTTTTGGAATAAGGCTTTGTGTGTGGAAGACAAGACATGTTTCGAGAGAAGCATGCTTCGGAAACAACTAGGAGTGAATGAAATGGTTGAAAAGGTTTTCAAAAGATGGCAATGGAAACCAAAGTAAAACAATATCAATCCACAAAGGGAAGAAATTCTTGTGATCATGAATCTGCTAGGAAAAGAAAAAACACTTGCACTAAAAATATTCGGGGCTCTTTCCACAAAAATAACTTTAGTTCATGCAGTTAACCACGAAATTCAAATTTATCTTTGTCTCAAATTTTAAATATTAAATATGTTTTGTTTTTTAAAATTTAAAAATAAATATATTTTAGTTTCCAAATTTTAAAAACAAATATAGTATTTAATGAAAATATATTTTTAAGTTAATGATGTTATTATCAAACATATTTAACAGGTAAAAATTAATTTAACACAGTAAAATTTAGAAACTAAAAATATATTTAACTTAAAATATAAAATTTCTCAAATTACAGCTTACTTTAATCATAACATATATTAGTACTTAAAGTTAAAAGAAAGTTATAATATTTCTGTAATTTTTATAAATTTTAAATGCAAATTCATAACTTTTCCATCATGTTTTTGGTTAAAGAACAAATAGCTTTGAATTATTATAATATATATCAAATTTTACATAATAGAAATGCATACAAGAGAATAAGCAAAGTCCTTGACAAACACTGCTTTCCATTTTCCACTTGTGGGATTTCAATCTATTTTCATCTAGAGGTCAAGCTAGACTAAAAAATTGAGAGATATTATTTAGGTAGAAGGCCTGAATTTCAAGGCATTATTTCTCTGATTTACATGACATGACCCTTTCATGATGTCACTCTTTTACATTTTTTTACTTAAGACCTTCATTGTTCTCCAAAATTGTGCTTGCAGTTCTGGGTTTCACCAATTCTTAGCATCCTGATCTGTAGTGAAAAGATCCACCAGGTTTAACAGGAAACAAAAAGCAATGATGTTATGAAATCAAACACAACTAAGATTCTCGTTTTTTCTTATCACATTATAAATAAAAAGTATTCATCAACTAATCTATGTTACAAAACCAGTAAATTTAAGTCTGTTGAGGTATCTGTTCTTAATCATCTTTTTCTCATTCAGATTACAAAACCAGAATGTTGGGAATTTATCATCTCTTTCGAGATGAAATATATTTTCTAAAAAGCTCTTTAAAAAGTAAATGGCTTAATTTTTAGGAAAGAAAATAGTAGTATACTTCTAAACAAGGGCCAAGTTCTCTTATCTGTCTTCGTTATCCTCTCCCCCTCCCTTTCCATTCTGTGATCTCTCTCCTCATTCTCCCTTGACTCATTTCTTTTTAGGCTTAAACAAACAAAAGAAAAAAACGTCACATAATTTCTTTCTTATTTGAATTATAACTTAAAAATAATTTTTAAATTTAGAAAATCAACTAAGTTTAACATATATATTTCATAATCACAATAGCTGCACTATACATGTCTTCAGGAAACAACACAATGAGCAAAATGAATGCCAAAATAAAGCTTCACAAATAAAATCCTGTATTGAATTGAGGAAGTCTTAATTACAAGATGCAAATAAGAATATGAAATAACATAGTGTTATCATCTTTGAGACTCTTACGGGAAGAACTTACAAGAAATCACTCTTTCTGAAAATCCTAAATTCTAAATGCATGGATAAAAGTAATGCTAACAGGTGAGAACTTATCTATAAATACAATATATTTCTTATGAATGAAGGGTAAACTTTTTATACAATGCCACAGTTAGTTTGTTGCATATGCATTTCCCTTCCTTTCATTTGATGCTTCCTTGTCCCTTTCCTAAGTGTTCTGCCAGACGAGTCAAATAAAATTTTCTCCACTGAAGAACTAGGATTTGGCTTAGTTTGCTTCGTCTGAGAATGATTTGAATGTAGCTTGTATGAGCCAAGAAGTTCCCTTTTCAACTGTTTTAAGCATGCCACCCTAAATCCTGTGTCGTTGTACTCAATGTACCCAATGCCTCATAAATCTCCTCTGCTTCAGGGTGTGATTTATCACCAGACACAAATCCGTGGATGAACCCAGTAACCTCAATGCAGCTCCACCCTGGTTTCTTCTTGAGATCCCTTTCACTCATGTCTCTCCTCAGTTTTTCAACCTCCTCCCATCTTCCAACACTTGCTTTTACATTACTCAACAGAGTATAATATCCAGCGTTGTCAGGTTCTAGTTCCAAAAGTCTTTGAGCTGCATATTCTCCGAATTTTTTATTTCCATGAACTCTGGAAGCTGCCAGAAGAGCACTCCAGATCCTGCTATCAGGTAGAATTACCATTTTGAATATTATGGCCAAGGCCTCTTTAAGCATTCCACATCGACCAAAAAGATCCACAATGCAAGTCTGGTGATCCAAAGCAGGTTCAGTTCCAAATTGCCATTTCATAGAATGGTAAATATTGCAGCCTTCACTAACAAGACCTGAGTGGCTACATGCGGACAGTAAGCTCAAAAAGGTGACTGAGTTTGGCTGCACTCTTTGCTCAATCATTAAATTAAAATACTTCAAGGCGTCAAAGCCAAAACCATGGGAGCCAAGTCCCTCAATCATTGTTGTCCATACTACTACATCTTTGACAGACATCATATCAAAACATGTTTTAGCAGAAGACATGCTACCACCTCTTAAGTACATGTTTAAGATAGAGGTCTCAAGGTGTACTGAATTTTCTATTGGTCCATTAAACAAGTTCTTTATAAGGTAACCATGGACCACTTTGCCCAATTTTAAAGCTCCCAGGTTTGCATATGCATCCAGAAGATTTCTCCAAATTTCAGGAACAACATTAAAATATTCAGCTTGCATTTGTTGGAATAAAACTATGGCCTCCATAAAAGAGCCATTCTGAATGAAACCTGACATCATAGCACCCCAAGTGATCTTACTTTTGGAATCGATTTCACTAAACAGTAGAACTGAAGTTTCCAATTTCCCACACTTGGCATAAAAGTCAAGCAGAGATGTGAGCAAAACATCATCAGAAAACCCAGTTTTAATGACTAAGCAGTGCACACCTTCGCCCTCTGAAAGACTACCAGACTTTGCAAATGCCGATGTAACTAATGTTAAAGTTTCAATGTTCCACACGTGCACTTCTAGGCTCTGCATTTCTTTGAGCAAACCTGCCACTCTTATGGCATCTCCTTCTGAGGAGTAAAAGGAAATCAAAATATTCCAAGAAACCACATCCTTCATGTTTACTTCACCAAACAAAAGTTCCACTTCTCTGGTACTCCCTTTACTACCATAC
>Ga0099823_1007845_pt1 | contig 10866 bp, 8 predicted proteins | sample CowpearedBW_FD_76831 | JGI IMG/M metagenome (GOLD analysis project Ga0099823, IMG submission 76831) | Root nodule microbial communities of legume samples collected from California, USA - Cow pea red BW | ecosystem: Host-associated > Plants > Roots > Nodule | place: USA: California | collected... | reverse complement strand
TGCTAAGTGGATTGATGTGATAATTGTCTATCCTGAATGTGAGTTTTATGAATGATAGTCAATGTGATGGAATTGTGTGAATTTGGTCTGTATGAGAATGTGGTGGAATTAGGATTTCAAGGGAAATCCTAAGGATGATGGTTTTAGTGAATGTAAGGACATGAGGACTCAAATTGGTTGTATCCTGACGCTCCTATAACCATTAAGACTCATATAGAATATAATGGATTATGTCGGGAGGAGTAGCAGGAGGTCCTAGTCTATGGACCCGATCCGTCATAGACGCGAAGGGGGCTTACCTTGGGAGTGGTTGGGTGAATACCCCCTGTGCCCAAAACTCTGCAGAGTTTGGGAACCGTCACAGGTACAAGCCACCAAGAGCTCCAATGTCACTTACATAATCCGGATATCGAGTCTAGAATGGTGATTGTGTGTTATGATTGTGGCGATTTGAACAATTCTGATAGATGTGATAAACCTTGATTGATGCTTAACTATTTAATTGCATGATTTCTCTTTATTAAGTTAGCTTACCCTTCTTGCATATGTTTGTTCCGTGTGTCTTTCTCTTTTGCAATGATTGCCCTTATCGTTTGGTGTGAGCAGCTAAAAGTGCAGGTGAAGATACACCCCTCCTAAATAGGAGTTGAATAGTGTTTGAGCGCTTCCAGAAGTAGCTTCCAGCCTTAGTTTTGCTTAGATGTTTGGATGTTTGTAACCCTCTCTTAGTGTAGGCTGTATGTATAGACAGTACATGTATAGTTGTTTTGAGGATGACTGTATTGATACCTTATACCGGCCAATTACTATCATCTGTCTTTGAATTATCATAATTTAATGTTTTGTTTGATAGCATAAAAACTATTAAAACGGGATGTTACAAACTAGTAACTAGTATTCTACAATTGAAAATTTTTGGATCACGTAATTCAAAGTATCCACAAAACTAAATAAAACTAAAGTTAAACGTAAAACTAGGCCTTTTCACTGTTGGTGGAAGAGTGCAAAGGGGTATGATATTGATAACTACAATTAGCAATGCACAAGGTTAATTTTGTCTTTTCATAGGTTGGAGGAGGAACCATGGAGGTGCAAAAATTAAATAATCATGAAAATATATTTGACGGAACTAACTCGTTGGACTGTAAATGTGATCCACTGGAACCCAAGTAGAAAATAATAACAAGAAGAAAATTTTAAATAAATAATAAGAGTTAAATATATTTTTGTCTCTTAATTTTTGGTGAATTTTGTAATTAATTCATTTTGAAACTTTAGATTAATTTAATTTTTTATTTTTTAAAATATGTGAATTCAATCATTTTAATAAAATTTTGTTGAGTTTATTTGATATTTCGTACGTATTTTAAGATTGTATTTGAATTGTTTATATTATTTGACATATTTTTATTTTAATGTTAACGATAACAAGATAAAAAAAAAGGTAAATATTGATGTATGAATTGTATAATAATGAATAGAAGTGGATATGAATGAAATAACTACAATAGATATGAATAATCGAAGTTGAGGAACTCGTGAAAATGCAATTATGAGGCAAAGATTAAGATTCAATGATATGGGTGAAGGCACAAACAAGTTACAACATTTTGTGTATCCAATTCTATTTTCTAATGTACAAGAATAAAAAATGTTCGGAAGGTAAAACATGAGTATTAAATTTAGGGACGACTTAAGGATTTCGAAATTTTAAAGTAAATTTAAAAATGATTTTTTTTTAAGTTTTTTATTTTTTTGGAAGTCTCAAACAATAAATACTAAAAAAATTAAATTATTTTTTTGGAGACTTAAAATAATTAGTACTATTTTTTTTTTAATTTAAAACAAGCTTAAATTTTGAGTCGGTCAAAATTAAATTACAAAGAAACTCTCGAAAGACATGATTGATCTTCAAAACTTTTGATAAAGTTTGGTTGCAACAATGAGTGCCAAAGGCAACATAGGAAAAATGAATAATACCATGAAAACAATAAAATTAATGTAGGTAACGTGTCTAAATTTGATGGGTGGTAGTGCTAGTGCTCCTAATAAGTCTTGAATTACATTGACAAAAACAATTATAGATTAACCAATTGTGGTGCACCAACATAAGGTACCAACCCATCTTCTGCATCATAAAACAATATTCTATAAGGTTATCGTCTTATAAATTTAATTTAATTTAATAACTGTCTTCTTTGTTTACCCTTAGGAATCACATTAGATATTAATTTTGTTCATAATGGAAAAAATGTTTTCATAAATACTTATTCAACTTAGATAAGTATAGTTTGCAGAGATGAAATTATGAATCTGAGTAAAATCTTTAGTTTGTACTTTCGTACAACATGATACTTTAGGTTAAAATAACGCGAGTCTCTTATATATAAAAAGGTTAAATTTTAAAATTAATCTCTTTTCAAAATTTTATATTAATTTAGTTTTTATTTTTAAAAATATTGGACTTAGTTTTTTTTAACAAATTTTGTTAAATATATTTAACATTTTAAATATATTTTATAATAATATTTGAGTTAACATTATAAAAAATGTGTCAAATGATATAAATAATTCAAATATTATCATCAAATCAAATGTGCTTGAAACGTCACATAAACTTAACAAAATTTGGTCAAAAGAACTAAATTCTCGTTTTTTAGAAATGATAGACTAAATTAGTTACAAATTTAAAAAAAAAAAATTAATTTCAAATTTCACTTAAATTTAAAAAAAAAATAATATTTAATCCTGTATAAAATTAATCATCAAATTGATGACTTTCGAGTTCTAGCTCCCCTATGTGCCCTGGAACCAAAAAATTTTCTTCAACCTTAATATTATAATTAAATGAGATTATATCACACATTTTTAATACTGAATTAAGAAAAAACAAGGAAAAAAAAAAAGAATAGTTGGAAGAGCACACATGAAGCAAATGAGGGTAGCCTAAGGATGAGGCTTTGCATAATGATTTTCCACAAGGAAAAAACAACGTTATCTGTGGAATAATTTAGAGAGCAAAGTGAAAGTCATATGTCGTAGGTTCCAATTTACCAAGTGGCACTGCTCTGTGCTGTTTTCAAAAAGCAAAAAGAAAAATGCCTGTCACTTTCTCTCTCTTGCCCGCACTGCCCCACTTCCCCACTTTTCACGTTTTCAAGCCTGCCCGACCTGCCCGCTGTGGAAAAACTTTCCCTCTGTCACAAGCACTCTCCCGCTTTCCTCTTCATTCTTCAACACAACACCAACTCCCTCTCTCTCTCTCTCTCTCTCTCTCTCTCAATCTCTCTCTCTTCCACTTTGCTTTGGATTTTAGACTCACTTCACAACTTGGTTTGTGTTTGTGACTTTGTTTTTGTGCTGTGTTGGTCTCACTCATCCATCTGAGTTCATGTGTTTGTTCATCCTTTAGAACATTTATGCCATGCTATTCTTCTTTTTCTCTAGCTCCATATAGTTCAATTAGTAGTTTCTAGCTCTGTGTCTAACATTTTTTGAGAGTTTAGTCTCTGACTTTTGACCCAGAGATATATCTTGAGTTCACCCAAAGGAAAGTTGTTCAAGTATTTCTAATAGCTTGAAGTTGAAGTGGCTTTGTATAAAAATTTTGAGACTTTGGTGCATGGAGAGTTGTTTGTGAGAGTTTTTGGAAGATGGGGTTTGGGAGCAATGCAGTTCAAGCAGGGAGTTTGGATGTGGACAAGTCAAAGGCCAGGAAGAACAAGGAAAGTGGTGTGAAGGAGAGAAAATGGGGGTTTAGATTTAGCATCTTCGGGAGTTGCATACCTTCAAGATCAAAAGTTGATAGCACCACAGTTAGTGGCACTAGTGCCCCTAATAATGGTAAGTTTCTTTCCACATTAATTTCCTTAGCTTCATCAAAATATGTTCTATTTGTCATTTGTCATTAATTTTAGGTGGCCAACATTAGTTGTCTGTCTTTACTTTTCGGGTTGTACGATCTTTCCACCAAACCCTTTTTGTGTTCGAGAGTGTGAATCTGTTTTGAGAAAGAAACTAATGAATTCTGATTTCTGACAATAACACTGATTTGAGTTATTATTGTGCATTTTTGTTGAGGGTGTTGAAGATCTAACATGAAATAATTAAAGGCTTTCAAAGGCAGATTCTTTTCTGCATTACCTTTTGACCACAACATGTTTTTTCTGTAAGCACTGTCTGCACTTGATGTTGGGAAAAAGAGCCAAGAAATGTATTTTGTAAATGATATCTAGTTGGTCTGAGAATTGTTAGATAAGACTTTTTTATTGTTGTTGTATCCTGAGAATCATTTTCCCAAAGATTCAATCATATAGGAACTTATAAAAATTGCTCAACTCATGGTTTATATTCTGAATTGACACGAACGACTTTGCATTGATTGCTTTGTTATTATACAAGTGCAGTGAAATTGCAATGAAGTTGTTTAAAGTCAAGAATGGCATGAACAAATCATGTAATAGTGTTCATTTGTTCTCATTTTCAGGTGAAAATGTGAAGTCAGTGGTAACTGAATCAGAGGAAAACAAATCTGCATCTGATAGAATCACAAAGGAAACAGTTGCTGCTCCAGGGTCCTCTACCACAACCAGTGATGCAGAAAGCAACCCTTCCACTCCAATATTCAGTGAGGAGTTGAAGGTTGCTTCTTGTTTGAGAAAATTCACATTCAACGGACTTAAGGTGGCAACAAGGAATTTCAGACCAGAGAGTCTTCTCGGTGAAGGAGGGTTTGGTTGTGTCTTCAAGGGTTGGATTGAAGAGAATGGAACTGCACCTGTGAAACCAGGCACCGGGCTTACGGTTGCGGTCAAGACCCTCAACCACAATGGCCATCAGGGTCACAAAGAGTGGCTTGTATGGAACTTATATATCCTTCTCAACTTTCACATTTTCATTTTTGTTGTTGGTATAGTTCATATGCTGTTAACATTCTCAATTTGTCTTTGCTTCTTCTCAGGCTGAGTTAAATTATCTTGGTGATCTTGTCCATCCAAATCTTGTTAAACTGGTTGGTTTCTGCATTGAAGATGACCAAAGATTACTGGTTTATGAGTTTATGCCCAGAGGCAGTTTGGAAAACCACCTCTTTAGAAGTACACTACTAACCCTTTTTATTTCTGTGGTAAACCTTTTCTATTTCTATAGCATGCATACAGAAAACAAAAGCTAAAGTAAAATGGCTCTCTTCTCATAATGCATTTGTTCTTTCTGAAAACAAATGCTATGTTTAGGATTAACTGTTTTTCTGGTAACAACCATTTGTTTGTTGAAGGACCCCTGCCTCTTCCTTGGTCTATCAGAATGAAAATTGCACTTGGTGCTGCAAAGGGTCTTGCTTTTCTCCACGAAGAGGCTCAAAGACCCATAATATATCGTGATTTCAAAACATCTAATATACTATTAGATGCGGTATGTAAGTAAACTAGTCAAGAAAGTATTTATTGTTTCATATTCATTCTCCAACCCAGAAAATAAAAGCAAAAATGTTCATGTTCATAGGAATACAATGCCAAACTCTCTGATTTTGGACTTGCCAAAGATGGTCCTGAAGGGGAAAAGACACATGTGTCAACAAGAGTTATGGGAACGTATGGTTATGCGGCCCCCGAGTATGTGATGACTGGTGAGTTTTGAGCCTTACCTCTTCATTTTCAAGCTCAATACTTTCTCTATATAACTTACAATGAAGGTAGCTTTTGTTGTCTAGAATTTGCACTTGCATTCTAAAAGCTTTTCTGTTTTATAAGTTCTTGGACTATCATCATGATTCTAACCCTCAGTTTGATCCTTCAAAGTTATAGTCAAGGCCACATAAAATGAAAATATCATTGAAATGCAAAATCCAAACCATCAAGAAGGAAAAAGGGGAAAGGGTGACCAATGATCTTTAAAAGTTTCATATTAAGTTATTGAATTAATTTTTCAAAATGTGTGATCTTTATCTTAAACTCAAGAAGTAACTATGATGAAATACAAAGCAAGATAGTTACCTCAGGCTTTGGCTACTCATAACTATGATGAAATACATGGTTTGTGCATAGATGTATGTATACTTACAGTCCAATTCTTACTAGGACATTTGACATCAAAGAGTGATGTCTACAGCTTTGGAGTAGTGCTACTTGAAATGCTCACCGGCCGGCGATCCATTGACAAGAAGAGACCAAATGGGGAACACAATCTGGTGGAGTGGGCAAGACCGGTTCTCGGAGACCGGAGGATGTTCTACCGGATAATCGACCCCCGCCTCGAAGGCCACTTCTCGGTTAAAGGGGTACAAAAGGCTGTGCAGCTTGCTGCTCAATGCCTTAGCCGTGATCCAAAATCCAGACCCTTGATGAGTGAAGTTGTTCAAGCTTTGAAGCCTTTACCAAACCTCAAGGACATGGCTATCTCATCTTATCACTTCCAGATTGCGCGAGTAGACCGAACCATGTCCATGCCGAATCATAAAAATGGCATCAGAACACAGATAGTATCTGTGCCAAGGAAGGGTCAACCACCTGTGAGGACGTTGTCTACTTCAAATGTTCCACATGGTTCTCCCTACATTCGATATACCAAGTCTCCAAAACCTACTGGGTAAGAATCATCACAGTTTCACCATCTTTAGTTTGATGATTCTCTCTATTCATTCAGTTCCCACAAATTACTTCATCAGCTGTACATACAGCAACTTCTGTGTCCTACAAGAGTTTCTCTGAAACCTCTGATGGAAGAATCATTAAAGTCTTCTCTGTCGTTGCATAATCTCAAATAAGTTAACTGCATGACACAGTTTCATGTTACGTGGTAATTGTAGGGGCTTGTCGTACACAGATTTCAAGTGGGGTAACTGTTATTCACTGAAATTGTATAACTTTTCTACGTTGTCTTGGTTTTTTCTTCCTTTCAGAATGTAGTTTTTGTAAAGAGAAAAAATGTGGTGTTAACTCATGTTAGCCATAGATTTTTACACTCTCATTGGACAATATACTTTTTCAGCCAACACTCACTGATGTTGTACTAGAAAAATGTTTGTTTTATTTTTTATTGTTGTGTCAAATGTGTTGGTTGTTGAGAAAGAGCATTGTTTTGTTTTTATGTGCAATCTATTATCTTTATCAACTGGTATTGTAGTAGTTATTTATTTTATTTAAAGTTGAATTGTTCTTCTTAGATCATTTTCTGATGCTGTGAATGCAACATTTAGCATTGCACACAAGTGTGTGAACGTTTCATTTAGAATATATATATATATATATATGCAAATCAATATAATGCAATTGCTAAAGCTTTTAATAGTAGAGAAATATTTGAAAAGTATAACAAAAATATGATTTTTTTTTGTATTTTATTATTTCTTTATTTTATTCAATTTGGATCTATTACTAAATAAAAAAATCAGTTTTTTTTTTTTTCAAAGATAAACCATGTGACCACTTTTTCTTAGATAGTGATTTTTCCAAACTAGTGGTTGAACATGTTTGCCTTAGGGTCACAACCTGGTCCCATTTTCTTGTACCTTCAAAAATCTTGATGCATTCCCTTTCATTACAGAAAAGGAGTTTCAAAATATAATTTACTATTCAAAATGAAAAGGGTGTGCCAAAAATTTTAAATGATACAAATCTATAACTTCTGTTGAACAAGTAGTTGGGGTTCATGTGCTTAGGATAAACCTATTTTATCATTATTATAAATGAATAAAGTATTATATCATTTTTATTGTTTAATGGATAGTGTTAAATGTGATGTGTATTTTTTTTTTTAATTTGTGCATTTTTTGGTGTATAAGTAGTTTCATGTGTGTTAAAATGTTTTAGGGGAGAGAAGTTAGTTTACGAAAATTTATTTAAAAAGGTAAAATGTTTTTGTTATTTTATTGAGTAATTAATTTATTGCTACTCTGCACTTAATTAATTAAAATGGTAATTGCTACTTTGTCATTTTAATTAATTTAAAAGGGTAAAACTTCTTTCAATTATACAAACCATCTTATCTAATCTTCTTTTTTCTATTTACCGAATTTGTATTTAATTTGGTATAAATAAACTGAATAAATTATAGATAAATTGGACTTCCTCGTCATGGTAGCATATATTATTATTCATTCATTATTTGATGTGTTATGGAGACAGTGAGAGTTTATTATATTATAACTTTATTCTTATTTACTTTGATTATTTTCTTTTCTTTACTTTACTTTTATTATTTTCTCTTCTCTTTATAACTAAAGGAGTTTTGAATTTTCAACTTTTGATTATGACTAAAGTATATAAATCAGAATTAAATCCATGCATGCTTGTGAAAAAGAAAAAAGAAAAAGAGTAAAGAATGTGAGAACTTATTGTGCCAATATTCTACTCTCCTTTTCATTACTATATATATATATATATATATATAACCCATGTTTCTATCGTCTTCAAGACTAAATGAGTTTTGAATTTTAAACTTTTCATTTTACATATAAAAGAGGAACATAATTCATTCTTAAATAATCGAGTTTAGTACTTTACAAGGGAAAATATATAAATGCAGATAATCGAGTACTTTACAATGTTAATTAAAATGTTTTGTATTGCATGAAAAAAAATCACATGCATAAGTGTTTCTTGATTTATATTTAGTAGTAGCATTTAGGGTGTTAGATATAATTTTTATTAAACATTAAAAAGTAACCGGTGCTTCACAAATTGAGTTGGATTAAATTTAATTCAACCAATTATTCAACTCAATTAAAAATTAATTGAATTACGTTGATTTTGTGTATTTTTCTTTTAAAACATCAACCCAAGCAATTAGGTGGCAAATATGTTGAGTCAATCAAGTTTTACCATTTACATTTATTTTTAAAGTTTTTAAAACAAAATTGAAATAGAATAAAACAATACCTTAAAACTAATTACTTCGTGTAAGTTTTAATAAAATTTAAGAAAACCTAAAAGTACTTATACACTAACAGCAACTATTTTTTGTCTTTTGCATAAGAATTCGTGGTAGTTAGTCCTTTTGTTTCTTCTTCATGAAGTGAGAACAGAGTAATAAGTTTAAGGCTGTATCTTTAATATTGAGATGTTCCATAATTATAGTAATTGAAAAATGTCATATATATATATATATATATATATAGGTTAGTCCTTATAAATGTTACTTTTAATTTTAGTTGTAAGACTTAATTGTTTAAGTTTAGATAGAAAATGGATATGTATATTTTATATATTTTTATTTGGTATTTACCTTCACCTTTTTAAATTTAAATTATTGGTATATTATCTAATCTCATAGATTTACCATCTATCATTTTCATACTCAAATTTCATCTTTGAAGAGGTAATATAGGTAATATAGATCCAAATAATAAGCAGTTAGAATAAGATTCAATTTGTGATTTGTAATGTATGTAAAGTACTATTATTTAAATCCTCAATGGATTGCTAAGTGATAGAATTTTTTTCTCAAGTCATAATTTAAAGTTTGGAGAAAAGTAATATAAGAACAATTTTATGTACTCTATTTCTCTCATTACTCAAATGATTAATGGTTTCTAAAGTGATGAAGAGTCAATAACTTGAGGTGATCTCTTTTTGATTGTAACTTATTGCAATAAGTAACATTGCTTAAGTGAGGGTGTAACACTTGAACATTGAAAATTCATGTATTTTTACGAAGAGTTGGAGGCTTAAACAAGGAAGATTTTGAATAAATCCTCTATTTTTTGAAATTGTTATCATTCAAGCAACACAAGTTCACTCAAACAACATGAGATGTCACTTGTACTGCATGGCCGAAGTTATCTTCAAGTGGGAATAATCATGGATTGGATTTTTAATGATCCAATTCACATTCATTTTGGATTCAAATAATTGGATTAGATTTTCGATCCAAATACATTTTTTCAAAAAAAGTAGATTGAATTTTTTAAAAATCCAGATCCACATATTTAGATCAAGTTTAAATTCAGATCTAAATATTTGGATCAAGTTCAAAATCCAAAATCCATTTTTCATAAAATAAATTCAAATTAAATTTTTTAAAACTTGTGTCCATAGGGCTGATACCATAGAATTTGACAGATTTTTTGTCGGCGCCAATGAGGCCAAATTTCAGCATGGGATGAACTTGGATGACTTTCGAACGAATTTTGGTCGAGGACGACGTGACCAAATTTGGGCCAAGGTCGACTTGAAAAAATTTCAGTCGAGATCGACTTGATTAGATTCTACTGAATTTCGGCCAGGGCCAATTTTGCCTAATACGACCAAATTTTGGCCAAAGCCGACTTGGCCAAATATGGCCACATTTGGGCCAGGGCATGATCAATAAAATTTCGATCATGGTTGACTCCACTAAATTCGTCGGCCAGGAACGACTTGACTGAACATGGCCAATTTTCGATCACAGCCGACTAAGTTGAATATAGTCAAATTTCGTTCAGGACTTACTCGATCGAATACGGCTAAATTTGGGCTAGTGTCGACTCAACCAAATTTTGGTCATGACCAACACGACTGAATTTGGCCAAATTTAGGTCAGGACCGACTCACCTAAATATGACCAAATTTCAGTGGCGATCGACTCTGCCGAATACGACCAAATTTAGACCAGGACCAACTCGGTCAAATTTTGGTCGAGGCCAACACGACCAAATTTGACCGAAGCCGACTCGACTGAATTCGGCCGAATTTTGATCGTGACCGACTCAGTTGAATACGGCCAAATTTCGACCGTGACCGACTCATTTGAATATGGCCAAATTTCATCCTAGGTCGTCTCAGTCGAATACGACCAAATTTGGGCCAGGGCCGACTCGGCCAAATCTCAATCGGGGCCAACTCGATTGAATTCGACCGAATTTTGACTGGAGCCAACTAGGCTAAATAC
>Ga0099823_1007833_pt1 | contig 10873 bp, 7 predicted proteins | sample CowpearedBW_FD_76831 | JGI IMG/M metagenome (GOLD analysis project Ga0099823, IMG submission 76831) | Root nodule microbial communities of legume samples collected from California, USA - Cow pea red BW | ecosystem: Host-associated > Plants > Roots > Nodule | place: USA: California | collected... | reverse complement strand
GGTTGAACGTAAATAAGAATATAAGATATATTAAGCAGATATGCAGGGATTTTATTTTATTTTGTCAAATTGATTATCCCATACACAGGAGGATTATAAATGGATGCACAAGAAATTTAGAGACAAACAATTACAAAAAGACAAATATCATCACAACAATAAAGTGGATAAGAAATCAATGTTAGCCATACCTGATATTGCCAAGGGGCAGTCATTACTGTTTTGCTCACAGTCAATTGAAAGCATCCTAGCCAGTTTAGAAGAAAGCAACCATGACCCGCTGTAAAAAAAGACATGAGAACTGGCAGATGTAACTTCACACTTTGACACTACTCACCACCAGAAAAATATATGAAAACGTCAAGCCATACAATAAAAGACAAAAAAAGGGCTAATTAGTATATGCATGTTATTTTAAAAATAGGGCTTTACCTTGATAAGCCATTACTGCCTACATTGAACATAGGTGTCTGCAAAGTCATGTCAAACAGGTTTGCATTTAGAGTAGCCACTGCAACGTTAGATGGAGAACTGGATTGGAAAGGAAAAGAGATAGTTAGCCTTTTTCTCAATTACACTATGAATTCAAAAAACAAACATACAGATCAAATATTTTATTAGCACAGTTTGATCTACATGCAGAAAAGAATAAATTAAATTACCAAATCAACATAACGGATAAAATCTTGATACCCATTGACATAAGTGCAGCACCACCGGAATTCAGAGGCAGCTTTTTAATTAAATTGCAAATTATCTCAACCACCCTGTAAAGAAAAGAAAAATATCATTTTAAAAACAAGAGATAAACAGAATATATCAAAAAATTAATGAAGGAAAATACATGCACATAAAGACAACCATTCAAATTGAATAATTTACCAGACCCTCTTTTCAACCTGCTCATTCACCAAGCCAACAGCATCAAATTGCAAAGAGTTGCTGATGTCCATCACAGCAAAGCAAATACCCTGCACGCAGTAGGAGAATCATTGACCAGATTTCTTATGCACTCAGGTCAACAGAGGTTCCTGCCATAACTATTAACTGGATTTGCAACAATTATCATGCAGTGGCTGTGTCCTTACAAAGAACCAAATTGAAAATAAATGGTCAATTAAACTTAATAAACTTACAGTATTAAAGGACACCAATCTACTAAGCAGATCAAGTATAAAAGAAACTTCATCCTTGTTATCCAAATACATTTCTTGGGCCAAATGTAAGAGTAATACGAATATTCCAGATGATGAATACTACAAAAAACAAGATTTAGTCAGTGTGAATTCAGAAATAGAGATGATACTGATAAGATAAGTATCCCACTGCAAGTAATAACATAACCTCCAAATTAAAGTAAAAATAAATTATTTGGAGTGCAAAGCACAAGCAACATTTAAAATTTCCACCTAAACAACAATTGAAGGTGCCAATAAAAGGAAAAAGGAAACAACAATTAACGACTGGAACGTCATCATTTATTTGATTATCACTGTTGAAATTTTATATTTTTAGATATTGAGGGAGGAAAAGAGAAAAAAAAAACGAAACACTGATTTGATAATGCATTGTTATATTTGGTATATATTAATAAAACCTATAGTACTAAACCCTTCTTTATATTTGACATGTAAGGGTTGTTCCCCACTTAAATACTCTGTTGGTCGTATCTCTTGTAAACTTGAGAATTGAATTTTTTTCCAATACAACCCTTCATGTTCAACATTATAGGGTTTGGTGCACGGACAGTAATAAGGTGAGTGAGCTTTTTTTATAAATATAAAATGGCTCAAACACACCACCTTAACAATTTGGGTTTAAGTCTAACTCTACCTCACAAAACAAACTTAAAAGGTTAGAATTCTCCCCCACTTGTATCCTCTTTTCAAGTACTATCTTTAGTCAACGTAGGACTTGAGTTTTTTCCAATACCCTATTTACAGTAATCAATAATCCCAGCTAATTATGGAAAACGTTGATAAGATAAAGAAATATGGTAACTAATCGTAAGGCATAAAGAGGAGAAATAAGGAAACTAATATTAAAGCATAACTAAAAGATCTGATGAAGTATTTTTCACATATTCTATCAATCACTAAAGAATAATATTTCAGATTGCAAACCAATTACTAAAGAATTTAACGAGAATTTCTATTAGGAACTTTTGGAATGAGTCTCACTTTTATACATAGTCCAATGCAAAGAGGAGACAGAAAAGAAATAATACAACAAGCAATAAAATTTTAAAAATAATAATTCAACTATTTCAACACCAACAAAAAAAGTGAAGAAAATTAATGATTATAAATCTGGGTACAGGAAGCACTGAGAAATGTAAAATACAGCATAGCAAGTTAGTAACAGTATTAGCATAATTCACCTCCCATCGTACAAGGGCAGTATTCTCTCCAACAACTCTCAAGACACAACCACGAGTTCCAGCCGGAATAAAGAAACCTTGAACCCCGGGAACTTGCACTACCTGTTGTGCTTCAACTATCTGTGAATCACCATAAACTTCAAACAAAGATGATATACCAACAGACCTATTTAGAAAGTTATACCTGTAGAAAACATGCATCCATAAGAAAGGCTACCAGGGACTCAAGTAACAAAAGTCTATCTTTGACTTTGAAGGACCAATTATACTCTAATTCCATTCCAATGAGATAAAAAAAATAACAAGCGTTGTTCATTTACTTACACACACTCCGCAGGCCAAGTTCCTTCACCAAGGGATGACAGGAGTTGAACAAGTTCAGCAGTCCTGAAAGGGAATTCACTCTCTAGGTTGCAAAGAAGAGACCGAATTGGACCATCAATAAAACTTTCCTTGTCCCAAAACTGAATACATAACGATTCCTGAAAGTTAAGGAACACAGTCCTTGAATTAATATATCATCAGTGGGAGATATAATGAAAATTAATGAATGAATATAATGGAGAACAATTATACATCCAAACCTCTCCACGATAAATCTTGCATAGAATGTCCAGTATTAGAGTCGGGTTACCATCATCAGGCTGTAGATTTGTTGAAGCAGAACACATGAGAAACACATAAAGATATCATAAAAATTAACTGCAGACTTTACAACCATACCTGAAGGTTGATTTCATAAGATGCAATGAATGCAGAAATGAATGTCCTCAAAACACTGCGATATCCAGACATTGGGCCCTGAATGGCAGATGAGTGGCAGAAATGAATGGAGGAAATTATTTATGATATAATTTATACAGACAGCATACAGAATTAAGTCTATATACGCCATACCACCAATATCATGCTTAGTTTTCTTTCTATAAACACAATTTAGTTAGTAGAAAGCTTAATGATTCATGAGAGAAAAGAAAGGAATAACTCAAGATTTAAAAAATATCAATCCACTACAACAAGTTATGCTGCTCAAGTTCAAATGACGCACATCATAATCTTTCAAAATGTCACATTCCAGAATTTCAAGACAATAACGCAAGGATCCAGCTTCAAAGGCTTGACGGACATAACTAATGTGATCAATCTCCTGGATGCAGACAAAAGAAAAAGGGTCAACTTTGTAATACAAACCTATGAAAGTAAAGAAAAAAATCACATAAAACTTAACCGCATACCATTAGCTCATTGTTTTCATCTTTTTCCAGAAGTGTCAAGAGCAGATAGAGAAATACTGCCCAAGCTAGAACTAGAGGACCAGCTTCATTCATTTCAAAAGCATTGAAAGTAGAAACTAGTGCATCCATCTCTTGGACATCGGTCATGGAAAAAGTAGACACGCCTTTCCTGGGAAATCCAAATTCAGAACAGATTTTACATCATTCAACAAAACATTAATTTAAAAAATCAAGTGTAAAATACAGACTCAATTAACTTTTTGCCATGCTATATAGTTAACAAACTAAGGATACCACACAAGGAATGAAGAATTTGACTGAATAGCCATAGCTCCAGACAAAGAATATCACTAGATAAAACGAAATAAATGGAAATGTTCCATATCCAAAGCTTACAAATAAAAATTGGTAAAATTAACAAATTTTAATAATGATGCATAGCATATAACTTTAATATTCTTAATATCCCAAAAATTAGAAGCTACAAAGAGTCTTAAAGGTGAGAGACACCTGGATTTCACTAGAGAACAGAATAGGACAAACTATGTAATTTCTAATGCAGTTGCAGATTGCAAATATACTTGGTTAATGAATAAAATGACATATTTAAGAAAGGTGGTCCAATGAAGAGATTATTTGCCTCGTGATTACTTAGATCACAAGATATTTTCTGTAACAATTTGTTTCAGATTCAAGAAAAAAGCCAGGCAGACCACATTCAGCCAGTCATTGCATCAAAGATGAGGTTTCAGATTATAGCCTTGCAATCTGCAGCACATCCTAGTTTAACCAAACGGTTCACAACATGCTTTTGCTATAACTTCGAAGAACTGGCCACAATATAAATAAATACTAGGCGAACCTATATGGTATTTCATCATGAACCATTTGAAGAATATTCTCCAGGTTCAGTGTTTCAATTAAAATAAGCAGCAGCTGAACTTTAGCATGATAAGACAATTGTTGTGTTTCTGTAGTAATTGCTAGCTTTCCCAAGTTATAATCACCAGCTAAGATCCCCTGAAACAAAAAAAAAGTAAATATATATATATAAAAAGAACAAGGATTTGATTCAAAAACATATCCCAAGTCAAGTCTTAGAAGATATATTTTTAAAAGGATCGTTTGTAATTGTATGATCTATACAAACATGAGTGTTCTTTTATATAATGGAGAGATACAATAATAAGGAACAAAATCAATAATGGGAAATATCTGATACATATTCCCCTATCAAATCAAATCATATCTGTAACACTCCTCTCGAGCTCGAAATTATGTATTGTATGAGTCAAATTTGTTACAAATGCCATCAATTTGAGAACTCTGGAGAGACTCAGTGAGCATATCAGTTAGTTGGCGATTGGACCTGACAAAATCGATAATAACAACTTCATACATCAACTTGACACAAGTGTTTGAAGATTATGTGCCAAAGAACTAGCAACACACGGTGATTGTTAGCTGTGCGTTGGGTATTGCAGTGATCAATAGAAAAGGGTGGTTACAATTGCAAGCATTAGAGGTCCAAGGATGCAGCGACTGCTGGAGAGTAAAAGGTTCGGAGGGCACAGTAACTACTGAAGAGAAAAAATGCTTAGAGTGCATGATGACTACCAAAGGAAAAAAAGTTTAAAGGGCATTAAGAGTGCCGAAGAGAAAAAAAATGCTTATAGAGGGCAGCAACTGCCGAAGAGCAAAATGTGTTGCTACAGGTATTATTTACCCGAGAGAAAATCTGAGTGACAAAGCCACCGAGAAAAATTGCATATAAGAAAAAAGTCATGGCCTAACTGATTAGTGACAAAAGAAAAAATCACAAAAGATGGTACTACTCGAATACCGTCTTACAAAGAGCACACATTTAACTCAATCCTACAAAATTAACTTGTAAGATTAATATTGCCCTTAATAATATACTGTATTTTGGCACAATTTCCGTGAGACTTGGATTTCTTTCCAATACATCTCCTCACGTCCAATACAATTGGATTTGGTATATAACATGGTGAGTGGTCTTTTTTCAATGGATCTAGGATAGACTTTGATAGCATATTGAAATGATTGCTTGCAATTGTGTGATTTGTACGTACATAAGTATTTTCATTTATAATGAAGAAGAGAGACAATAATAAGGATCAAAATCAATATCAAATAATGGGAAATATTTGGTAAGATATTTCCTCGTTAAATCATATAATATTTCCCTTAATGTAATCAATCAGGTTATAATTTTTATACCTTGTAAAGAGAACCAAACTTCTTCCAGATTTCCCCGCTACAGGTACAAAATGAGTCATAATATGCCAGGAAAAGGATGTCTAAAACCAAGTTGTCTTCGATTAGAGTCTCCTCAGCCCACAGTGTAAAAAGCTCAACATCCTTCAAGCATTCCACAATTAACAATAGTTAAGTCATCAAGCAATATATTTTCCAATTATCAATCATATTAGATACAAATCAAAGAAAAAGAAAAATCTCATTAGAGAGTAGAAAAGGACTATTCCAACAACTAGTGTTCGCATGGTCCAGATGAAAATATACAATTACAACATCTCAGAGCTTTGAGACACATAGCACATGAATCCAGAACATGAAAGAATAGTCCAAGAAGGGAATGTGATAGAACAAGACTCACCTATTAATGTTACAGCATGCACATAGATTATTGCATTAAAGTTATATAAGGATCACATACAAAATACAAGTCATCTACCCATTTAAATTATGTAATGTAATGGTGCAAATTAAAGAAGACTGGTAAATGGAATCTGAACGTACCATTTGTTCTGGGTAGCTACAGGACAGAAGATTGTCAAAGAATGATATTAATTTACTTTGAAGACCATCATGAAACAATTTTCTTGCCTCCTCCTTCATAGTATTATCTTCAGACACAGGACCATTATGTACTGATGTAGAGTCAAAACCCAAGAAATATCAGCAAGAAGAATGAATTAACATAAAGTATAAATGTTTACTAAACTTGCACAAAATGAATGTGTGATCAGAATAGATAATTAACAAAACAAATACTATAAGTGGCCATAAAAAGAAACATGATACACTTACTAGCATGCATGAGAATCCACCTGATACACTTTAGCAAGCACTGTCGCTCCTTGTAATATTGAATTAACATCTTCATAAAAAGAAAGAAAATAAATAAGAAACATGAACTAAAAAGAAAGCATCACAGAAAAAAACACTGTGGCAAATATATTTCTAAATGAACTATGTATATCAAATTAGACCTTAGAAAGTTCAGAAGCAGCTAAAATACCAGTACATTTGAACTGTCCAATCTAAAGAAGCAGCCTAGAAACAACCAAGTTTTCAGAGAGACCAGAAAAACAAAGAAAGCAAAAAATATCACTTTAGTATTATTTCTTAAATTACATGCATGGGACCTTAGGAGAAAAGTTTCCTTCCAAAGGATTACCCTTCACAAAGGGTTGGCCTTTCCACAACAGAGCCTTTGCTCTGTGATCAAATCTAAACTCTGAAATGCCTCCCTTGTACCTTGATCCAGCTACTTAAGCCTCTGTGCCTGACTACCTATCCACTAAATAGATTCTGACTATAACTAACTAAACAAACATCCAACCATCTAACTAAATCTGACCCTCTTCTCATTTATTCTTTTGGGTCCTATCATGAACCCACTAATAATAGAAGACAGAAAAGGGAAGAACCTGAAAGGTTTCCAGTTGACAGAAAACAAGCATATCATGTAGTGAGATTAGCTTACAAACTTTATAAATTATATTTAAACGTACTTGTGGTCAATGAGAAACTAAACATTCACCTTTGAGACTGTCATTAAGCCAACTCCACAAGGGCCGCAACTAATGGTAGCTAGGGATGACCACAATTAAGACGTGTTCCAACACTACCCATGCCATCTTAGATAGGCTCTCCAATACCATCTTAGAATTCAGACTTCAATATTAACACAATCCCATAAAACAAACTTGTAAGACCAGGATTTCCCAAGTCTTATAAGAACTACATAGATCATACCTGTAATCAACGTGAGATTTTAACCACCAAAGAGCTGTATCACGGACGCTGACTCTGTGACACTTGACTAAGCCTTACAAGTCAACCCTTCCGTAGGAAAGCCATTTCAACATACCAGTGACCACAATTAAGGCACCTTTCTAACATCTGGAAATTTGACAATGTAGGTGGCCCAACATTGGATGCAACATAAACTCTAATACCATCATAGAATTTGAGTTCATGACCTAACTCAACAAGTTAAAGATTGTCTAAGCCTTATAAAGACTAAAAAGTCAAAATCTTGGCGGCTCCACACTAAGAAACCTAACTCAACCTTTCTAGTCAATCCCTTCATATGACTCTAGTCGCAAGCTTTGGAACCAGTACACCCCTCCTTCAAAATCATTTCTAATATGAAGATTGCAATATAATAGATTTTCTACTGATGATAATCTTCTTAAATGTTGGTTGGTATATGGTTCCTAGATGTCATCATTGTCAAAATCACATTAAAATTGTTGCACATTTCTTTTTTCATTTGTTGTTAACTTCTGGTATTGGCTTTAGTTCATGTGTTCAAGTTCATATTGATCATCAAAACCTAGATTTGGTGTTGCTATGTATTTATACTGCATGGAGCAAACCTGTAAAGATAGTGCTTTAAGATGCTACCACTTGGAGTTTGTGATATAACCTTACAAGCTGATTTTGTGATACTGACTTAACTTTAAAGTCCACTAAGAAATCTAACATCAAAATGTTTGGCATTTTTAAAGAATATGGCAACTCCAAAAAATTGAATCTTGCCCCACACCTGTTTTGTGGCTATCTCCACCTTGATTTTGGATGAAGTGTAACATTGATGGAGCTGCTCGTGGTGTTCCTGGTCTTACTGCTTGTGGGAGTTTATTTCAAGATAGAGATACTGCCTTTGTTGGTGGTTTCACTCACTACCATTTATCCAGAACTTCTTGGTGTTATTTGAGCTGTTGAAATTGCTGTTGAGAAAGGATGACATGGTCTGTGGATTGAAAGTGACTCTATGTTAGTGGGTCAAGCTATCTCCAATCATCACATTATTCCTTGGCATCTTCAATCTCGGTGGCAGAATATGTTGGGGCTTAGGAATATGAGATTTCATGTATCTCGAATATATAGAGCGGGGAACCGTTGTGCTTACAAACTTGCTTCTTTTGGTGTTAGGCATAGATGTACTATGCGATGGGATCTTATTCCAAATTTTACTAAGTCTGATTTCTAAACCCCCAACCACAAATCTTAAGTCCTGAGCACCAGCTGCCACATAAAAATTAAAAAAAAAAAAAAATTGGAATTCGTCCAACCATGACTTCACAGCTCACATAATCCACTTAAGTTACTTTATTTGAAATTTGTTTGTAAAAACATACTGAATCAGCCAAATCCTTCTTATTATGTACAAAGTATGATCATTCTAGAAATAAGCACTTGACTAATACAGAAATGCAGTAAGGCGATAGAGCAACTGACCATGTGAAGAAACTCCGGAGCCATGGAATCAGCAACTGCATCGTTATGTTTGATGGACCTTTCAACAAAAATGTATGATTGGACCTCGTCTAGTAGCTGAAATAAACAAGAAATGGGAATAGAAAGTCACTTTGAGGTATCAGCATAACTCACCGACAGTGAATAACTGACATTAATAAGTAAATTCCCCATAATACAGATAATGAAAAAACAACACTCGTCCCCACACAGTAGAAACACAAATCAAGGACAAAATCATTTCTGAGACCATAGAATAAACTTTCAAATTTCAATGTCAAAAACATTTCTCTTAGCAATCAAGTAATTTCACCGCATCCTAAACTCTTCACCACTACAAAAACTTCAACAACGAAACTTATGATACAGTATTACCAATGATCACTAAGCAAACACAAACAAGGAACTAGCTGACCAGTATGGAACTGATCTGTAACGCTTTATCTTTCAGGTGAGGCTGAACAGTGAGCTGGTGAGATCCAATTTTCAACGTTTTTGAATTCAGAGCTTTCTTGGAACTCTGATTGGGCGGTTTGAAGCGCGAGAGTGTATCCACGAACCAGGCATGGTTGTCCTTCAACTTCTTCGCCTAAATAAACATGAAAATGATTCGTGTAAGTTCACAAATTCAGACTCACACAAAGGCACAAATATTATTGAGAGTGTACCAAGTTCGGTGGGAGATCTGAGGACAGAGAGGAATTCTCAAGCTCTGTGAGGAGCACCGTGAAGGAGTCCCACCACAAAGAAGCATCGACGGAACTGATATCGGCCATTGTTGGAGGAGAGAACAGCAAAGAAGAAAAAAAGAAAGTTAAACCCTAACACTGCAAGAACACAGCAATGGAAGGGTTTAGTTTAATTTTTTCATTTGATTTTTCGCGCTTTCAATGTTCTCATGGCCTGAACTAAGTCTTCTTATATACCTGGTTTATTGAATCGGCAATTGCTTTCTAGACTTAACATTTTTATTTTTAATTCATATTTTTATTTAAATTTAATTATCTACACTTAATTGTATACTTTTTAATAAAATTCGGTTTAAGAATAAAGCAACAAACTTTTAATAATTAAAATAATATGAAAATGTAATTTTTTGTTAACTTGTATAACTTAGTAAATAAAAAGATAATTTTTCCTTATTATATACACTACAAGAATTTATAATTTTAATTAGGATTTATTATTTGGGTTATAATAATCTCCACTAAAATATATACATAATTGGTGTTTTATAAACCCTTGCTGAGTATAAGGGGTTTTGTGATTAACCCCATTAAAATTATTCTATTTATTTTATAACTTTTTAAGATTTTAATTTGGGTAAGATTTTTCTCTTTGTGCAGAGACTTTTTTTCTTTCTCGGTGGCTCAATTAACTATTTTTGCTTTGGGAGAAGGAAGAAGGTGTTTGCTGGTAGGAAGAAGAAAGAGGCTCATGCTCTTCGCTTAAGGTAAATCGTGGCTTTCAATTCCATTTTCGTTTTTCTGATTCAATCTCTTTCGATTTCAATTTCAATTTCATTTTTTTGCTTATCGTTCGTGTCCAAGGAGGTTGCGGCTCATGTCTTATGAGGAAGACGTTTTCTCTTTCGAGTCCATCGTTCTCTCTGAAATTAGGTAATAAACACCTTTCTCCTTGCTTTCAATTTCGTCTTTGTTTCGATTTCATTTCCACTACTTTCAGTTTCGTCGTTCTTTCAATCTCCATGCTTTTATTTTCGTCT
>Ga0099823_1007829_pt1 | contig 10875 bp, 7 predicted proteins | sample CowpearedBW_FD_76831 | JGI IMG/M metagenome (GOLD analysis project Ga0099823, IMG submission 76831) | Root nodule microbial communities of legume samples collected from California, USA - Cow pea red BW | ecosystem: Host-associated > Plants > Roots > Nodule | place: USA: California | collected... | reverse complement strand
TTTCTCTTAATTACCTACAAAACAAGACAAACAAGGATTAGCATGTTGGTTTAAGTTAATCTAATCTTGGTCAAAGGTCAACTTTGGATCAAAGTCAACAAGTCAACCAAAATAAATCAACTAAAAACAAACTTAGGGAATTCAAACTAAAGTAATGCAAAACAAAGATAAAGGTGATGGAATAGAAAACTCCCCTCTAGACATGCTTCTAGTGATCCTTCTTGAGGGAGCTTCTAAAGAGGTGGTCACCCCTTTATCTTTACTTTTGGTATAACTAAGTATTATTTTGACAAGTCACTCCCGTCTTATACAAACATAAGGTTTTAGTAATCAACAAATAATGATTTTAGCTCACTAGAGAAGGTAGCATCTTTTGAGGTGTAAAAGAATTTGACTATCTAAACTAGTTTGCTAATATTAACACAATTATCTTCTTACAAAGGCTTTTAAGGCACATAAAAATTTTAATAGAAATTGCTACTTGTGAAATGATTGCTTCGGTTCTTCTTGTCTTATGCTTAAAGAGTCTGTATATAGGCTTCAGAAGATACGACCGATGTAAACCCTTGTCTGTTGTTGAGTAGCTTTTTGGTCACTTAATCATCTTTTTGTTCTTCTTCTCACTATTCTCTATTGATCTTTGACGTAGAGAAGCATTGAATGTGTTTCATGTAACATTAATTACTCTTATCTTCTTCATGGATCTTCTTTGATAGTTAATTATATTTATCTTCGTAGGTTGTATAGCTTTTTACTTCTTTGATTTATAAAAGTGTATGTCGTACTAAAGAAATAACTTGACTAGAGTTGAAATGTGTTTGACATTTTAGGTTTAACACGAATTTTAAGAGATATTTGAATTGTTCTTTGGACCTGAGCACGAATCTCTTCATAATAGATGATAAAGACATTCTCTGCATCCTTAGACTTGACCTTTTAGAACATTTTCATGAATTGTTAGCTTGAAGTCTTTGTCTATACTTATTATCTGATTGATCTTCAATTACCTTTTTAGAGAAAATGGAAATTGGCATAGTACTTTATCATCTATTAGACAAAGCACAAGCACTCTTAATCTAATCAATGTTGGCTAAACACAACTACTTAATACTTTTTCTTGGCCTCTTATGTTTAAGCTCACATTCAAAGCATCTATGTTTTGCATATTTTTTTCTAACACTTTTAGTAGTAATAAATTAAGTTCAATGTACATATTTGCTTTAATTTTGTATTTCTGATTCATCTAACCTTGATCATTATTTGGGCCATAAATATTTTTGTAGATATTAATTATGGCTAATTCTAGTTCCATTTTATGCTAAATCTACATGGCTTCAAATTAGAAAAATGGTTTATTGGATTTAGTGTTCTACACTATTTTTGTATGTTTTCTTGAAGTTGATGCAAATTTACCAAAATTTTGTAGAGAACCCATGGGAGTTAGATTTTCTTTGTATTAGATTAAATTTTTGTAATTGGTCTTACGGACCTAATTAAAGCCCACATGTGGGACCATGTTTACTTCATAGTTTGGAGAATATATAACTTAAATGTGTCTTACACTTGTAAACATAAATCATTTGCTAAAGTTTTAGTTTTAGGAATTCTCTCTTCATCTACCTTTTTTTATCTTTTCTATCAATTTTAGTTTTGACTTTTCCTCTTCATTCTATATTCTTCATTAATGAAGAACTAATTCTTTAGGATCAACTGAATTTTGCATCGATCATTAAATTCTTTGAGTTTTTTATTCTTTTCTATAATTGTGATTTAACACTTTGTGGCTATAATTTCTACTTCTGATTTTAGATTTCCAATTAAGAATCGATTGATGACCTAAATAAAAATGGATCGAAAAATCACCAAACTATTTAAATTGGATCCATTAAAGCCTAATTTCAATAGCTAGGCCAAAAGCTCCATCTAGCATGATCCACACTTTGCACACTTAGCATGTAGTTCAAATGAGGAAGGTGTGACTTGCCACATGGATAGTGATCCACAAATCATGGGAAAGACATTAGCAACATATGCTGAAATTTGCATGAATTCCTCCATTTTTCTTGGTCGAGTTTGGAACCTTCTTCTCTTATAAAGGAGGGCCTCCCCCTTTGTAGAAAGGACTATTGAGTTTAGTAAATTATTATTGAGATCAATCCAGAAAACTTTCCTTGAGAGTCACCTTGGTTAGAGTTTCCTTTAAGATCTCCTCTAGCCACCCTTCCTCTAGGATTGACCTCACTTTCCTTGGCATTTTTCACCACCAAATCTCTTCACCACACTGAGCCTAATCATCCTTCAAACTTGTATCCACACTGTACATCAAATAAAGCTTTCATTATCCTTCCAATCATGGATATGGAGCTTCTTTAAGTGGTATCAAGAACCAACTCAAGCCATGTTCCTCTTAGTTTGAGCTAAGTTTTCAATTCTTTCTTTCTATTTTCTGTGTTGTTCGTTGTATTCCTTTATCGTCTTGTTGTTTTCTATCGTTTACATTGCTCTTACATGTTGAATGTTGATTCATCTTGTTGTTCTTCATTAATTAATCAGTATAAATTAAGTAGGATTCAATTACATGTTCATCAGTGACTGCTTTTTAGTTTTTCAATGCGTCTTTATCATTTTTATTCAATGAATCTACAATAGTTTGTATTTGATTTTGAGCATCTAATTCATGTTGTCCAAGTCATGTGCATCCTTATACGTCATAATTTCTTGGTTTAACCGGTCCAAAGTTTGAATACAAGGTGTTTGATTAAATTCTGTAAAATTTGTCAAATTAGAGAAATGAAATTGATTGAATCATGAGATCAAGATAGATAAGAATTGTTTAGTCTTAATGCTATCCATTTTCACCAAATTGGTAGTCCTTTGAATTTTTTAATTTTTTCTTTTGTGTTCATACTTGATAGTAGATCAATATCTAGTTCATAGAGTTAGATTTTCCTATATGAGTTAAAATTTCCACTGTTTTCAAAATTTGAATATTGTTTCGTCCTTGTGTTTGATTTCTCACAATTTTTTGAAAGTTAAAATTAATGATTTGATTTCAGGATATGTTTGATAAATGAGTTGAGAAAAATATGCAAAAACAAATAAAGAAAAATGCAAAAAAAAATGTAAATGTTTGATTCATGTGTGTGCAACTCTCGGGTTTCAGAAAATCCTAATTGTCTTCTTTAGCCATTTGTGATCATAACCTGTTCTTAATCACTCAAAATTTGTAGCCTTAAAACGTTATTCATTCTTTCTTGTTGAGTCTTTAATTTGTTGTGCTATTTTACTCAATTCTAGTGTTATTCCTTAAGCTTCCTTTTGAGTGCCAACTTATTTCATTGCCTTTAATTTTCTTGCTTGTCAATTTTTGGCTAATCCATCGGAGTTGTCTCCAAAATTAAATCCTTCCTTAAGTTTAGCAACTATTGGGTTAGTTTTTCTTGCTTTATTCCTTGGTACTCCTTTGATTTGTGTTGAATTGTGGTGTAGGAAAAGGTGCACTTCTCAAAGAGGACTTGTTAAGAGGTAACATCTCAGGGGGTGGAGATTCAAGAGAAGCTTCAAGATGAAGGGAAATTCTCAAGGAGTCTTTAAACATCATTTGCTAAGAGAGAGTAGATAGTAGAAACATAAAGCAAGGAAGAAAGATTGGTCTTGGGTTTTGGCCATATTTGGCTTGTAAAATTGTTTTCAAAGTACTTTCCCTTTGTAAAGGCCTCTAGTCAATTATCTTGGAAGAGCCTTTGGTGTTCTTCCCTCTTTTTGACTTTTGTGACTTGCTTTTAATATATTTGGTGTAGCCGGTAAGTGTGTCTTGTTAGCCAAAGCTCTAAGCCTCACCTTAAGATTCGACTAGATTGTTTATACATTACAGTTTTAGTTGGCTTGACTAAGATATCAAAGCCTAAAGCCTTGCCAAATAGGAGTCTATTTTCTTGAGTTATATCTTCTATGTTTAGGAAAACATCTTCATATGAAAGTTAGTGAAGTAAGTAGTTAGGTAAACTCTAGCTTGGTAAGACTTGGTACTTAAGAAGTCCTAGTGACTCACCGCTCTTATGTAGGAGTGAAGTTGTGAACTCTCTTAAAGCTTTCGTTCTAAGAAAACTCTTGAAATTAAAAGATGTCTAGACTACCTTCAATCCATAATGCAAGTGAATCTGACGCATTATGATCCTACTTTGAAAAAAATTGCTTAAGAGCTCAGAACAATTAATCTATGGAAAGGAAGAGAGTCTAACCAAAGGAGGCTAGATAATGTTAATATGGAACTTCAAATTAGCCTTTTAGTTGAAGAAGTTAAAAATTTGAAAAAGGAAAAATCTCAAGGAAGTCGTCTTGAAGATAATAGGACAAATGATTTGATGATTAAAGATTTGATGACGTTATTGCATAATGAAATGATGAAGATAGTGCATAATGACGTGTTGTTGTTATGATCAATTGATGAAGATATGAAGACTTAAAGATATGTGTGTTAATCAAGCTTGGAATGTATGCTTAATATGTCTATCACATCAAGATCTCAAAACTTGAAGATTGAAGCTCAAAGGGAAGAGAAGTTGACCTTATATAGAAGTCTAGGGTTTGTGTGTAGTCTTTTAAATTGTTAAATGGGTTTTTAACATATTAGTTAACTAGCTGCTATGGTCTGAAGGTTACATATTCAATCAACTTAAATAACTTTCAATCGACTAATTTCACTTAAGTCAAGTGAAATCAAATGATTGAATGGAAAAATGAACCTGTTGAATATGCTAACAAATAGGCTATAAAATCTAGTTTTTCAAAGAAAGTTGTAACAATTGACATTTTTAGCGCGACATCAATATAAACTTTTGAAAAATTCTCTCTCTATGGACGATACAGATCTTCATCTATTCGTGAAGAAATCTCTTATTTCTTGTAGAATTTTTTCTTGGTTTATAGATTGGAGAAAAAGGTTTGGTTGGCTAGGAAAAGCCATCATCCAAGTTTGGTCTTTCTCAAGTTTCTGGGTGTTTCCTAGTGGGTTTCCATGTCTGCAAGGGGGAGTCTTGCCATGCTTTGTTGAGATTCTTGTGGGACTCAATTAAAGGTGTTTTCACGAGTTTAAAAGGAAGTAGAGTTTTTGAAAAGGCCAATTCAAACCCCCATGCTTGGCTAATTACTTCCTTCATTACTTATAGAGGAGTCACCCTTTGAACAAGAAAGAGAAATAGAATTATAAGAGTATTATCAATAACCTTCTGCCATCAGGAGGCAAAGAAAAACACACATCCCTCCAAAAGTTAAGGTTGGCTTACCATACTTCTATTGCAAAGATAATGTGGAAGTAAATATTTGCTTGCCACAAAGTTAGTGAAGAAAGAAAAGGTTCCCTAACAACCCTTAGTTTTCAAGGGTATGTTATGTGTTGTTGGAATTCCTTAGTCCAAGATAGACTTGACCACAATAATTCAGCCATGGAGTATTGGTACGATTTGAAATATGATCATAGGAGGAGACACATCCCCTCCTATTACAATAGAGAACTCATGAACAAACTCCAAAGACTTCAACAAAAGTCTATGACTATGGAGGAATATAGATAGAAATTTGAGTTGTTCATCATAAGGGCAAGCATTATAAGATTCAAGAACAATAATTATATTTTTAAGATTGGTAATTAAACATGAGGAGTATTATTTGAAGTGTAGATTAATATTAACTTTTTTTATGGAGAAAATAATAGAAAGGTTAGTCAGAATATTGGTTAATGCAATCCAAATCAGTTAACGTTGATAATTGGGTGAGATAGAAGGTTTTTGCTAAGTTAAATTTTGGAGTGGTGAGGTAACTTATGTTTGAGAGCGAGTAATTGGAAAAGATTTTCTAAACCAAAGAATAGAAGAAGGAGAGTTTCTTTGGAGCAATTTAGTTGAGAAGAAGAAAACTCTTATTTTAGGAATTCCAAGTTAGGGGATCTAACCTTTGTTACTCATGTGTTTCTAAATGGTTGTTCCAAACTTGTGTCGATAACTCAATGGTTGTGCATAAATTCTTCTTCTAAATGGTGGTATTAGTGGTTCGATATGTGTCTTTCAAAAATTGGAAAGCAATTTTCGTTTTTTTGGTGCTGCCATTGTAGTATCATATGATGTTTCATATAGGTCATGAAAATTGTTGTTATTTTGTGAAAGCATGATGTATATGAACGTTCTTGTGAATGCACTGCTTCCTCAAGCTTTAATTGAACTGGGTTTTTTTTTCTCTAGCTTTGTAAATTTTCCATCATCTTGCAATGTAAAGTGCTCCTTACTTAGAACTTCAAAAACTACATATGCGTATTCAAATTAAAGTTATTGAAGTCTCGTTTCCAACCTAAAAAGAATCAAATTATTTGGATATTTATGGAAAAAGTAATAAATAAAAGAGTAAGTAGAAACTAGAGTGGTAAGTTGTTGTGGATGCTGGAATTATTCTGAATTTCCAATATGAATTGCAAACAGCCTACGACTCCAAAAAAATGTATTAGTTGTCAAATTAAGGACATTGAAGTGTAGTATAGAACCCAAAAAGAATAAACGCAATTGGACATCAATAGAAAACATTATGAGTACGACCGAACATATGATTGAGTGTGACACTGACACTATTTTGCAAATCTTTTTGGAATTTTTCAAATTAGACTTCGAATTCTATAGACTCCAAAATTATGTTTTAGTAATTGCATTAAAGATAATTGAGTTTAGAATCTACGAACAAATGATTTGGAGATTTTTTTTGATAAAGTTATAAGCACAATAGTAAGAAAAGGTCAGGCTACCAAAATGCAATTTTAACTAGCTTTCATTTTATGACATTGCTTGTAGTTTTCATTCTAAGACCTTGCTTGTAAAATTGAGTTTTGATTGTATAATTTGATGTTATGTAATGTGGATTTTGTGTATTTGGTTTTGGAATATGAGATTGAGTCAGTGCATGTAAGGTTTTAGATGTATGTCTTAATATTTTTGTTTCTGTATTATTTGGTAAGAATTTAGGTTGTTGTTTTTTCTATTAATTGGTGTTGAATTATGGTTGTTGTTTCCTATTTAATTGTGCGCATAATATTTTATGCGTTATGTTTTAAATTTTTGAAGTGCAAAGAAATCGTGTTTGGATTATGTTATGATGATGATTGTATGATGTCAATGTATTGACATACATGTGATGATGAGGCCTTGAGGTGCCTATGTGATTGTTGATCATGAATGCGAATAATCGTGTGATTATTGATTGATGTATTATCATGATGAGAGAATGTTATACCTGGATGCAAATGTAATGAAAGGTAACTATGTGTAGTTGTACTAGAGCTGCAGGCCTAAAAAAATCGAAGAATTACAGACGAATATGCACAAAAAACTGAATTGTGTGAATAGAAAACTAAACATTGCTATTGTAAAAGTTACAAATGCTTATAAACACCTTAATATTCTTGCAGAATTTATAGCTGGACAATTAAAGAATAGAGTTTCATTTCGTAAAGCAATCAAAAAAGCTATTGAATTAACTGAACAAGCAGGTACAAAAGGAGTTCAAGTATAGATTGCAGGACGTATTGATGGAAAAGAAATTGCACGTGTCGAATGGATCAGAGAAGGTAGGGTTCCTCTACAAATCATTCGAGCTAAAATTGAATATTGTTGTTATACAGTTCGAACTATTTATGGAGATTGCCTATCTCATCGAGCTCCTGATATGAGTAATGGGAAGTCGTATACTTCGTCAGGGTTGTCGATAAGAGTAATGGGAGATTATGTACCTTACAAGGGCTCTTGATATGACTAATGGGAAGTTTTATACTTTGTTAGGGGCTCACTATGAGAGTAATGGGAAGTGGCAACCTTTGGTATGTTGCATATGAAAATTACAAATTGATTCTTGATACTAAGTTTACCGGTAATTGTATCATTTGTCGCAGTAACATGTTTGTGTGGATTGTATAGAGTACCAAGTGTACTTGTATAACATTGTGAGGCAATGATTATGTAAGGATTTTTTGATGTTATGATTTTTACCTTGATGATTTTATGTGGATTAGGTGAGAACATGTTTGGTTAATTGGTGTTATTTGTGATTGATGTTAACTCATCATTTCCCTTGTTTGTGTTGGTGTAATGATCGTAGAACGCATGTGTTATATGAGAGCAAATGATGATGAAGATGTGACTGGAGATGCATAACTATGAGGAGCTCGTGGGAAAGCTTTAGGGAGATTTATGAAAAGCATATGGAAATGTTTTCTTTTGAAAATATGTAATAGTTTGATTATTTTGAGTTTTGAACTTGGAAGGAATTGCATTATGTTTTCTTTTGATCACTTAAACTGATTTAGTTTATTTTAATGATTTTTTATTTTGGAGAATAAAACTTGTTTCAAATAAGATTTTGGCAAGTGGTTTTGGGGATAAAATCTTTATGAAGTTTCCTATTTAATAGGATGATATCAGAGTTTTATATTTTGAAATTTTGGTGATTATAAAATTATACGTGGTATCAAAGTCAGCTTTTGAAAATTGTTGGGCTATGGGGAGTGAGCTTGTTACATTTCTATGTTGTGCATCCTCTATAGAGTCTCTTGGTGTAGAATCTTTATATGTGAATGTTTTGGAATTTAACTATATTTTTTTATGCGAAATTCTTAAGTAGTTTTTATTTGGGTTAAATTATGTAGTTGTGTTTTATTTAGATAAAGTTAAAATGAGTTCTTATAGTGTTTTATTTATATGGGTGTTATTGGCACAAAACTAAAATGGTTGTAGTATTTGTGGATTACTATTTTTTTTTAAATTGTGGCAGTTTTTTATATTATATGTACTTTATAAAAGGTCAAACATTATAAAATAATAAGTGCAGCAGAACATATCAAATGTAAAGTCCACTTCTGTTTAAAATCTTGTGGGCTTGGTTTAGTTAAAGGGCCCTAGGCCAGCCCACATGTTCTCCTAGGACCCCTTCTAGACTACTCCCTAACTCTCATTCTATCTCTTCACCTAACAACAACTCACTCACCTTTTTCCCCTTTGATAAAAGTTCTACTAGGTCTTAACCTACTTCCTCCTCCGAGCTTACTGAATGCTCCCCCTCTGTGTAACTAGAACTAAAACCCAAATCCTTTTTGTTTCTCATTTTGTTCTAAAGCTTTGGTTCCCACTTTGCCAAGGTAAGGAAAGTTAGGGATTTGCACGTTTTTAAAATAAAATGCTTATCTTTGGTTCTGTTTCGCGTTTTAATGCTTGGATGATGCTTGTGATTGTGTGAAAATATATATTGTTTGTATGGATTGTTGGATTTGTGTTGTTGCATGTAGGAGCAGGAGAGAAACTATTAATCTCGCATAGACAAGAATCCTCTAGCCTAAGTGAGAGTAGCGGAGAACTCTCATTTGCCTCTACGCAAGTTGTCGTTCAAGTGGGAATTCTTGCCCAAGCGAGAGTAGTCTCGCCTACGCGAGAAGGTCTAGCTTAAGTGAGAACTTGCAGTGATGCATTGTACCCTCTGTTTGAGTTCTCACCCAGGCGAGGAGAGTTTAGCTTAAGCGAGGGGACCCTTTCGCTTGAGCGAGACCTCTTAGCTCGAATGAGAATGAGGCAAATTGGTCTCAAAATCTTTGATTTCACTTGTGGTTGATTGAATTACTCTTAGAAGCATGAACCTATGACAATGCATGTATAATGAGATATGTTATACAGAATTTTGCCATGATTGGTATGAAATGATAATGGATGTGTGAGAATATGTATATGGTATGAGCTTGACGTAATTCCATGATGTTAGTTTTGAAATAGTTGAAATGCCAAGAAGGGGAGGGGTTGAATTGGCTAGTTAACAATTTAGGCTATCTTTGCAAGCTAAAAACCACCTTTAATTGAATCAATTAAATCACCAAGTTTGGATGCAAATAGTACTGAACTGTACACTTTCAATCAGTCAAAAATAGAGTTAATCGATTGATTTTACTAAATAGATTTTGTTCTGGTATAATCAACCGATTGAAATAGAAAACAGTCGACTAAAATACTGGGAAAAATGCAGAAATGCATATTCGATTTTTAAACCAAGAACAATGCACAAGATTGATCAAGACGTGTTCTAAATGATTATTCAAACATGCTCAATGTTGCAGATGCCATGGAAACATGCAAGAACATGAAAAATATGATTAAAACACAAGTTCTTGAAACTTTAAAATGAATATGCAAGAGAGAAAGGTTATACTGGTTCACTCAAACCTGAGCTACATCCAGTTTGTCAAGACAACTTGAGCTTGACTTTGCACTATTTCAAAAGATTTACAAAGTATCCACCCTTACACTTTCGAAATATGCAAAAACACCACAAAAGACTCTTGAATCACACAAGAGACACACCAGCACAGCAAGAACCCTCTTGCAGATCTGGAAAACCACCAGGCATAAACACAAAGCTTAAGAAAGATCAAACCTCAGTGATAGCACAACCCAACCTACCACAAACCACTTTCTCCAAGCTTCAAATCAAGCCAAAAGCTCCAAGAATTGATCCAAAATCAATCTTCAACTGCTGCAAACTGTATGATCACGAAGGAGAGAGGTTCCCCAAGTTTCCAGAACAAATTCGCGCTAAAAAATGATCAACTGACCACCTAGTATGAATGGACGGAGAAGGGTGAGGGGTTGGGGTGCATTGGGCTGTAGTAACCTGACAGCCTCTAGGGCCCGAGGAGGGGTAGCCAGGGATGTTACAGTTCAACACTCCAATTGAATCTTCTAGCTCATCCTCTACATCAATTCCAAAGTATTCTATGAATTTGGACACCAAAACCACATATGGCAGCCTAAAATCCGTGAGCCTCTTGGCCTTGAGCATGTGATCACGAAACAAATAGAT
>Ga0099823_1007827_pt1 | contig 10875 bp, 6 predicted proteins | sample CowpearedBW_FD_76831 | JGI IMG/M metagenome (GOLD analysis project Ga0099823, IMG submission 76831) | Root nodule microbial communities of legume samples collected from California, USA - Cow pea red BW | ecosystem: Host-associated > Plants > Roots > Nodule | place: USA: California | collected... | reverse complement strand
GTCAAACAACTTTAAACAGCTAATCTTTCACTACACAACTTTAAACAACTAATCTTTCACTACAATATCAATCTACATCAACATCATGGATACTAAAATCAGATTAACTACAACCAATAGACATACCAATCCAATTAATAAGTTGACCCACTTTCTCCATCCCTTAACTTCTTTCTCTAGAATATAAATCTTTCGCCTTTGCTTCAGAATAATTGTATCCTTTTCGTCATCACCATCTTCAATGCACTATTTAAAGAAATTGCACCCATAACAACCTTCACTTCCACCCTGTTATTCGAAAAACAACACAACAAACAATTACTTTACTATGCAACTACATCCAAACACAAACATAAACTTACCCAAACAAATAACATCATATGACTAACCTTGAAATTAGGGCATCCCCAAAACTGTCTCCCACCCTTCTTGATTGTTCTAGCTGTTCTCAACACAGCTACCACTCCGCAATTGCATGTGGGTGCTTCACCTAAGCCTCTACAGCCACCACTACTACAGCACGAGCTCTGATTTCGCATCACCCGTGAATTGTGAGAGCAAGAAGAAGATGATTGAACCTTTGACATTTCTTCACCGTTTCAGAAAAACCAGAAGAAGAGAAAACTAAAATTAGGTCAATCTCCACAACAAAAGGGCACTTTAATTTGATCACAAATAAATACAATCCAAGTCATTTTATGTGAACCCTTAATTCTGTCACGTATCTGTTGCACAGTGCCAGCTCAAGAGGTCCCAAATAGCGTCAAAGAGTATTTAACGGAAGGTACTAAAATAAACCCGTTTAAAAAGTTTGGGTACTAAATTGAACATCCCTAAAGTTCGGGTACCAAATTGAACATTCCGAAAAAGTTTGGGTACCAAATCAGTATTTATACCTATATAATATAATTAAGAATGTTAAATGATTTATCATTTTTCAAACTTATAATTTCTCTTAAGATATTTAATTTTAAAAATAAATCAAATTCATCGATATCCAACAACTTTTTTTTCTTTTGATAGACAATTGTTAGTTGTTAGTTTTTGTTAACGAGAGAGTTAAACTTATAACTTCTCCCACCCTCTCTTCTAAACCTCTTCAAACCCACCTTATTTCTCCATATTGTTAGCATAAGGGATCAATATCCAACAAATGATTAAGTTTTAAAGATTTTTCAAGGTTTAAACATTTTTCTTACAAAAATTATAATCTTGTGACTTTAATTTCTTAACACTAAATAAAAAACAAAAATATCTTCATATATTTTAAATTGTTCAAATTTGCTTTGAAGTATGGTAATTGCTATAGAAAAAGTAATTAATTCTAAATGATTATTGAAGAAATTTTACAATTTCATTCTCAATATTTTTATCAAATTGTTTCTAAGAAACTAAAGTTCTTTTCAACTCGATAGTAAATATTTTTTGTTTCCTAAACTTGAATTATCTTTCTACAAAGAACCTAACTTTGAATTATGATTCAATTAATCTATTATTCACCAAGAGACTAATCCTTAATCTAACTAACAGTTTTGTAGAAAAATTTCCAATTTCTCGTCAAGATATATGCAAAAAAAAACTTTTAAAACTCATTTCTAATTTCAAAAAGTATGGAAACAAAATTGAAAAAAGAAACACATTTCTAATTCTAATACAAATAAAAAGCATAATAAAAATAACAGCAATACAAATAAAAAAACATAATAACTAAAAATAATGAGATGAAAAATTCGGTATACACAGATATTATGAGATTCAAGAAATGAAGTCTATCAAAACTTAAAAAACCGGTCCCTTATCCAATTTGATTGTTGTCCAAAATCGGTCAAAGCACTACAAAACTCGGTTAAACAAAAAAAAAACTAATAAAACAAAATTTTATTTATTTAGAAAAAAATTAAAATATTGGTCATTTTAATTTTTTTTATTCAATACATAAACTTCTTATTATTTATAATTTTATGTATATTATTTAAATATAATTAATAGACATATTTTCCTGTTAAATAGGTTTCCTATGTGCGTAAATATTTCAAAATATTAAATACGTCCCCAAAATATTTATACTATTTTTGTCTCTCTAAAATTTAAATATATTGTGTAGGTTCCTGTAAAAAATTTAAGTATATTTTATGAAAAGCTTACATGAGTGATATTCTTAACATAATATTAGTTTATATATAACTAAATTTCGATTAGTTGCATAATTCACGTGGTAAAACCGTCATTCACATTACTCTTCTCTATGCATATTACTAACGAAGACCTTAACAATATTTTAAACTTTTGAAGAACAAAAGTAATATGAAATTTCTTAATATATTCGAAATCTTACTAGCACCAAACATATGATTTATCTTGTATTTATTTAAACTGTTACATTACTGTAAATATTAAAAACCTATAAATTTATTTTTATTTTATTTTTTAGTATCATAAATGTATGCCATTATATTTTTATAATATTATTTTTCATATTTATATTATTAAACAATTTTAGTAATATATATAACCACTGTTCTAGACCATAAAATTATGTAAAGAATGCTGATATATTAACTGAGTCAAAGTTATAACCAGTGTGCTTTTACTGCTTCAGATTTGGAGTCTCTTTAACAAAAATGGGTACAAAGTTTGAAACCAATATCTCATCCACTCAAGAAAATGTTAAATATAAAAATACAATATCAGAGCTTCAAGTAGCTTTCTAAGAAATCACATGCAATTCATGCATAAAAACAGTTGAACTTTATTTTTTTTTATTTTGATTTGAAGACACATTACAGAAAGAAGATTTCTCATCACCAAAAATGTCACTAAAATGAAAAGCAATATACAGTTTTTATGACCAGCCACTACTACTCAATAACCTCTACTTATGACTGGGAGAGGAAGGAGAACCTGTTGCATGTTTACACAAATAGAAAAAACAAAGTATTCTTACATGTTAGCAAAATCACCCTCATCCCCGACACTAGACACTAAACTGGAGGAAGCTGAACTAACAAAAACCTTGATCAACTTACCTTTCCCACATAAACAACTTCCACTGAACCCCATAATGGAGTAAAATCCTTGGCCACAAAATGCACCTGCAATCACTCTTCAGCCGTGGCTCCAAGAAGAATAAGAATCCACTGTGCAGCAAGTAATGAGTTTGTCTCTCTTTGGTCCAGCTTAAAACACATCACATGTCTTCTCAGGCTAGTCAAGCTGGAAGGGATGTCAAATATAATGACCTGTGCCCTTAGAGTAGTGTGCATCCCTTCACATATTACACATGTCTTGTGAGGGAGCTTCCATAAGAAAGAAGATCAAGAGTGTGCAGAGTAGGAAGGTGCAAAATAAAGACTAAAGATTGAAAGATTCTGAGTTTCACTCTGGTCATGAGAGAGTGGAAAAAGAAAAAAAGGGTCATAAAATTTTCAACCATTTCTCAAATGTATTGTATCAAGCATCAGATGATTTTTCCCCCCCAAAAAAAAAAATTGAACTTGTTCAATACTGGTTTGCCCTCTTTCAGCCGATGCTTCAAGTTCCAAAGTTCAGAGATACAATCATACAAGGTCATATGCCTTGAATTCTCTCATTACAAAATTGATTAGATAGTTCTGCAAGTCTTATTTAGAAGAGTGAACTAATTCATCAAATAAGACAGTTAGTCATACCATATGAAGAATAATAGAATCATACTCTTATGATGGCACTCAAAATAATCAAAATGAACAGTACATGATGATCATGTGGCAACAAAAGGCACCTTTAAGATCTGGAACTGATCAAGCAGTCTCTAGTAGAGATGGAAGCGACCTGTGCCGGAATAGCTTCACTAATGCTCTGCGTTCACAATCCTGCATAGATAGTTACTACATGAATGCCTTTCAAGCAACACCATAGAGCAAAAACTTTTAGTTATTTACAAAATAAAAATTCCACTCCTAGGATTTTTCTCAGTGGGAGGAAAGTAGAGGAAGAATGTGTTCCTGAATTAACAGGATAGAACATGACCATTAGGTATGCGAGGCTGCAAAAACCTACGTCACTTGTAAAGGGTCAAAACTAAGAGAATCAGAAAGTTTTATGCAGTAAACACTTTTTATAAATTGTCATAGAAATAACCCTCACTTTATATGGCAATGAACTGAGACTCTGTGTGTGAAATGTTGTGTAAAAATTCACCTTGAACATATATAGCTGAAATGGTCTCTCTGGATTCATTCTTCTGAGTTTCAAATAAGTATAAGCAAAGCTTAGTTGATCACGAGATGTGAATCGATCAACTTCGTTGAACCAAAGACATGAAAATAAATTTGACATAGGTGTATGTGCCCTGATTATGAAGGAACCCTCGGGAACATCTGCATGGTGAAAGACTCAATAATAGGAATCTTATTATGCACAAGGAGAGGAAACAGGTATTTCACAAGAAACAAAGATGAAAAGAGCCTCACAACTTGGAAGAGGATCATTTGACTTTGATGGGTCAACCTTGGGGAGGCCATCAGACTGGTAAAAGTTAAACTGTTCATCAATTGCTGTATGGTTGTATTTATTTAAGCGCTTATTTTGGAGTACCTCCTCCCAAACATTATGGCGATCATAGTGATTTGAGATGGCATATTCTGCCTTCCTTCGCCACAAAAAATATTCAATAATCAGCATAGGGTCAGAGTTGAGTCGCATCTTGCTGTCAAGCCAAATTGAATACCTACCAAGCAAGGGTTTTTAAACAACATGAAAATGAGGAATAGAAAGCCAGAACAGTTGGATACTTGAATAGATTGCTAGAACTACCTAGAATTTGGGAAGAGGCGATGTGATAAAAATTTTGGCACCTTGCCAGTTCTCCTCATGTCTTCATATGGCAAGTTTTTTACAATAACAATTCTCCACAAGCCAATGTGACCTCTCTCATCAGGACTGTTTCCCTCTGATGAAAGTTTGGATTGTGTTTGATCATCCAAGAACATAACAAAACAAACATTGTCCTTTGAATATTGACTGATCTGCATTGCAGCAAAGAATCATATAGAACATTCTCACCATATGTTTTATAAATCAAAGACAGTACGCATAATGATTAATCTATAAATGAAATATTGTAATCACATAACTTAGATAGATAATTAAGTTTCAGGGTTCTACTACTTCATAGCAAAAAGTCTAGCAAATGAAATAAAAAATTGAAAATATTGTCGAAATATTGATTTGAAGGAAAGACTATACTATAACACTCCATTATCACCATGAACTAAGGAGATGTTTTAAGAAAACCAAACCGATCTAACCACAACAGATTTGACTCAAATGGAAATTTGGGGAACGAACTCTCATTTGAGAGAAATCCAAGTCTGTCCATTCTACAAGTTTCGCTCTCCTCTTAGAGTCTTATTATGTTGTTTTGTTGCACTGCTTATTACTACTCTACAAACCTAGGACAGAGGAAGGCCGATAAACAGAACATATGCAACATAAATTATCTGATTATGACTCCAATATCTTTGACATACATATTACTTTTGTTGCTCCAATAATTAAAACTTTCATCACTTTATTAGACTAAAAATTTGATCTTTTAGTTTCATTTCAGCATTTGATCAAAGAAAACCTTGACTAAATACTGTTTTGTTTTTATTATGGATAATTTACACAACACCAAAAACATGTTCTAAAAGAATTTGCGGAATTACCAGTCTACTTGTAGGCCTTCGGAGGAAATCAGAGCTCCCAAAAATGCATGAAGAAACTGCAACCTTACATTTGGACATGTATGCCTTATCTTTTTCATTTATATCAAATCCAGTGCTTGGAAGTCCTGGTGGCCCTTTGACAAAACCACAATGAAGAGTCTGATTTTTTGCATAAAATGAATTTTCTCTTTCCTCTAGAGTCTGATGTCCTCCAAATCGAGGTTCAAATAAATTATTTTTGGATGTTCTTTCTTCGTAGTCAACATACTCTAGAGAAAACCATGTGGAGTTCACATAACTTTGGGGTTCAACAAGGCTTTCTACTGATTCCAGAAATCCAACATCACAAGGGAAATCTGAAGGATTGATAATCAAGGAAAATATTGGAGGCAAAAATTTAGTTACTAGTAGAGTCAGAAAAATGAGGAACATATGACTTATTTGACCAAATTCAAATATTAGCAAGTGATGTAACCTTGCCGTGAAAAATCCCAAAGGCTTTTTCTTTTGTCATTTTAACTCAGGACACCATTGTCATTTGAGATTTAAATATAACTAGCATAATAACATAAGTACAATAACACATCACATGGAAAATGCTAATTATCATAATGCCACAGCAACAACATCAACCAGATGTATAATCAAGTTCTGCCAGCCAAACGAATATGACTCACACGGCACAAAGAAACTATTTAGTTTGATGCTGATAGAAAAATAGTATATGCCATTATCCTAGAAATGCTTCTCTATCGTATGACAACTTCTTTTTGGATATGCAAACCCATCCACTGTCTGTTGTTTCTGAACTATCATTTCACTATTGGTTTTTCTAAGAAGGATTTCTCAACAAATCTTCATTTAGATGCATGGGAGGGAATGGAGCAAAGAGCTAGAACTGAAATTTGACTTTAAACTCATAAAACGTAACTTTAAGATAAATGAGGAGCAGGGTAATGAGTCTTACGCTTTCGGCGCTTCCCTTTAGGCACCATTCCAAGATTAGGTACCACAGTATTTTCTTTAGGTGTCTTTGCCTCATCCGATACCATAATATTTCCTTGTTGGTTACGTTCTTCTTGCAGGATAAGGGGTATTGATGAGAACTTGGATTCCATTTTAGCTGTAATGAAACCATTGTCAAGAAATACAAAAAGTGAAAACCAGTGGCAAACTACTTGAATATAATCATACAAATATCAAAAGAAAAGACACATGTCTCTGTCCTCACCTTGAAAAAACATTTTCAAACCATAAACTGTTAGAAGTATTGAAATGAGTGCAGTTAGAAGGAAAATCCAGCGTGAAAGCTTGTGTTTGGTAATCCGACCAAATCTTCGACCTCGACGTAAACCTCTAGAGCCATGATCACTTTTTTCAAAAGAATTGAAAACTGCATCGATGATGCTCCTTCTCTCGGTCAACAATTCACCACTGGTTCTATACAGAGCCATTCCAAAGCACGTCCCAGAATTCAGACACAGAACAATTCATCTGCAGAAGTATATCATTTTCCAATATATATTCGCATGTGCTTAAATAGTTACAGATTTAGATGTCAATACAGGCATCAAATATGACATAATTGACAGAGGGAAATCAAGAAGCTGCAGTTTAAAAAATCACTATTGATATGAGTGACAATATAAACAAAACATGACAAGGTCAAGCTAAAACTTTCTCAGCCACTCTTCTAGCGCCTCCAAGCAGCTGGTATGAGAGGAAAAGCATTCACTTAAAATGTCACTACCTTATAACAAAATCAAATCAAAGAAAAAAAGTAATTCTATCACTACCCAAAAATTCCCATTTATCCATTGAAATTTTAAATATCACAAAGAACAAAGAATCGTATCCAAAAATTAAACAAATAAACATACATCCACTCCCTCCCAATGAGAGATAAACACAAAGATGGTAAAAAAAAAACGAAATTTAAGCTCTGAGGAAGAAATGGAAGCACGGGAATGCCACAACTTACAGGGATTAACCAAACTAACAATGCAGAACATAGAAAATCTTCCCAAGATGAGATCTTTCCGGGAGAAACAAATTTCAAACACTGGGACGTCGTAATGATTGGGTGACGCTGAGGATCTATCAAGGGCGATGCACCGCCGGAGCATAAAAGCAAGTGGGGTTGTGATGCGGTGTCGCTTTACGAATCAAACATCACGATCCGCACTTTGGTTATTGCAAAGCTTCCATTTATCGTTTATTTGCACTTTGTGTGTGTGTTTCAGAGCTTCTGACACCGACAGTGTAACGCACCGTTTTTCGTGGATGTGTGGGTAATTCTTTCCATCTATGTATGGACTATGGTATGTGCTTGTAATACGATGAAGTTTTTTCCGGTTGTGTTCTCAGTTGTTGTTTTGTCCAAATTGCGTTAATGTCTATTTGCGCTTGCGCGTGTGTACTAATTGAACATAGCTTTTACGTTGAATTATTAATTGAGATGTTTTTTTATTCATAATTGAGATTTTTTTTATTCATAGTTGAGATATGTTGAGTAGGGCTACTTTGTAGGTATCCCTGCCCTAATTCACTTTCACACTATGTTAAAACCCGTGATTCCACATCATATTGTCGTTTGGCACTTTCTAAACAAATTAAAGAATTGAGTGATACTAGTAATAGTACATTTGAGATGCCTAAGGTAGGTGTATTTAAGCTAATGTACTTTGAATTAAATTTTACAAAGAAAAGAGCTAGAAATTCATTATTGACTCCAACGTCTCATTACAACTTTTTTTTTATTAAAAGTTGTCGAAACTTACAAAAGTATTTATGTGAAAGCTCAATAAATAAGCTATAAAGTTTTAATTCTTTATCTTCTAGAATTTTGTTTTAATATTTTTTCTTTTAAAAAAGTTATTCCAGTCTTATAACATTAAATAAGTGGATTTTTTTATCCAAATGAAAAATGTTCTAGAAAAATATCAAAGTGACATTAAATTTCATGATTAAAGAATTTAACAAATAACTTTTAAGATGTCAAAGTCGGGAATTATCAATTTCTTATTGTATTATTAAGGAAGATGATATTATGACTCCATTTTTTTATTCTCATAATTTACTCCTTAACGTCGTTATTTAGTGTGGGTCATTTATTCTTTCAAAGGAAAGGACAATGGTATCTTAATCAATAAGGTGGTCATATAGTTTTAATTTATCTGAGTGTGTCTTGTATATCCTATGAATCCATATTGAATTTTGAATAAAAATAATAATTTAAAAGATGAAACTTTTTAGAGTTAAATGTAAGGCCCACTTTCTTTTGAGTGTCCTAATGTTACGGGCTGTCACACTGTTGGGCCTAGAGGGACTGGCCCATAGGGTGCCAAGACCCCTAAAGCAACCAAGGTCCCTCAATTGCTAGGCATTCTGAAAAATCAGTGCCCTAACTCAGCCATCTTCTCTCCACAAAACCTCTACTAGGGTTTGGAGATCTACCCAAGTTCAAGTGAGCTCAAATTTCGTCTCCCGTTCACGTAAGTTAGTCCTCAAACCTAACTCTTTCTAAGATATTTTTGTGGTTTATGTCGGGACTCACTGTGTGAATCTAATCCCCTTTGTTGTGCCGCTGTTTCAGTTCATAGATCTGTCCTTGGAGTTGCTGGTTTCGCTGGCTTAAGAGTCAAAGTCCAATATTAGCCATTTTTCCAGGTAAGGGAAGCTAGGGTCCGTGTGTCTAGTTCATTTTCTGCTTGCTCTAATGCTTTTGTATGATTTTTGTGGTCTGTATGCTATCGTTGGTTGATGAGAATGTCGTTTTAGCTTTTGGGATTGTGATTGTGTGACTGCTGCATGAAGGAACAATGATGGGTACTGGTTTTCTCGCCCAAGCGAGCATGTCTCGCCCAGGCGAGACTAACAAAGGCTCGTCCAAGATTTTTGTGCGAACTGTTGCTCAGACGACTCGCCTTCATTTTGAGCGAGGTGTAATCTCGCTTAGGCGAGAAGGAGCTCACCTGAGCGAGAATCCATAGGAGCCACTGTTCCACTACTTAAGCTCTCGCCTAGGCGAGAAAGGGCTCGCCTGAGCGAGAGGACCTCTCGCCTGAGCGAGGTCTTCTAGCCTGAGCGAGACTGGGGCAGGTTTTGTGTTATAACGTGGCCAATGATGTGGTTATTTGTTTGTTTGTTTGACTTGAATGCTTTACTAGAAAAGTTTGAGGGATGATGCCTTGATTAATATATGAAGTTGAGATGTAAATGATATGTTGCTTCATTGTGTTTGAATTGGAAAGCATGAGTTGTATGATGGGTTGTTATACATGATATTAGTATTATGGGAACGTTCTGATTGGTTGGTGAAACATGTACAAAGTGTGAACAGGGCGTAATTCCATGACTCTTGTAGCGAGAGCTCATGGTGGCGCCTCATCTGTTGGACGTAATCCCATGGACCTTCCTAATGGGAGTCCCTGGTGGTGCCTCACCTATTGGACTTAATTCCATGGACCTCGTGGTGAGATTTCATGGTGGTGCCTTAACATAAGGACGTAATTCCACGCGAGTATCGTGGTAGTGCCTCAAGGCCAAGACGTAATTCCACGAAGGCCACGTGGTGGTGCCTCTTGTAAGGGTGTAATTCCGCAAAGGCCTCGTGGTGACGCCTCATTACTAGGACGTAATTCCACTGCTTGGTGGTGGTGCCTCAGTGTGCGTATCCGGATAGTCAAGTCTTGGGGTCTCAAATGATTTTTTGGGAATCTATGGGTGAATGTTTATTATTTGTGTCTGATTGTGAAACTGCATGTTGATTGTTATAATGTAAGATTTCTTTACAACTTGTTATTGAGATTGAAAATCAATTATGAAGGAATTGAAGATGTCTAGCTAAGAAAAGTTGTCACCCTCATGTCAACATTAGACGTTGGAAAACCCCATTAAACGAGCCTCATAGTAAGTAGGTTTTGTTGATAACAAAATCTATAATGAAAGAAGAAAGATAAGTTAGCATAGCAATGTTCAAAGATGGCAAAGAATGATTAGAATATATATCTAGATAAGCATTGGACATAGGAAAGTATAACTAAATCAAAGACGTTGTTAGATGCTCATAAATAACCATTAAGCAACCATGTTCTTTATTGTGAATATATATATATATATATATATATATATATATATATATATATATATATATATATATATTATGTGTGTTTATGTTTTTTTT
>Ga0099823_1007826_pt1 | contig 10876 bp, 3 predicted proteins | sample CowpearedBW_FD_76831 | JGI IMG/M metagenome (GOLD analysis project Ga0099823, IMG submission 76831) | Root nodule microbial communities of legume samples collected from California, USA - Cow pea red BW | ecosystem: Host-associated > Plants > Roots > Nodule | place: USA: California | collected... | reverse complement strand
ATATATATATATATATATATATATATATATAATCTATTTATTTAAATAATAATAATATTTAATTAAAAAAATAACATCTGTAGTTACATCTAATACTAATATATTTCTGAATAAATAAAAAATGAACCACGTCTCTTTGTATGTCTGAATAAATGTCTTTATCCAAAACAATTTTATTTTCTTTCCACTCTTGTACAGTACAACTATAAAAGGGAACAATACATAAGATTGGCCTGACATTAATTTTAGGTATGTTTTTAATGAATGGGGTTGGAAAGCATTAGGTGAGTGGCATATACGGTGAAAATGGCATTGGCCACAACATTTGAGGAAGGAATGTGGAACACTCATTTCATGAACCATAACATGAATTTGCAATGACTGTATGAATGAAAAGGATTGGTTGACACAATTGTAACCACGGGACTAGATAAGGCATAAAACACGACCAAAGCAACACTTCCACATCATGGATAGGTTTCTCAGATATATTCCACCTCAAATCTAACTATATTTAAAATTTTTGGATCTAATTTAAATTGGACTAAGTTTAAATTTAAATTATTTTATTAAGTATATCAAATTTACCGAGATCGACATAATAGATATGACCTAGGTCTATTAAACTAAGTCAAGTACTTGACTAAATATGAATTAATTCATATTTGACTAAATATGAAAATTACTTATTTCTTGCACTTATTATTATGCTTATTTTGGGTTTAAGTCAATTATTTCTTCAAATCAACTCGACTCGATCCAAGCTAGAACTGACTCAACTCGACTTGGACTCAAGTTGGCTATGTTCAACCAAAACTTAGACCAACTTGGTTTGACCTAGACCTAAATTGACAAGTGTTGACATAGGTCAATTTCACTTGATTCCACTTGGGTTTGAGCAACATGACCTCAACGTCATCGAAAGTTGACTCGAGTCAACCTGGCCACTATGCCAACTAAACTTAACTTGGTTCAGGATTGACTTGACTCAACTTCAATATCGGTTGACTTAGATTGTTTTTTGGCCCGAGTCGACTCTCATAAACCTTCCCACTTGAATCAATCATTGGACTCGGATAAACCTTTGGTCGGAGAATCTTAGCTTAACCTTTAATCCGAATTGACTTGGCTCAACTTGATCCTCGATTGTCTCGACTTGACCTTTAATCCTAACTGACTTAACTTGACTTTTGATATGACCGAGGAATTGTGAATTGAATATCACAATTTGGACCTTTCTTTTCATCCATAAAAACCATTATTTTTATTAATGATATTTAAATTTAAAAATATATATTTTACCATTTCAATGTTTTTTTAAATCCATTAAAATAAGGGTTAAATATATGTCTAGTCCCTTAATTTTGAGTAAAAATTGGAATTAGTCATTCTTTGAAACTTTAAACCAATTTGGTCTTTCGTCTTTAAAAATGCGTGAATTTAGTCATTTTAACTAAAATTTGTTAAGTTTATTCGACGTTTAAAACACGTTTCTCAACTAACATTGAAGCGCAAATTTGTCAAACGGTGTAAACAACTCAAATGCTATAATGAAACACGTTTGAAACGTCAAATAAATTTAACAAAACTTGGTTACAATAAGTAAATACACACATTTATAAAATTATGAGACTAAATTTAACCAAAATTTCGAAGAGAGAATAATTTCAATTTTTAACCGAAAGTTAAGGAACTAAATACATATTTAACCATTAAAATAATGTGTTAACATGATTAAGAGTTAATCTAAACTTAAATATAGTTAGTTTGAAAATATAAGTTAGATCAACTCATCATTGTTATATACTACTTTATTTATTATGTAGTATACTAACACTTTTATATCTACTCAAACTATCATATATACTTAGTGAGTATGTTTTAATATATTTGAATGATAATCGAATGAATACTCTCAGCTTATCGTTATGTATTTATAGGTTTTTTATCCTTTAAATAAATGTTCAGGTCATAAAAAATATTCTATATATAAGATATAATCATTCGATTATAATCGACTGTTATCTAAGGGGTTTAAGGCCCATTTATTTTCTGCCTAAATTCTTAAGGGTTGCCCCAAAGTTGGTTGGGCCTAGGACTGGTCCAAAAAGGGGAACCATACCTTAGGTCTGCCCTAGCCTAATCTTTTCTCTTCACTCTACAAAAAACGTAGCTGTCACGCTCCCTATCTCCTCTAGAGTTTTGTTAGGGTTTGATCCTACGCCCCTTTCAAGCTAGCTAAATCTCATTCTCCCGTCACCTCTTGAGTCCGTTTTCGAAGTTGTTGGGTTCGTTGAGTCAGGTGTCGAAGTCGTTTGCTAAACCCTTTCTAGGTAAGGGAAGTTTGAGCTTATAGTTGCCGGTTATTTTTGTATGCTTCTAGGTCTGAAACATATGCATGATGTATGCTCATGGTTGATTGTGTGATAGTGGTGAAAGCATGATTCTTTTGGTGTGCGTTCTGTGTTTCCGCGAAGTGTACAGTGGTAGACACTGTTTTTTCCGCCCAAGCGAGCGTGTCTCGCCCAGGCGAGACTAACAGAGGCTCGCCCAGGCTTTTACGTGCAAACTGTCGCCCAGGCGACTGGATTTCATTTTGAGCGAGGCGTGATCTCGACCAGGTGAGGATGGAACCGAGAATCCGCAGGGACCGCTGTTCAAAGGCTCGAGTTCTCGCCTAGGCGAGAGGGTCTCTCGCTTGAGCGAGGCCTTCTATCCTAAGTGAGACTAGGGCAGGTTTTGGTGCTACGATGTGAATGACCCACTGATATGGTTGCTTGTTGTATGAATTGGGGAGCATGAGATATATGAATTGTTGTTTATGCATGATGTTGGTATTAAGGGAACTTTCTGATTGGTTGGCGAAACGCGTACAAAGTGTGAGTAGGACGTAATCCCATGGCTCTTGTAGGGAGAGCTTATGGTGGTGTCCCCTTAATGGACGTAATTCCATGGGCCTTTAAGGGGGAGTCCATGGTGGTGCCTCATCCATTGGACTTAATTCCACGAACCTTGAGGTGAGAGTTCATGGTGGTGCCTACACAACAGGACGTAATTCCACGAGGATAACGTGGTGGTGCCTCACGGCTATGACGTAATTCCACGAAGGTCACGTGGTGGTGCCTCTTGTAAGGGTGTAATTTCGCGAAGGCCTCATGGTGATGCCTCACTGCTAGGACATAATTCCACTGTTTTGTGGTGGTGCCTCATTATACGTATCCAGATTGTCTAGTTTTGGAGTTGTAATGGTTTGGTATCTCCTGTGTGGTTTTCCATTATTTATGCTTGACTATGTGATTGGACATTGTGTGTTATAATGTAATTATCTTGTGCTCTCGCTTACCCTTTCGCTTGTTTGTATGATTGTGTGTGGTTTTCCTCCCTTGCGATAATCATCAATTTTATTGATGTGAGCAGATGTGAGAACCCTTGACAATGGCAATGATAGTAGAGATGCAACAACTTAATGGTTATGGACAGGTATTGGGCCCACTGTGGGGCCCATTGCGGAAGGAGTTTCATTAGTTATGATGGTCTTGTTTGTACAAGGCCTAGTACTACTATTTTTACCTGTGTACTTTGTTTTGGGTCGTGTGGGGCCTCTTGTTATGTAAAGGGGCATGTTTGGTGTTCTATGTACCTTCATACCCCAAACTTTAAAGTCTCTGAATATTCATGTATGTGGTGTCTTATTAAATCTGAGGTTATCCGATTTTTGGGACGTTACAAGATATACATTTGTTAATCATACAAATTATGTAATTCATAAAATATATCAAATAAATATAACTATTTGTTTATATTTGAAATGATTTTTTTATTTTAACAATGGACTAACAAACTTTTTTTTAATAAAATTTGACAAAATTTACTTTTCAACACACACCAAACTTTTCACCTCACTATTAAGTTACATCAAACATTTCTTTTTTATATCCATTAAGATGACTACATGTGTATTGTTAAAAATTTGTTGAAAAAACTTTGTTAAAAAATAATTGCTCTTTAACAATAGACTGATGCATCAAGTTTTAATATTAAAAATCGGACTAAACCTCGGATGATCTTATTTCATTTATGTATAAATCTTTTCTACACAAAAGCTTTCTATACATATATAATTTTTTTTCTTTAATTGTAATCTTATCACTTTCGTGTAGAAATACTTTGATGAATCATAAATTGATTAGTGTAGTGAGTTGGAGTTATTAAATTCTCTTAATACAGTGTATTAATGGAGTTATTATTTCTGTTACAATATTTTTCTCTATAAAGAGTATAATAAATAATATTAACTAAAAATTATATATATATATATATATATATATATATATATATTTGACTAGATAAATTTTTTCTTCCTCTACGAAAGAATAGAAGTACCCATAAAATATATCAGTAATTACAATCAATGTTTTTTTTCATCTAAAATCAATATGAGAAACAGTTAAATAAAAAGGGATTCATTAAAATTATATTAAGAATAATTTCAGAATAATGGTATGAAATATTCATAAATTTAATATCAATAATTAAATTAAACAGTTTCATACGAATTAGTTAAAAATGTATTAAAATACAAATAGAAAACACGAAATCATTTGTTAAAAGTTAGTATATAATCGATGAAGGAATTATTATTTTCCTTTTATAAATTAAAGAAGACATACATACATATCCCCGTACACACCAAATCTGAAATACAAAACCAATAATAGTTTCTTTGCTATGAAAATTGGAGAGTTCTCTACTAAATTTTTATACTATTAAAAATACACTAATATTAATATATTAAAAAATATATTTTAAAGATACAATATAAAAACAATGAAATAAAAATCCAATAAATATTTCAAAACGAAAAAGGTAGAAACTTTCTATCATGGACATTTTTTGTACAAACTTATCTCTTGTCTTGTCTCTCATAATTTAGGGTTTAGACGAATATACGTGTGCCAAAATGTTCTTTTGTTCCCTCACTCATTCACTCACCGCAACATATTAAAGAAGAATAATGATTTCATAACAAAAAAAGCAGTGTGAATGAACGTAAACTTAATCTGATTTATTATTGCATTCTCAATTCCGTGATACTACCGAACTAAATAGCTGTCACTCACTTGTTAAAATTGAAAAAGTTTTCTAATAAAATAAAATAAAAACAATTTTTTAATAATTAAATAATGATTTTTTAACTTGAGGTGACATCTTTTGAGTGATTTTTTGTTTTTTTTCATTTTCTTATTATATTCCAAAATCATAGAGCTGTCAAAATAGATAACTCGACCCGACCCGGCTTGACCCACCAGATTGATCATTTAGTGAGTTAACCCAACTTGGTTTACTTATTAGCGAGCCAAACAAATTTGAACCTGACTCGGCCCATCATAGGTTGGTGGGTTAAACGGATTGGCTCACGGGTTCATTTAATTAAAAAAATACAAATTTTTAATTTATTTTCAGTCAAAACTAAATTCTAATTCTAATTAAAATTTAAATAAACTTTAATACAATCCAAATACAAACCAAAATCACAAAAATAAAAATTATTTATGTGTTAACTAAAGAAACAACCTAACATGACCCAAATGGAAAACCCAACCTAATAAAACTTAATTCGAATATTTGTGTGATCCTTTATTTGCGGGTTGGTGAGCCATAAAATTTGTAAAAAAAATTCAACCCAACCCGACCCAAACCTTTAGTGAGTCGGGTTGGCTCACGAGTTCCAATCCATTTTGACAACTCTACAAAATCAATTAGAAGATATTGTCTCAAATTATAAAAGAAAATTTCAAAATATCATCGAGTTCAAAATAAAAATAAGAAAGAAGTAGATCATTCAAGAAAAAAAAAATTGTTGTTGTTATGATTTCTTGGTTTCCTTTAGAACACGTACATTTCAAAAAAAAGTTAAAGAAGTGGAAGAAACAAGGTTCTTAGTTTTTGTATGAAATCAACAATCAACAACCACAAGCTTAAAAAAGTGAACAAGTAGGTGCAAATGTTTCTTCTTTCTTGTGAACTACTTTCACGTTAGTTCGTGAGTGCCACGTTGAGTTTCCAATGTATGTTGTGCGAACTGATCCATACGTAAATAGTTAGGAATAATAATGGGAAACATGATTTGTTGTTTGGTTGGTATTATGTGTTACTACGTACGAGAGCATGCACTGTGTTATGTTATGTTATAGATACCACGTGTCTTTGAAGACAACAAAAAATGAGACACTTTGCATCTTTGCATCGGATTCAATCCAAAGAAACAAACAAAGCCTTAAAATTTGTGGGATTTAGAGTTTGTGTGTTTGGCCACGTTTTCTATACCCTTGAGATTATGGTGGGAGATGTTGATGACAACTACTATTTTTCAATTATAATTACATTGAGAAAAATAAGTTTAAGATTTAATTAGTAATTTAGTTTTACATTTGTATTTTTACTTATTTTAGTTTTTTATATATTTTATTTAATTAAGTTTTTATTTACATAGCGAAATTGATGTTATTAACATTTGAAATTATTAGATGTCAAAATTTAAGTTGATTACATGTCAAAATTTATATTATTTTCGGGTTAAATATGTTTTTGTCTCTTAATTTAAGTGAATATTAAAATTAGTCCATTTTTAAAACTTTAGACCAATTTAGTTCTTGATCTTTAAAAACTTGGTGAATTTAGTCCTTTAAACCAATTTTTATTAAGTTTATTTAATGTTTTAACTGCATTTCTCAAATAAGGTTGAAATAAAAATAAGTTAAATTATGTAAACACTCAAATAATATCATGAAATGTATATGAAACGTCAAATAAACTTTAAAAAAATTAATTAAAATGATTAAATATACGTATTTTTAAAGTGTGGGGACTAAATTAGTTTAAAGTTTTGAAGAAAAACTATTTTCAATTTTCATGAAAGTTAAGACACCAAAAATATATTTAACCATTTTCTATATTAGAATCCTTTTGATTTGACACATAATTCCTTCCAAAATTTAGACATATATGAGATCCAAATATTGACACTTATATTTCCAAACAACATTAAAGTTAATTTAATAGAAGATACCATATTGAATTTTTTACTAAGATAATTTTTAAAAAAAATGTATTGAATACAAAAATATATAAGAATAAAAGCGAATTAAAAATTTAAATATAAGAACTAAATTATCAATTAAAATTATGAAAATATAAAAAGTTAACAATTTTATTATAACTAAAATAAAGCAGAATATTCGTGTTATGTGTATTTAAATTTTTTAGTGATGTTATTTATTATTTTCAGCTACGAATAATAGTGGTTAAACTTTTCTCAATCGTGGATAGTTTTGAGAAGGAATATTTAAGATCTTTCCCATCTGCCAGAGAATAGGGTTTGCCATTATTGAAACATTTGTATGACTGTTCTTATTCGGAGGACAACAACATTGATGCTTCGTGTATACTGAAGTATCTGGTTCCATTCACACATGTTCTCATGTTTTGAGAGAATTTGTTTAATATTTTTAGTATTAAATTCAATATTTAAAGTTTCATTTTTCAATACAAATGCTCATAATAACCACGTGAAAACTTTCAAAATTCTTAACAATATTAGAATTTAGCAATGATCCTTAATTATATTGTTTCCTTTTCCACGTTTCAAATACATTTTGACACGAACCCTAAAACCATTATATATACCACGTTTCACAAAGATTGTTTTATTTCACACACACACACACACAAATCTATAATACTACTCACGAGTTACCAATTCGATTCATACAATATAACAAGTGACATTGAAGTCAATAGTTTTAATATTAAACAATTGATGACAGTTTGGATAGAAGATGAATAGAGTTTAATAAAAAATTAAAATCAATATTTGAATTCAAGTTGAATTATTCAAAATTCTCGTGAAATAAGAGTTAACATAATTTTTAAATATAAAATTATAAAAGAGAATGGTTAAATATGTTCTTAATCTTTAAATTTTTATGTAACATTGCAATTAATTTATTCTCAAAATTTTAATATACTTTGATTTCCCAATTTAAAAAAAGTAAATATATTTTAATCTAATTATGTTATTATTTTATTATCAAATACATTCTTCAATTGACATTGATTTAGAAATATTGTGTTAACTTAAATGTTATAATAAATATTACTACGTACAAAAATTAAAAATAATTATATTAAAATACTTATTTACTCATTTTTTAAAATTTGAGAACAAAAATACATTAAAGTTTTATATAAAAACGAATTTCACCATAAATTAAGTATTAAAAACATATTTAATTAAAAAATAAAATAAAGTTAAAATCAAAATTTAACTTTTAGTTTTTGTGTTAAATTCAAACTTTCCTACTTTATGGAAGACTTAATTTTTGAATAAAAGTATCTGCATGAAATTAATCTGAAATAACTTCCACGTTGCTGTGAAGGAAATTGATCTGATTGATTAAGGTGGAGAAACTTGGAACAAGATAAAAAATAAAAAATATCTAATCATACATCATTTTCCATTGAAAAATAATCTACTGATTAAATTAAATTTAATAAAAGTGATGATGCAAAGAAACACTAGCAGAATCGTGTAGAAAAACAAGATGCATGTTGGGTCCCTTGTTTTGTCATCACCAGCTAATGGTAATAGAACCTCCAATATAGAAATTATGGGATTAAAAAATTGAAGACACAAAAAAGGTGGTAGAATCAGAATTTGCCATTAGTGTAGGCCAAAACATTTTATTATATGTTGATGAATAAGAAGTGACGAAGCAGATAATAATAATAATAATAAAAATTCAATGCATGAATATTGGATATATAACACAACAATCTAACACATGTTAATGATAATAATAGTATTAGTTAATCAAATGTATCTCTTCAGTTTTACGCAAAATTGTGGGGTACATGTTTCACGTGAAGCCGTTTAGTTCATCATATTCTGTTAGTTATTGTTCGAAATTCAAAATAAATACTTGAAATGATTTGAAATTATCATATTACATAACAATAAGTGAGATTAATAATATATAAATATAAAAATTCATACATTATTGAATTTTAAAGTTTTAAGTAGAAATAGATATAGTCTATTATTTCGTAAAGGTTAATATGATGTTAAATCTTCTTATAAGGTGATATTAGAACAGGGATATAAGATCGGTTGAAGTGAAACTGATTTAATTTAAAATGTGGTGGCAATTTTGTAAATATCGGAAAGTATTTTAAATCGGTTATAAGAAGAACTGATCTAATATATACATATTAGATCAATTATATAAAGAATCGATTAGATCAGTTAACAAAACAACCGATCTAATATGTTTTTTGCACTACAAATCGTGAAAACATCTTTTTCATTTTTCAAACTTTGTCTTCTCTTGTGCCTCCTTTGATATTCTCTCTTGTGCGCTTCTTATTCTCTTCCAAGCGTCATTGACCATCGTCGTCGTGCCCTACCATTGTCGCATCGTGCTTCAACAAGCTTCTTCTTCTCTTCCATGCCACTCTTCAACAAGTTAGTGTTTTTTTCCCTCATTTTCTCATGTCTAGGGTTTTTGTTTGTGGAGAAAGCTCTTTTTGTAGTTGTCTTTCTCAGTGTTTGGTGTTTTCCCATCTTCTTTGCAAATGAAGCAAATTTGTGATGTCGCTGCTTTACCGAATGTGTATCTTTCGTCTCCATGGTGTTTCGTGAAGTCCCTTAGTCATGTTTGCGGTTGGGTGCAGTGTTCTCTATGGTGGTTCGTTGGTGCTAGTATGTGGTGGTTTGTTGGTGGTTAGTTTTCTCCTTTGCCCCTCTGCATGGTTATTTTCGAAAATGTTTTTTTTTTCTTTTCAGTAAAAAGATATTAGATCAGTTGTTTCAGAATTGATCTAATATGTCTTTGACATATTACATCGGTGTATATAAGATTGGAACTTATTAAAAACAACACTTTATTAAAAACAATGAAATATTAAGTACATGTACATAAATTATACATTAAATTTTATATAATTGGTTAAATTTTAAAAGAAAATCTAAAACCAATTAATAAAGAAAATGTGCTAGCTTAAAAGCTCTATTAAAAGACAATACAAATTTATTTCTTGATACGCTTTGTGAAGTATAAGGTGAGGGTTTTGGTAAAAAAAAAACAAAAAAATATTTTCATATTTTTTTTATAAATAAGAGAAAAAAGGAATAAGAAAAGAAACAAATTTATTTACATGTTAACATTAATTTATATATAAGTTAGAAAAAATTAGATAAACTATATATCTAATTTCTAAAAATTAGTTGATACGTGAATTCATTTTATTTGATAACAAAGTTTATTTTATTTGATTCAAAAAATAGTTACGGAGCTTTTTTTAAATAGACTCATAATACGAAGGTATTGACATAATCCAATGACTTTAATCACATGCAAAACAAAAAAAAAAAGTTATTTTAGTACTATTCCATAAGTTTTACGGAGTAAATATAAAAAATAAAATAAAAACAAAAGGCTAATGTTATACAATATTTACTCTTAAAACGTAGTCATTTTTTACCAGTTTGTTGTTTACTGCAAGTGACTTTCAACTTTCAAAGAAAAACTATCCATTCTAAAAGCAGATATTGTTTTCGAAATTATATTTGCATTTTTTTAAAGCTGAATTTTCACTTTCTTCTACTAGTCGTTGTTGCTCTGACAATAATAACATATAAAAGTGGATTTTATTTATTTTTAAATAATGAATGGTCACAAATATTAAAATAAAAATTGTGGAAAGGAACAATTTTTGGAGGGACATACGAAGTTTGAATTTTGACCTCACATTTATAAAGCACTAACGAAAAGACCTCTCAGTCCCATTTTTATAAATAAAATACTCATTAATTACT
>Ga0099823_1007824_pt1 | contig 10876 bp, 9 predicted proteins | sample CowpearedBW_FD_76831 | JGI IMG/M metagenome (GOLD analysis project Ga0099823, IMG submission 76831) | Root nodule microbial communities of legume samples collected from California, USA - Cow pea red BW | ecosystem: Host-associated > Plants > Roots > Nodule | place: USA: California | collected... | reverse complement strand
GTCATCAACCCTAATATCCCTCATGTCTTTAACTTGTTTCATCTTTCACAACATATTAATATAAGGCTCGTACCTATCTTAAATTTAAAACTAATTTTTATAAAAATAAAATAAAATAGATCACGCTTATTTGGTACGATAAAGATATTAAAGTTAAGACCCAAATATTATTTAAAAAAGTTGAATCTCAAAAAATATTTAATTATAATTATCAAGTTAGATTTTAAATTAAAAAATTATATATATATATATATATATATATATATATATATAAATTTTATTGTTGATAAAAAAATTGTAAGAGATATAAAAAGAATACACAGTATATTAGAACTCAGTAAAATAAAATCTTATCCAATAAGTCCTATGAAGCCCAAACACAAATACAACACAAATATATATATATATATATATATATATATATATATATATATATATAAAAATCTATTAATTATAATTTATTATCTAAGAGGAAAAAGTCCACAGTCGATATATTAATAAAAAATTTAAATAATTATATTTAAATAGTATATAAATATAAATAATATATTGATTAATATTTAAATAACTATGCTAATAAAAGTTTAAATGTAAATAATATATAAATATAAAAAATATTAATTAATATTTAAATAATTATATTGATAAAAATATTTAAATTATTATTTTAAAAATAATATACTATTGGATATTTAAATAATTATATTAATAAAATAAAGCGAAATTTCTTCGCATAAAATATATTGTATTGAAAAAAAGAAGGAAAAGTTTATAAAGTGAAAATGTGATTAGTGAAAAGGATTGGATTGAGATCCATAAAATCAAAACTCCTTTGTTAAACAATATAACTAAAGTATTAAATTAATAAGAAAAAAAAAAGGTTAGGTTTTTGTTTCTGATTGTTCTTTTCCTTCACGCCCAACTGCAAGGAACTCCACCTTTCTCTAACATATTTTTCATACGCATGAAAAAAAGCTTCAGTTTTATTTTATTTTTCTCCCCTTTCCTTCCTTCATTTGCCAACCCTCACCATTCCTGCATCTCCTCCCTCCCCGCGGTTCCAACCTTATTTTTCATTTCTTTTCGCTTCCTGCTTTAGGAAATAGAAAACATGGTTAGTTCTCTCTCTCTGTATTATCTTTAGGTTTTTGGGAAATCAGAGAATGAATAAGAGATAACTGAACTGAACCTCTCTGCAATTTGATGTTTTCGTCGGAAAATCTCGAAAACATGGGAATATGTGTGCACTGTGTACTCTCTTATTTTAAACCTTTTTCGGAAGTTAGTGATTATATTCTTTAGGGTCCAGTTTTAGTTGAATTTAATGTTGATCTGATAATCAGCATTGAGCAGTGTAGAACTTATATATTTAATCATGTGTTTGGATCTTGGGTAACTGTCTATTCGCTTCTCTTTTGGTGAAAAATCTTTTGTTGATATCAACTCCAGTTTTTAATGTGTTAGATTTTTCAGAATCACAACGTCTCCTCTTCTTCCTTCAATCTGCTCCTTATCTGGCTGGAGTTATTTCAAATGCTTCTAGGTGATAAAAGTGTTAATCCAATTATACGTTAGTTGTGATTGTAGTCTTTCACACTAAGTTTGTACTTGAACATTTAGCTATAAGTTTAAGTATTTCCAGCAGCTCTGTTGGATTAGAAGTGGTGTTGAATTTGCTATTAACCAGTTGTGTATTCAGTTTTTAACTTCAATAATCATTGTTTCCATTTCGTTCAGTTGAAAATGAAGTTTCTTGATTGGTACTTGAAGATTGGGTTTGTATCTGCTTTGGTTGGGGCTTCTATGGAGGTGTTCATGATCAAAACTGGCTTCTGTGTGAGAACTTTCCTTTCTTATTCTCTAACTTCTCTTGCCCTGCATTACCCTTTTCTTGATTTTCCATTTTATGCTCTTGTTGAAGCGGGTTTTTAAAATTTATTGTAATTTTTCATTCTCGTTAATAAGACCTTTTGAGTGAGGAGCTATAGAGTTGGTTTGGTGGTAAAAATGGAAGGGAGAATGGGATTTGAATACTCCTCTAGTAAACATATTATGGATTAAAAAAGAAAAAGAAAAAGATATGGCATTTTGAGTTGTCTAGTGCTAGCTGCTTATTATTTTGGTTTGCTAGATAGTATTGATCTTGCATTCTAATGTAGTGATGTTTTTTCGCGGAGTATCATGGTCTTCCAATGAAAATGAAATTTGGAAAATATCGTGTACTCTGTTATACACGTCTTTCACATTATTTGTTTTGGCCAAGTTGCCCAATAAACACAATATTTTGGGTATGTAAAGAATTTAATAACTATTTTCTAAGGTATTGCGATAACTCCCATGACTGTTTTTCATCAAAGGATTTTGACTTTATAAAAGTCTGATTTTGGTTCAATTTTTCCTTGCCTTGTATTTGTACAGATGACAAAGTAACTGTTTTGGAGTCAGAAAAGCGTGCCTGGGAGAATTCCCCGGATGCTCAGGCAATTAGAGAAGCTCTCAACCCCTGGAGACATATTGAGGCCGAAGAAACAAAAAAGTCCTGACTCAAGTATGAAACATTTTCTTCAAATTCACTTGGAATTTTTTGAGAACACAAGATTTATTCGAGATTCGAGAATATACTGGAATAAAATTATGACAATTGGACTAGTTATTCTGTTATGAAACTGGATCTGGTATTGTCCATCCGACAAAGTTGCTTGCTTGCTACATCTTGTCAGCTGGACCCAAATCATGGCAACTTTGGGATGGCTCACACAACCTTCAACTTTTCCATCTGGGTTTGAATCTTTTATATATTTTATTTGACTTTTGAAGAAGTGTTCAGTGTTTTCTTAGTAATATGATACACGTACAACACCAAGACGAGTGCAAGTGTGTAACATTATTCTCAACCAAAAGAAACCGCAAATGTTTCTTAATTTGCTTCGTTACCTCTTATATGCAAGTCTTTTTAATGTAATTCTACTCTTCTACAATTTCAGACCTTTGATATTTCATCTCCTACACGCAAAAGAGAAACACATTTTGGGGATGCTTCTTATGGCCCTATCGTAGAGCTTCCACAATGTTTCCATGGACTGTCATAATCATAATTCACTAATGTCTTTTGATCTTGATGATTGTCACCTTCTTTGTCTATTCTTTTTGAAGCACATACTAGCTTTATTTTCATTATGAATCTATGATAGCCATAACAAGTGGGAAAAGTAGGAACTATGGTTGGGTAGAGAGTAGAGAAGAAAGATGCTGTTTGAGTAAACTTTTCAAGCATCACTTACAGGAGAAGAAAAAAAATTGAATCAAGTCCCTACGTAAGTTAAAACTTATAATTAGCTCTGCAACCTTTTTGTAGATTCTCTTATCTTACTTTTCTCTAAATTGTTAACTTGAGGTGCTTCACTTAAGAGAAATTTGATTTATTTTATTTCTTCTATAAGTGTATTTTGAGAGCTGTATCCAAATTATCTTAGAGTAGACTGTGCTTCACAATCTGCTAAGTGCTAATCAATGTTTATTTTCTATATGGTCGTCCCTTATTAATATAAGTGGGTGTTTGTTTTTCATGATTCGAGTTCGGATTACCGTTACCCCCCTCCCTCCCTCCCTCCCCCTTTTATTAAACTGGTCATTGTTTGTTTTCGTCAATCTTTCATGAGCTTGAATGCTGTGGTTTGCTTATCGGTTCTGTATTAAGAAATCTTCTTTCCTTGTCAGTTTATTTCCTTTTATTTGTGATCTAAACTAATTGCGGTAACCCATATCTGTGTTTCATGGTATACTTACAAGTCTAAACTGATGTTGTTCTGAAATTTATTACACAGAAAAGCACTAAATTTAAGTGCCGACACCTTTCACACCCACTATCTCAATATAAAAATTCCCAAATTTTGTTAGTTTAAAAGTAATTTTAATGGCTGAGATTGATTCGGATCGCGGAAAAATTGCAGAGGATCTTGGTCCCCAGCCATCATCTGTGATCTGTAGCCCGTCTCCAAATGTAAAAGTCTGCAAGCTCTTGCAGAGTTGCATGTCTAGCCACCATCTGGCCTCTGACTGATGACACACTGAACTTAGACCGATTCGTTCCTCATATGCTTCGTGCCATCTGTTTTTCTTAAGCTCAAATCCAAAATTTGATCAATTGCCCCATTTTGTTACTTTGTCAAATGTTGTCACGTGGATCTAGACTGATGCATGCTGGATAGTTGAATTCTTTTATTCGCTTTTGTATATGAAGATTATATTTTTTTTCATGGTTAATCTAGTAGTTAAGAACTTGATTCCAGTTTTTTTATTAAGATTGAAGAAGAAAGCATTAAAAAACTGTAATATTTTTAAAATTAAATGAGTCTGCTTGTTTAACTTTTAATTTGTGGTGGTTTGGTTTGAACACTTTCTTTTTAAACTAACTGATAAGTGAGTGAATAGGTCACATTAAAGTTCTGTTTGTATATGCGGATGGATATGAAGGAGCTTTTCCTGTTTATATTTGTTCATATGTGAGGAGGTGAGAGTGGGTAAATGCGAGGAACAAGTCCATGGAGTAGAGGAAAAGTCAGTTGGACGTGCATGAGAAGACCAAAATTGCACTCTGCTTTAGACTTCACATGACAGAGATTTGTCCTCTCCATTGGCCATGCATGGAGAGATTCCTGAAAGAGGCAGAGAATTGTTTGACCATGGTGGTAGTTCATGATAGGAATAAAAAGTACAAGACACAACAATATAATATATTCAAGTATGAGTTCAAAGAATTGTGTATACTGGAATCATTGAAGGATCCATGGAAACACGTATAAGATGTTACTGTTCTTTTTTTGATAGATTATCCTAGGACGTATATCAAAAGTGTGTTTGTTGTTACACTTTTGATATACATCCTAGAATAACCTAGTAGAAAGAGAGCAATAACGTCTCATATGTGCTTCTATGGATCCTTCATTGATTTTAGGTATACAATTCTTTGAACTCATACTTGAATATATTATATTGTTGTGTCTTATATTTTTTTATTCCTATCAGTTCAGTGTTTGAAAACTTCACTAAATTCTTGTGAATACATATAGTAGAGGTTCACGATTTCTTCCTTCTTTGGCAAAATTTGTGATTGTTGGTGTGAGCTGAGTTCGTGGTGTGTGTAAAGTGCAGGTGAGCTGAGTTTGGTGAAGTTCGGCTTAAAGGAAGGTGGTGCTCGAGGAAGTGTTTTGGTGGAGTTGCGTTTTGTGAAGAATGGTTGCTGGATTTTGTTGGACGTGCAGGGATAAGGTGTCATGACTAAAATAGATGAAGCTCACAATAATGGAGTTCAGAGGTGAAGATAATCGATTATATGAGACTCATAATTGATTATGCTTCAAAATGAAACACAATCGATTATGATACCATATGAGTGATTATTCTCACATGGTTTTTTGAGTTTGCAACTTTCTTTTGGATACGTTTGCATGTGTTTCATGGCTTGGAGGTAGGTGATGGTTAATGGTTTGGTATTAGCTCAGGATTGACTAGTATAATTGTTGTGTTGAAGGTGCTTTGGTGAAGGAACTTTGGGGTTTGAAATTTCCTCTGGTTGGATCATTGCATAGATCATCAAGTAAGTTCCAAACACCATTTCTTATGCATACATGTGTGGTGCTTTTGTTGATCCATGGTTGAGATGTGTTCATTGGCCTTTATAGTGAGAGCTAGTGAGGCATTAAGACATGAACTTTAAGTAAAAATCGGTTATGTGGTCATCCATAAATACTCGTTACATGAGAGAATTGGAAGTTTATACATACAAATAAATAGTTTAGGAAGAATTTTAAGTTTATATATAGAAATAAATAGTTTAAGGTTGACTAATATTGGATTAAAGTATTGAACTGAAATAATGAAACACTAATACAGTGAGCATTTTATGTTTCTACAAAATATAATTATTATACTTAAATTTAATGAAGTCAAAAATAGTAACCACTTTTTGTTTCTAAAAAATGTGATATGACATCTTCAAAGCTATCATCAGTACAACTGTGATATGACGTTAAGTTCCAGGATCGTTCAGAGTTTCAGGGTTGAAATGTGAGGAACACATGTAGTTTTGAACATTATGAGTTCGTGCATATTGGGAGTTTGATATCCAACAATTTCGTACCATTATTTGTTGAAGACATTTTCATATTACGGGTCATGAAAAATAATATTTGGTCTTATCACATCATGCAACACATGATGAAATGTAGGGACATGTCCCTTCCATATGACATTCTTATCACACACATCATGATTCATTATGGGATGAACTTATACGTTGATGAATCCGTTTTACTAGGCTAGTGACACCATTTTGTTAAAAAAAAAAAAAACTTCATAAAATTGAATATCATTATTGTCAACGGGGTTTGACAGCATGTCACAATCAATCAAGAGAATGAACATCCAAAATGGTCAAGACTCACCAATACACGACGACCATGTTGACAACATTGGACATGAAGTATTTGACAATTTGTAATAAAAATGTGATAATATATTTTTTTTAATGGTTATTGTCGGTTGTTAGTTTTTTTGTTAAGGGGAAAGTTAAACTCACAACCTATTTCATGCTTCTTCAAATTTTATCAAACCAATCTTTCCTTTCAAATTCTATCAAATTAATCTTATCTCTTTTAAATTCTATCAAACTAATCTTATTTCTTTAAATTGTTAGCGGGAAGGATCCACAACTTTCTCTTTCTTCTAACCAAGAGATTAGCTTATCACTCCTTTTTTAATTATTGTAATTTAATTGTATTTTTGTCTACTATTTTATTGTATCTTTTTATTTTTAACATTAATTATGTCTTGTGTATTTAGAACAATGTAAAATAATTTTTTATGTTTTATGACAATGAGAATTTCACTTAAATAGTTGTAAATTATTTCTCTTCAAATTTTATTAGATTTATTTAAAAAAAAGTCGTTAATTTTTACTTGTCTCGATAATGCTAGATAATTTACTAATCACACACGAGTATTATGTACAAATAACTAATAGTATTTAATTTTGTTTACAATAAGAGTAAAATATTATTTTATAATTTTATTAATTAGTTTTTATTTCTTTATCATATTTATTGAATCATTTATTAATTTTCATAATTTTTCTTTTTTTTTTACTTTTTTTAATCCAAATAATTCCACGTCTCTATCTCTTTTACCTCATTTCATATTTTTCTTACTTTCTCAAATTTATTCTTGGATTAGGTTGGTTTTAACCGCTAGAACTAAGGTCTAGTATATTATAATATGACTTTATTTTAAAACTAATTTTTTTGTTTAGGTTTAAGTTTCTTTTCTTGATTTTTCAAATATATATCAGACATTACTTTACGTGAAATTTTCAGAGTATTGTTCGTTCAACAATTTTCTTTTTGTTGTAATAAAAATCTACTTTTTTTGTGTGAATCAAATACAAATTATCTACTACAATAATTGAATACCATTCAGATTGTACTAATAAAAGTGGCCGTCAAATTTATCAATGGATTTTGTAAAAGGATTCAACAAACAAAGGAAATAAGTTAGTTTTCTTACTTGGTGCAAAATCCATTTGGAAATTAAAAAGTGGGGTAAATTTTGAAAAACAATTCCACCCAGGACAAGTCATGCAACTGAAATCTAAACACATCCTAGTTTTATTCATGTTCAAAACCTAGCTTTCAGGTGAATTTAATATGTTTTGTCCAAAATAAGTTAAAAGGTTAAAATTCACCTGAAACTTAAATTCACTTGAAGCTACAATAAAGGCGCCTTCTTCCTACACCTCCAAGGTTTCTTCAGTACCCCCCAAATTTATCATTTTACCCTTAATTATTTGTAGGTGAAAGTGGGTGAAAACGGGTGGAAGAGCAGTAAATGAAATTTACTGCGGCAACTTGTCTCTACAACCCCAAATTATTTCATACCTTCATTCTGTCTGTTTCTTCTTCGTTTGTTCTCTGTTTCTTCTCCATTCTCACTGTGGTCCCAGTGCCTTCATTTTAATTTTCTCCGCTTCATTCTCTCGTGGTGGTCTCTGGTCTGAGGTTTAATTTTCTCTGTTTCATTCTCTCGTGGTGGTCCCTGGTCCAAGGTTTGTGTGTTCACTTTCATTAATTTTATTTTTGAAATCTCTCTTCTTTATTCTCTCATTGCCACTGTCCTTCATTCTCTTCTGTCCTTGAAGGTGTTCCCTGTCGGAGGTTGAGTTTCATTCATTCTTTTTTCTGGAAAGCTCTCCTCTTATCTTCTCTGCAGGTTAGCCTCTTCGAATTTGATTTGAATGGTTGGAATGTTAATATCAGTTTTGCATGTATTTTCCTTTTTATTCTGTGAAACGGATCTTGTGATACGTTTCAAGAAAAAGCGAAATGGATTTCAAAATCCGTTTGACAAATTTTATATTTTTTTTAGAAACGAAATTCGAAATTCGTTTCAGAAAAGTATGGAACGAATTTCGAAATTCGTTTCATAAGTTTCCATGTATTTGTTTTATGAAATGAATGTTGGGATCCGTTTCATACTTTTTTGAAACGGATCATGAATTCCGTTTCACAAATTTTAATTTTTTTTCCAAAAACGAAATACGTGATCCGTTTCAGAAAAGTATGAAACGTATCCCAAAATCCGTTTCATAAAGTTTCATGTTTTTTTTTAAACGGATTTTGGGATCCAGTGATGGGAAGATGGAGGAGCGACCAGACATCATCTGAAGTGATGGTCATCTCCCCAATGGGTAGATGAAAAGTATTAGTCTTGGGATGTCATCTCTCCACAAAACCCAATACTAACCCAAGATCAGTATATTCATATAAAATATCGCACAAAGGCGATAATCAAGAAGCTACCACAAAGGGGGGAAGAGAAGGGTGAGGACGTCCTAATTTCTTCACTTTTTTAATATAGGAGACTATTTTCACAACTTGATCCTAACATAAAAGAAATAGAAAAGAATAAAAATACATAACAATAAAATTAAACATTTATAAAAACTTCTTTCTTACCTGACAATCCCATATCATGCGTGCAACATGATCCTGGTACGAAGTCAATAAAGATGTATCAGACGGACCACCTGGAAATCCTGCACCATCGTTATCAATCCCCTGCTCCTCGTCCTGAGGAACATCAGAAACCTCATGCTCAACAACATCATCTTGAGCAACATTAGGCTCGTGCTGACCCCTTCTACGAGCTGAAGCTGTCGGTTTCTTCCGTGCAGCATCCTACGTGGAACTCTCGGGTGCATCATATGAACCACGTCTAGATAAATTTCCTCGTGTCCTAGCCATATCTATAATTCAAAGTTTGAAACATTACAATCCAATATAAATTTTCTCGTGTCCTAGCCATTTCGTTTTTGTTTTTTATCTAATTTAAAGTTTAATTATCATTTAGTTTAATTTATTTTTATAATTACATGTATTTTTTCAAAAAGTTATTTAAAATATATATATATATATATATATAATTTTATTTTTAGATATATATTAAAAAATATGAAAACATAATAAAATAAAACAAAAATTAATAAATAAAAAAAACATTTAAAATTTAAAATACATATACTTTAAATAAATTAAAAATAGTTATAATACAATGAATACTTTTTTAATTTACAGTTTAAGTATTTTTTAATTTAATTTGTTCTACTATTTTTCTTTTATATAATTAATTAAGAAATAAATTAAATAAAAAAGTAAAATTTCAAATGATTATACCATTTAAGAAAAATCCGTTTCAGATGTGATTATACCATTTAAGCTCAATTCAAAATACAAGAGATGTGATTATACCAAACAAACACGAAAACAACTGATAAAGACAGAAAAAAAGTTGAACAATGAACCAACACTAGGACATGCAGAATAGTCTTTATATTTTCTGGTATCAATCATAGTCTTCGTGTTTCTTTGGTAAAAACATAATCTTTAACACTTTGTATCAAATGTTTGGGTTATGAATCTAAACAAAGAATCATTCATTCTTAGACAACAAAACTTGGTTCAATGCAATAAGATAATGAAAAAATTACAAATTTAGAAGGAATATTGGATAATAGGGAAATTGGAAGTCTAACCAAATCCCTAAAAATGAAGGGTATGAGTAGAGTCCTCATTTGTCGGTAATGTGATGGCAAACCAGTACCAAACAACAACCAACTTCTTTTACACACTTAAGTGAAGATCATAAACAAATAAAAGCACATCAACACACACAGCAACACAAGTCTTCTCGGAATCCAAACACTTGTTTATTTGTAGTTTTGGTAGAACCAAGAGAAGAAGGGTAAAGGGTAATAGAGTAGGGACTTTCCTTTCAAATTTTCTTTTCACCCTATTATCATATAATTTCCCAATTCTATAATCTCTGCCTTTCCATTATCTCTAAACATAGTTAAAATATAGTAACAATGTGATATCCATATATTTATCACAAATACATGAAATAAAATAAAATATAATATTAAAAAAAAAACATGAAACGAATATCAAAATCCGTTTCCCAAATACATGAAACCGAACGCAAAATCTGTTTCAGAAATAACAACAAAAATTTACAAAACGAATCTCAAATTCCGCTTCTAAAAGTGTAGAAACGGATTGCATAATCCATTTCATATAAAAAAAACGCAATATATAAGAAACGGCTTTCAGACTCCGTTTATAAAAAACATGAAACGGATTCTGCAATCTGTTTCATATAAACAACGCAAGAAACAACTTTTGTAATCCGTTTCTAAAAATCATGAAACGACTTCTGTAATCCGTTTCATAACATAAAAAAAATTTTAAGAACCCGTTTTGGCACAGATGGAATGATTATATATATATATATATATATATATATATATATATATATATATATATAT
>Ga0099823_1007818_pt1 | contig 10884 bp, 10 predicted proteins | sample CowpearedBW_FD_76831 | JGI IMG/M metagenome (GOLD analysis project Ga0099823, IMG submission 76831) | Root nodule microbial communities of legume samples collected from California, USA - Cow pea red BW | ecosystem: Host-associated > Plants > Roots > Nodule | place: USA: California | collected... | reverse complement strand
GGACGCAGCGCGCCGTCCAGCCCGGTAGCCGCGCCCAGCCAGGCCGCGTAGCGGTCCGAGGCCGGCCGGTCATGCTGCACCGCCGGCTGCGATTGCGCCCAGGCCCGGTAGAAGTGCAGCAGCAGCCGGTGATGGAAGACGTCCAGGAAGCGGCTCAGCGTCGGATCGCCGCGCTGATGCAGCCGCTCGCGCGTGTATTCGGTGAGGTGCAGCGGCATCGGCCCCTGCGGACCGAGCAGCCCGAAGAAGCGCACGCCCAGCCGCGGTGCCGGGCCTTGCCCGCGCGTCAGACTGGCCAGCGCGGCCGGTGCGAAGTCGAGCTCGGGCTCCTGGCCCAGCCGGATCGCCTCCTGCGACGGCCGCAGCCCGCGGCCCAGCCGCGGCACGTCCGGCGACAGGCCTTCGATGCGGCGCAGCAACGCGAAGAAGTCATGCGCCCACGGCGTCGCCTCGACATCCTCGAAGAGCGCGCGCAGCGCCTCATCCCGCTGGCCGCGCTCGCCGCGCTTCTCGGGCCGGCGCGCGAGCAGATGCTCCGGCCGCAGCTCCGCCGCCGCGGCGCCGGCCGGCGCGGCGTCGCCGCCGCTCGCGTCATTGGCACCGTCGCTGGCCGAACCGGAATCGCGCACGTTCATGCGCGCCCCCCGGCACGCTCATCGCGCCCTTCGGCATCGCCGCCAATGCGCGGCGCCCAGCGCTTGATCAGCCCGCGCTGCGGCGAACGCAGGCTCAGTTGCGTGAAGCTGTTGATCGCCGCGTGGCGCGTGAAGTAGCGCTCCAGCACGCTGGCGAAGAGGAAGGCGCTGTGGCCCTGGAACGCGAGTTCGTCGAGCTCCAGTTCAATCTCGGTGCCCGCCCCGTAGCTCAGCGGCCCGCTGAATGGGAGCCGGCGCACGACCGGCTTGGCCTCGACCGCGCGCACGCCCTCGATCTGGCGCAGCCAGGCCGGATCGGCCGGCGGTCCGTACAGCGCCAGCAGGCGGCGCAGCGTCGCGGCCGCCTGCGCGGGCGGCTCGTCCGCCCACGGGAGCTGCTGCTGCGTCAGCAGGCCGACCAGGTTCCAGCCCGCCTCGCCGGCCGGCTGGCGGCTCACCGGCCGCGTCGGCCCGTGCACCGCCTCGACCTTCAGCACCGGCCCGGCCGCGTCCAGGCGCCAGATGCCGGCGCCGTTGTGCGGCAGCAGCATCGGCAGGTCGCGGTTGGTCACCAGCGCCGTCACCGACAGCTGGCGGATGTCCTCGCGATACGGCGCATGGCGCGGATCGACCAGCGACAGGAACACCTCGTCGCCGATGTAGCCGGTGCGCGGCCCGTGCTCCTTCTGGCGCGTCGACATCAGCCGCGGCTCGCGCCGCGCGGTGTAGAAGCCGGGCGCATCCGGACGCGCCTCGTGATAGGTCGCATACAGCGGCTCGAAACCCTGCTGCCCCAGCGCCCCCGCGCCATAGCCGGTGACCGACTGCAGGCTGTGGATCTCGTAGTCCATCGGCCGGGTGCGGTCCGGCACGACGTGGTACTCCCAGCTGCCGGTGCCCAGCTGAATGCGGTCCAGCCGCTTCGGGAACAGGTTGATCGCCGGCGTGCAATGCAGCGACACGCTGTCCGCATCGACCATCGCCTCCAGCCCGCCATCGCCGCGGCTGAAGAACAGCACGATCTCGAAGGCGTTGCCCTCGATGCGCGCGAGCCGGTCGGCCAACTGGTCGATCTCGAGGAAGAGGAAGCGCCGCGGCATCGCGGCGAGCTCCTGCATCAAGCGGCTGCCGGAGAAGTTGCGATGCGTCTCGGGCAGCAGCGCCTCGTCGGCGCCGAAGCCCATCGGGCGGATGCTGGCCGCCGGGCGCCATTGCGCCGGCACCAGGGGCGCGTCGATGCCCTCGCCGGCCACGTAGCTGCCCAGCGGCGCGCCCAGCGCCAGTTCATGCAACCGGTAGGCGACCTCGTCCGGCGCGCTCAGGTACAGCGCGAGCCGCTCCAGGCCGAGCTGCCGCACCGGGATGCCGCCGCCGGTCCTGAACCGGAGCCGCAGCCCGCCGCGGCAGCCGGCCGCATCGGGCAGGCGCGACATCGGCAGGTCCGGCGCATGGGTGAAGTACTGCGCGTCCTCCAGCGTCAACGGCCACAGCGTGATCGGATGCGCGGTGCGGAACTCGCAGCGCGTGTCCTGGCCGCGCGGCACGCCCGCCTGCAGCACGCTGCCGCGCGGCACCGGGTGGCCCTTGGAGAGATTCGGATCGGTCGGATCGACGCTCAGCCGCGCGATCATCATCGACGGCACCGGCGCCAGGAAGTTCGGATAGATGGACTCGAGCAGATGCGAGATCAGCCGCGGATGCTCGGCATCGAGCTTGAGCTGCACCCGCGCGGACAGGAAGGCGAAGCCCTCCAGCAGCCGCTCGACATAGGGATCGGAGACCTCGGCCTCCTCCATGCCCAGCCGCGCCGCGATCTTGGGGAAGTCGCGCGCGAACTCGGCGCCGACCTCGCGCAGGTGGGCGAGCTCGTCGTTGTACAGCCGCAGCAGGCGGGGATCCATCGCGGTCCTCAGCCTTCGCGCACTTCGACCTGGCCAGCCTCGAGGTCCAGCTGCGTGCGCAGCAGGATCTCCAGCGGCACCGGCTGCGACCACAGATGGCCACGGATGTCGAACTCGATCACGTTGTGGGTGTCCATGACGCTCTGCGTCTCCACCGCCCGCACCTGCAGCGAGTCGGGCAGGATGCGCGGCTCGAAGCGCAGGATGGCCTGGCGGATCTGCTTCTCCAGCAAGTGCACGTCCACGCGCGACGCGAGCTGGCCCGACAGCGCCGGCAACCCGAAGTTCAGCACGCTGTCGCCGACCTGCGCATAGGCCTCGGTCTCCTTGCCCAGCGGCTGGATCGCGTTGAACAGCCAACCCAGGTCGCGCAGCACCGCCTGGCGCAGCTGCGACTTGGACATGACGCGCCGCTCTTCGGCCTCGACGCGGTGATAGGGGTCGTCGTCGGTCAGCCGGTCCAGCAGGGCCGGTTGCAGACGGTCGCGATGGATCTGGCTCATGGGCGTTGCGGGAGCGGCGGCGCGCCCCGGCCGGCCGCTCGGCCGCCAGCGCGCGGCGCCGGAATCATGGCTGACGCAGCTCGATCAGCCGCGCGTCGAGCAGGCTGGTCTCGCCCTGCTCGGTCATCAGCACGCGCTGGCCGATGCCCGCGTACTGGTCGTCCTGCGAGCCCGGCAGCGGCTGCCATTCGGTGCGGCGCGCCAGCCAGACGCGCTCGTCGTCGAAGGCCACGCTGCGCGGGTAGCGCGTCGGGATCAGCGCCACCGAGGCGCCCCCGTTGGGGAACTCCAGGTGCGCCGCGGTCCAGACCAGGTCGCGCAGGTCGGTCGGCGGCTCGATGTGGATCTCCTTCAGCGCGGAGAACGGCACCCAGCAGTAGCGGCCGTTGATCACGGCCTCGAGCACCGGGCCCAGCCGCGAGTCGGCGTCGCAGATCCACTCGAAGGCCGTGCCATCGAGCGTGCCCGCCGTCGCCGGCGCCGCCTCCAGCGCCTGCTGGCGCAGCTGGCGCGCGCCAGCCGCATCGCCATCGGCCTCGACCTTCAGCGCGTGGACCAGGTTGGCGACCCACTCGGCCGGCTCGCCCATCACCATCGGCGTGGTGCGGCCTTCGAAGACGGCCTCGCGCACCAGCTCGCACTTGAGCGCCTCTCGATAGGTGTTCACCATCGCCAGCGTGCCCGCGTCCAGCTCGCCGCAGACCTCCAGCTGCGCCGCCGCCCGCGCCCACTGGCCGGTCACCGCCAGCAGCTGGAACAGCATCGTGCGCAGCTTCGCGTCCTGCGGATGCTGGCGCACCTGCGCCTGCGCCGCGGCCAATGCCTCGGTCGGGCGGCCCGCCGCCAGCAGTTCCTGCACTGCGCTCATCGATCGCTCCCGAATGTGTTCAACGCGCGCCGACGCTCAGGTGAGGTCGTCGTCGAAGGTGTGCGAGCCGCCCATCTGGCCCTTGGCGCTCTGCGGCCGGTACTCGACCGAGACCTTCTGGAAGCTCATCGCGATGCGCTCCAGCGGCTCGCCGCGCTCGTCGGCCTCGATGTCATACGAGGCGATGCGCGCCTTCTCCAGCGTCAGGCAGAAGTAGTCCTCCTGCGCGCCACCAGCCTTGCGCAGGTAGAGCTTGGCGCTCTTGACCTCGTCGTTGGTCGCCACGGCGCTCATCAGCGCGGTGCTGCCGCTGTCCAGGTTCTTGGTGATGGTCAGCTGGCGGTAGCTGCGGCGGCCGGTCTGCTGGCCCGCCACGGCATCGCCGGCGGCGCCCACGCCCCAGCTGAAGCCGCGCACGACGAGGTCGTTGGCGTGGCCCGCCGCGGTGGATTCGCCCTTGACCTTGCCCGCCCGCTTGAGCGACAGATCGAGGTACATGTCGGCGCTGCTCGCGCCGCTGGTCAACGGATTCATCTTTCGCTCCGGCATGGACAACGGATGACGGCCACGAGGCACTGCTCGGCGTGTCGCGCCGTCATGCGTTGTCCGAGCGCGGCGCGCGGCCCGAAAGGGCGCGCGCCGCGGGGATCTGCGGATCGGTGGCGCCGGCCAGGGCCGGCCGCCACGCGATCCCAGCAGCAACTCAGCGAGTCTCGGTCGTGGCCACGTTCCAGCCGAACTTGACCGCGCCGCCCAGGCCGCCCTTGGCGTCTTGAGCCTTGTACTCGAACTCGATGTCCGCGTACGACAGGGCCACGCTCTCGCTGATCTCGCCACCGGCGGAAGCGGACGGGGCGACATTGGTCACCAGCACCTGCTTCAGCGTGACCTTCAGGAAGTCCTGCTGGCCTTCGCCGGCCTTGCGGCAGGTCAGGACGGCCTGGTCGAAGTGCTTGCCCGAGGCGCAGGCCTTGGCCAGCACCGGGGACGCCTTGTCGTAGTAGTGCGCGAACACGAACTGGCCCGGGATGCCCTTGCCCTTGCCGGAACCGGTGCCGGCGTTGGCGGTGCTTTCCTGGCGCACGTCCCACGACCAGGCCAGCAGGTCGATCTCGCCCTTGTGGTCCTTGTGGGTGGATTCGCCCTCGACTCCGGCGAACTTCAGATTGGCGTCGATCGTCATGATCGGTTTCTCCTTGATGGACTCTTGAAAACAGCTTCCGCCGGCCGGGTGGGCCTGCGGGAGCCGGGATATCGGACCGGAAGGCCCGGATGGCTAAAGCCTCGACAGCTCAGAACGGCGCCTGCGACAGCGCTCCCTTGGACGCGTCGCGCGTCGTCGCGCGCGATTTCTTCTTCATTCCCCTCGGACGCGGCAGGCCGCGCCTCACTTGCCCTTCTGCGACGGCAGCGTCGACACGAGCCGCAGCGACACGGTCAGACCCTCGAGCTGGTAATGCGGACGCAGGAAGAATTTCGACGAGTAGTAGCCCGGGTTGCCCGGGATCTCCTCGACCACGACTTCCGCGGCGGCCAGCGGCTTCTGCGACTTCGTCGTCTCCGACGAGTTCGCCGGATCGCCGTCGACGTAGTTCATGATCCACTTGTTCAGCCACTTCTCCATGTCGCCGCGCTCCTTGAAGGAGCCCACCTTGTCGCGCACGATGCACTTCAGGTAATGGGCGAAACGGTTGCAGGCGAACAGGTAGGGCAGCCGCGCGGCCAGGTTGGCGTTGGCGGTGGCGTCCGGATCGTCGTACTCGGCGGGCTTCTGCAGCGACTGCGCGCCGATGAACGCGGCGAAGTCCGAGTTCTTGCGGTGCACCAGCGGCATGAAGCCGTTCTTGGCCAGCTCGGCCTCGCGGCGGTCGCTGATGGCGATCTCGGTCGGGCACTTCATGGCCACGCCGCCCTCGTCGGTCGGGAAGGTGTGGGCCGGCAGGCCCTCGACCGCGCCGCCCGCCTCCACGCCGCGGATGCGGGTGCACCAGCCGTAGTTCTTGAACGAGCGGTTGATGTTGGTCGCCATCGCGTAGGCCGAGTTGGCCCACGTGTACTTGGCATGCTCGCCGCCGCCGGTCTCTTCCTCGAAGTTGAACTCCTCGACCGGGTTGGTCTTCGCGCCGTAGGGCAGGCGCGCCAGGAAGCGCGGCATGGCCAGGCCGATGTAGCGCGCGTCGTCGGATTCGCGCAGCGACTTCCAGGCGGCGTATTCGGGCGTGCTGAAGATCTTGGTCAGGTCGCGCGGGTTGGCGAGTTCCTGCCACGAGCCCATCTGCATCAGCGATGGATTCGCCGCCGCGATGAACGGGGAGTGGGCGGCGGCCGAGACCTTGGCGATCTCGCCCAGCAGCTCGACGTCCGGCGGGCTGTGATCGAAGTAGTAGTCGCCGACGATGCAGCCGAAGGGCTCGCCGCCGAACTGGCCGAATTCCTCTTCATAGACGCGCTTGAAGATCGGACTCTGGTCCCAGGCCGTGCCCTTGTAGCGCTTGAGCGTCTTGCCCAGGTCGTTCTTCGAGATGCTCATCACGCGGATCTTGAGCTGCTCGTCGGTCTCGGTGTTGTTGACCAGGTAGTGCAGGCCGCGCCAGGCCGACTCCAGCTGCTGGAACTCGGCGTGGTGCAGGATCGCGTTGACCTGCTCCGACAGCTTCTTGTCGATCTCGGCGATCATGGCCTCGATCGAGACGATGACGTCGCTGCCGATCAGCTGGGTCTGCGACAGCGCCTGCTGCGCCAGCGTCAGCACCGCCTGCTCGACGGCGGACTTGGCCTCGTCGGTCTTGGGCTTGAATTCCTTGTTCAGCAGCGAGGCGAACTCGCCGCCTTCGTACTCGATGCCCTGTAGCGATGGCGAGGCTTGTGCGAGGGTGTCATCGGCCATGGTGCGTGCTCCGTGGGGTCCGGCTAGGGGTTCTGAAAGGGGTCCGGGCCGCGCTTACTGCGCGCCCTCGTCGGCGGGCTTCTGGGCCGAGGCCAGGGACTTGAGCAGCGCCTCGTCCTTGACCACCTTGGCGATCAGCTGTTCGGCGCCGGCCTTGCCATCCATGTAGGTGATCAGGTTGGCCAGTTGCTGGCGCGCCTCGAGCAACTGCTTCAGGCCGTCGACCTTGCGCGCCACGGCGGCGGGCGAGAAGTCGTCCATCGACTCGAAGGTCAGGTCCACCATCAGGTTGCCCTCGCCGGTCAGCGTGTTGGGCACGGCGAACGAGACGCGCGGCTTCATCGCCTTCATGCGGGCGTCGAAGTTGTCGACGTCGAAGTCCAGGAACTTGCGGTCAGAGACCGGCGGCAGCGGATCGGCCGGCTTGCCCGACAGGTCCGACAGCACGCCCATCACGAAGGGCAGCTGGACCTTCTTCTCGGCGCCGTACAGCTCGACGTCGTACTCGATCTGCACGCGCGGGGCGCGATTCCTGGCGATGAACTTCTGGCTGCTGGTGGCCATGGGGTGCTCCTTGAAGCGTGGATCGGGTGAAGGGTCGAAACCGTGGATGAAATGCGGACGATGCGGATCACTCGCTCGGCGTGCCGGCGAGCTTCTCGATCTCATGCACGCCGTCCGGATTCAGGTCGCGCATGATTTCCAGGAAGGACTTGCTCATCAGCCGCTGCGCGCGGCGGATCAGCAGCGGCGCGGGATTGCTGGGCTCGTGACGCTCGATCCATTCGCACACGCGCTGCAGCGCGCGGACCGCGTCGTCGCGGCTGGCGATGGTGCCGGGCGCGGACACCGCCACGGTCACCGCGCCGCCGGCCTGCACGGGCGCGGAAGCGGCACCGTCGCCGGCCGGCGTCGCGTCGGCGCCCTGCCCCGTCAACTGGCCGGCGGCGGCCGCCAGCGGCTTGAACAGGCGCAGCAGCGCGGAGAAATCGGGGGCCTGGCCGGCGCCCAGATGCGTCTCGATGGCCGCGATGATGCCCTGCACCGCAGGAAGCGCGTCGTGCAGGCGGGTCGCGAAGGCGGGATCGTTGGCGGCCTGCGCCGCCAGCCCGGCCATCAGGCCCTCGGGCGACGGGACGGATTCATCGCCCATCGGATCGGCGTTGCCCAGCGCCAGTTCGACGTCGCGCACCCGCGGGCCGCCGCGCTGGCCGGTCAGGCTCGCGGCGCGCAGGTCGGCGATCGCGGCCGTGCCGCTGGCCAACGGCTGCAGCGCATTCAGGCGCATCGTCGGATCGTCGTGATCGGAGGCGTCCAGCTGCGGATGCACATGGGCCCAGTGCTGCTCCAGCAGGCCGCGGATCAGGGCCAGGCCCTGCAGCGCCGCGCCAAAGCCCTGCAGCCGGGCGCCCGAGCGCAGCAGCCACACGGCCACGCGCAGGTCACGGGTGCGCCGGGCCAGCGCCAGGGCCTGTTCGTGCACGGCGCCCCAATCGGGCTCCTCGGCCGGGATGACGGTGTCGCCGTACTGCTGCTCGGGCTTGCCCGCCCCCGCGGCTTCCAGCGCGAGGAAGGCAGGGTCGTACTCCAGGTCGGCGCCACAGGGGGCGTCGTCCTGCAGGGGAGCAAGCAGCGCGTCGAGGTCGAGGTCAGCCATCGCGTCGGAGGCAGCGGAACAATTGCATGCCGTGCACTCTATTGACAGCTGTTACGGCGCACAGTGGTCGAAAGTCACTTTGCTCCCCCCTGAACGCGGCCATCAGAACATTAACAAGATGTTTCAGCGCCGCCATCGGGCGACGCGGCGCCTGGGGAAGCAGCGATCTACCGGGCCGCTCTCGCGCGGACGAGGGCTGGGAACCTCGATTGCTGAGCATCTGGCATCGTCACTTCACGGAGAGCCCCCTCATGACTCGCCATGTTTCCCCGCGCCGCGGCGCGCTGCCCGTGTTCGCCGCGATCGCCGTCGCCTGTGGCGGCGCCCTGGCCGCCAGCGCCGCCTTCGCGCAATCCACGATGCCCTCCGCCACGCCGGCCTCCGGCGCCCGCACCGCCCATGCCGACAGCAGCTTCATGAAGGACGCCGCCGAGGCCGGCTACGCGGAGATCAACGCCGCCAACCTCGCCCTGCAAAAGGGTGTCAGCGCGGACGTGAAGAGCTTTGCCCAGAAGATGCTCGACGACCACAAGAAGGCCGCTTCCGAGCTGGAAACGCTGGCCGCGTCCAAGGACGTGAAGCTGCCCGCCGACGCGTCGATGGTGCAGAAGGGCAAGGCCAAGATCCTGGAGCAGCGCGACGGCACCAGCTTCGACCACCATTACGCCGAGAACCAGGTCAGCGCCCACAAGGACGCGGTCAAGCTGTTCGAGAAGGCGTCCAGGGATGCCAAGGACCCCGAGGTCAAGGCCTGGGCCGCCAAGACGCTGCCGACGTTGCAGCATCATTTGCAAGAGGCGCAGGCGCTCGAGAAGACCACCAAGGCGGCCGACAAGAAGAAGTGAGGCCGTGATGGCGGGGCCGCGCTCGCGGCCCGTTCAGCCCAGCGCGGCGAGCACTGCCGCCTGCGCGGCCCAGCGGCGCTGCTCGGCGCCGCTGCCGTCTTCGCCCCCGTCTTGATCCAGAGGCGCGAACACGGTCTCCACGTCCACCACCGGCACCGCCGCGGCCATCGTCAGGCGCTGCGCCATCGCGCCCTGCAGGCCGAGACAGGCGACGGCGCCGTAAAGCCGCCCCAGCATCCGCGCCACCGGTTCGACGCCGGCGCCCTCGCCCAAGGTCCGCGCAGGATCCAGCAGCGTCACCTGAGCGCCCAGCCCCTGTGCCGCGGCCTTGAATCGCGCGGCCAGTTCCGCCTCCGCATCCCCGCACACCAGCCCGACCCGCAAGCCCGTCAGCGGCTGCCGCGGGGCGCCGCGCTGCGCCGCCTGCCGGAGTTCCTCGGCGGCGGCGCGCAGGGCTGCCCCGGACGGCGGCAGGACGGACATCGACGGCGACGGCAACAGCGGATCGGAATGCGGCATGGTCGGACGCGGGGGAGCAGAGGACAGGCGCCTGAGGCGCCGGCGGAAGGCGCGGAGGGCGCGCCACGGGCGAGTCGCGCAGCGTAGTCACCTGGCGGAAGGGCGCGTTGATCGATGTCAACGCGGACCCGGCGCGGGGCCGCGATCGCCTCGGGCCTGCTGGAGCTCGACCGCCCGTTACTGAACCGTCACCAAGGGTTCACCGACTGTTTCCGACCGATGTCAAGGATTGGCGCTCCCGTTTCGGCCGCTTCCTAGCATCCCTCCCAACCTTTCAACCCGCGAGACCCTCATGCAAAGCGCCATCGAACTCGACCGCCCCAGCGAACTCTCCCGCGAGCGCCGGCGCGACGCCCCCGCTCCCCGCCCCCGGATCGTCCCCCCGGCGAAGCCCTCGATCCACGACCCGGCCCTGGCCACCCGCGCCGTCGCTCCGGGCCTCATCGTCCCCGACCTCCGCCCCCTGACGCGCGTGCCGCTCCCGGCCGCGTCCAGCGTCCCCCCGCTCTCGGCCCGCGACCCGCAGCAGCGCATGCTCGAGGTCATGCGCATCATCCGGGACGTCGTCCAGCCGGCCGCCAAGGTCGTGCGCGCCGGCGACATGATCTTCCGCGCCGCCCAGCCCTTCTCCACCGTCTACCTGATCAATGCCGGCGCCTTCAAGCTGGTGAGCCGCAGCCTGGATGGCCGCGAGCAGATCGTGAGCCTGAAGTTCCGCGGCGACTGGCTCGGCTTCAGCGGCATCGCCCATGGCCGCCATCCCTGCGACGCCGTCGCGATGGACACGGGCAACATCTCCCTCATTCCGTACGACACGCTGACCGCCGCCTGCGCCCGCCATCCCGAGATGATGGCCATCGTCCACGAGGCCATGAGCACCGAAATCACCCACGAGCGGCAATCGCTGATGTCGGTCTGCACGCTGGCCTCGCTGGCGCGCGTGGCGGAGTTCCTCTGCGCCTGGGCCCGCAGCATGCACCAGCGCGGCCTGCGCGCCGACGAGCTGACGCTGCGCATGACCCGCGCCGACCTGGGCAACTACCTGGGCATGACGCTGGAGACCGTGAGC
>Ga0099823_1007815_pt1 | contig 10886 bp, 4 predicted proteins | sample CowpearedBW_FD_76831 | JGI IMG/M metagenome (GOLD analysis project Ga0099823, IMG submission 76831) | Root nodule microbial communities of legume samples collected from California, USA - Cow pea red BW | ecosystem: Host-associated > Plants > Roots > Nodule | place: USA: California | collected... | reverse complement strand
ATTGAAAAAAAAAATTGTGTGTTTTTTTTTTTTAATTAAGTGAGCCAGTGAGCCAACCCGTGGTGGGTCGGGTCGGGTTATAATTTTGTTGGCTCACTAATAAGTGAGCCGGGTTAGATTGACCCACTAAGTGGTCAACCCGTCGCGAGCCGAGACGGGTTGGGTCGGGTGACCCGTTTTGACAGCTCTATTCAATATTATACCAATTTAAATACTGAACAAAATTATTTTTTTTTCTCAATTATTATGTATCATAAATACATCTAAAATTTAAAACCATTACTATATTGCAACGAGTATTCAACTACGATTATTTTAGCGGCTAGGTTACAATTAAAAAACTATAATATAAGATAAATATTTTCGACAATAATTCAAAATCATAGAATATAATTTTTAACAGGCTACAAGTTCCTATCTTATACGAACTATAGTATGTTTTTATTAAAATTGACTATGTAGGTCATTGTTGCAACAATGACTTAGAATATACTTTGAACATATTGCAATAATAACGAGAAGAGTAAAGGTTGGTCACCGCAACAATGTAGGTTAATGAAAATATCTAAATATATTATTGTTTTAATAGTTGAACTACATCGAGTTATTTAGAGACTAATAACAAAGAAAGGGAGGAAGAAAACTGACATGGAAGACCACAACGAACTTAAATACAACCACTTATGGGTGCTCCCAAACAAAATCCAATAAGAAACAAGGCAAAGAGAAGCTTTTATTTCACGATAGGAGAGGAAACCAACAAGTTTTGCAATGACGGGAGGTAATAAGGACTTTTGCAAGCAAGTAAAAAAATGAATAAAATAACCTTATTAAGGGAGATATAAGATGTTATCTGAATTGTAGTCTATAATTTGACAATATTTTTAAAAATGTCACCCTATGCTACATTTTTCCTATTAGAGTTGTCAATTTGGTCAAGTCCACAAGTTTGGCCATGACCCACTTGGATTGGGGCTAAAAAAGCTCACAGGGCAAAAAAAGTTCACAAGGCCAAAAAACCCACAAAAGCCTTGTGGGTTAGGACAAGCTCATGGACTTTTTTTAAACTTGAAAAAAAAATATTTTTTTAAAATTGGACATATGAAAACAATTCATCACATTATTTTAATTAAGTCAACCCACTAAAAAAAGATATGAAAACAGAATCACAAACCATCTTGTCCCCTTGATAAAATATTTAAATGTCTAAAATGAATCCTTGAATCAACTTTAGATATTGCTAAAAACTGTCTAAACTTTAATTATTGGCATCCACGGTATAATGAATTGGTTGGGCCCTTACCTAAAAGATGAAGTTACAAAGCGTATACCTAAAAAACACAGCAAAAATATTAGAAATTTTATCTTTCAAAACTAACTAAAAAATGAAATATTTTGTCCTCGCAAAATCATGCTACAATTTTATACTCACCAATCCAACATAATTTGTTTTTCTTTTTCCCTTCTTTCACTCAATTAACTTCCACATCTTATTTTCTAAGGATAGAACAAAAAACATTTATTTAGTAAAGTAATAGAAAGTCAAATGAACTTTTTACTTCTTTTTATCCATGTACGAAAACTTAAATAGGGACAAATCTTTTGGAACAAACACCTGTGAAATTTCATACAACTACTTTGACATATCAATAAACTATGTAATCTATAAACAAAGGAACTTTTGAAAGGAAGGCACTAAAACAGGTCTCGTCATAATGAAAAATTCGTGAAAAGTAATGCTTAAATCCCTTCAAAAGTTCAAATATGGTGCATAAGAATTCGAAAGTATAGCCCAAAATATTCTTCAACCAATATATGTAACTAATTAACAAATTTTGGGGTGTGTAGTCACCGTATGAAGGCTGAGTAGTTAACAAGAACACTTTTATGCATTTCTTCTACTAAAGCCTTCTTCAGCTTAATAAGATAAGAGTACAAGTGTCTTATCTCCTGCAAAACAGTACAACAACCTTTATTAAATTTGAAGATAGAACAATTTCCTCTATCAAATGGATAAAAAAGCAATGTACTTCTATTTTTCCATTATACCAACTTAGTTCACCAATAACCATTTTTGTTCCTGGCATACAAAATATAATTATAATCACATTTTTAAAAGCATAAAAACCTTGCCGATTCTAATTAAGGATTACTGAACCAACCTGTTACTTAACTTTAGTGTTATTATGCTAGAGATAGTAACCAAACAATGAACTAAAAGAACAAAAGTTCAATAAAAAAAAACCTGTCAATTTTTAATATTTTCAAGAAGTTTAGACTCGTCGACGATTCCCTCATGGCCAAAGATATCATGCACAACTTTATCTATCTCATAAACAATTGAAAAATAATCAAACTATTAGTCTAGGGTTAATTATCTAATGTAAATTAATTTTAAAAGCAATAATATTTAAACTTACCACTAGGATTTTCAGAAAATCCGTATAACCAACTTTGAGTACAAATCAACATTTGCACATGATCAGGAAGAATAGAGCTTTTATATTTGGAAAGCACATGCCCACCTTTACTAAAAATTAACTTTGATGCCACAGTAATAATGGGAATACTAAGCACGTCCTGAGCCATTATAGGTCTATAGTTGCCAGATTGATAAATATATGTATTTATGCATATATATTTTGTTGATAGTTTGGACCTCAAAAAGTTAGGGAAAGCTAACCAAGAATTGTAAGTAATGAATAAAAAACGCGAACACATATGTCATGTTATTCCAAACTATGTTTCAGTAGATCTATGGATTACTTGTAAGCGGTCATAAATGATCAGTTTATGCTTCATGGGAAATGTGCAATTAACTAAGGTATACATATTCTACACAGAAAAATAGAGGAAATCAACCTGAAGCTTAAATGAAGGAGCTTTATTGTTGTCGCTTCTTAAAGAGAAGAGTTGAGCATACTTCTCTTTATGAACATTTTCGTAAAGGTCTTCTTTTCTAACAAAATATTGGGACAACCTAAAAGCAAATAGAAAAGAACATAACATTTGGTTCTAGGTACCTCACACAAACCAAATTCTTAACTTTCAATTTGAAACCACAATTCATGGTTCAACACAATAAAGAAAGATTAGAAACTAAAGGGCACTCAAAATTAACATACCATTGTATTACTTTCCAGGTGCTTCTCTTTGGTAACAAAATTGCAGTCCCTAAAACTGAAGAAAAATTGCAAAAAGGGAAAAACAAAGATTACAACTGACAGTAATTTATTTGAAGTAAGAAAAGTGGTAAAAGTTGGTGTCGATGAGTACCTCACATGTGAATCTGTCGTCGACGATTCTTGATTTTTCTTCTTTATCACTAACTTCGTCGCTATCACCACTGTCTTGTACCGCCGTGTGCTGTTGTCGAACTCCACCGTAGAACATGAGGTATATGTTTGAATTGAGTGAAGGATTATGTTTGAATGAGAAGAAGAGACGTGATTATGTTTTGAACGAAGACACTGGCCGAAGGGCTAACCGACCCTAGCTTGTCCTAACCCAATACTTGGGAGGGTTGGAGGCTTTTTCAAAACCCCTTGATAAGTGGACCATGAAAATGGGGCCTAGCTCCATGGACAAAATGAAAAATGACAGCTTTATTTCCTATAACTGTAATTTATCGTTAATTCATATATTTATCTTCTTTTTCGCTCAATGGAGATTTTTTATTTTCTTAAAAAGACTCAATACGGTCATTATTTTTTGTGAAAAATTTCAATGTGATCCCTTTTATTAAATTAGTTTTAATATCATTTGAGAGTGTTACATGTCAATATCAATATCTGTCATATGTCATAATGTGTGTATTTTTTACTTTGAATCTCTCTAATTTTAATACGTAACAAATCCAGATTTCTAAACATATCAATTTAATAAATAAGAACACATAAAATATCTTTTAAAATAATAAAAACTTAATTGAATTAAAACAAATATAAAAACCAAAACTAGTTAAATACATAAATATAAAAAAATACTAAGTAAACCTAAATAATTATTATATCTATCGCTCCGTGATTTAGAAATATATACAAAATGAAATAGTTTTAACACTTTCAAACCGTTACAATTTAATTTTGAGTGAACAAAAAATACTCCAGCTCAATTTATTGTATATTAAAAAGGTAATATTTTTATAGAATTTTAGAAAGTAAAACTAATTTGATTAGTCTATGATCATACGCATTTTTTATTAGAATATAACTTAGAAAATGTATTTTTGTCCGAATTTCAATTATTTACATTTTTAATTTTAATATTTGAAAAAAACAAATAAAATGAATTTCTTTTACAAAAGAACAGTAACAAATAAGTTTCACGAGTTCTTTTTCACTTCTATTTTCTATTTCCTTTTATTCACAGAGGAGCATTATTTTCAAAATAAAAAACTACCATGTTGAAAACTTAATAACAATGTATTTTCAACACTTTTAAATATACTTTTATCAAAATTATAAACATAAAAGACTGTTGTACTTGCTTTGTATGGGTGCTGGCCCACTATCAGACCCACGTGGCTGCTTCTCTGAAATCTTAATTTCTGACTATCCGATTCTGAAGCCAGTGATCGTACGGTCGATAAGAGTCCTTTGTAAACACGATGTTGATGGTTGTGGTGCCACGTAGGACGACAATTAGAAAAAAAGAAAAGAAAGAGAGAGAAGTCTTACGTGGGATTTTTAAAGTGGTGGGACCCATTTGCAGATGAATTGGTTTTGGTTCCCTAACCTTAACCAGACCAGTGAGTCCCACCATAGATGGAATGGGTCCCACACAGAATATTATAAAATGAGAAGAATAATAATTACTATTCATTATTAATTAAAATATAATTTCTTATTAATATATATATAGTATATATGTTTGACTCACTCTTCACTTTGGGAAGGAAAACCAAACCACCCACTTCACCATCAATCACAATTCCATCTCCTTATTCTCCTCATGTCCCTTTCAACATTTATCTTTATTTTCAATTTCCACCTTCTACTATGCCACAAGATATTTCTCTGTCACCTCCTTTTTTGCATTATATTTTAAATTAACAAAATTAATTATTTTTCTGTAAAATATTATTTTATCAGCAACCTATTAACTTATTCTTATATGGAGAATAATACCGTATTAATATATTATTAATTATTACATATTTTATCTTTTTCTTTGACAGCACTATATTATATATTATATGTAAATGATAACATTGACCATTGACTGATACGCCTACTTAAATGAATTATATTCAATCATATTCTATTAATATTTTCATTAATTAGTCGTTCATGCATGTCATTGTTATCATGATATTTTAAAAGAATTACATAAAATAAAGGGAAATGATGAATTTTAAACTATACAAATAATTATATGAATACTTTTTTATATGACAATGACAATGACAATTCAAGCAGCGAGATTAAGAAAAATGAATTAAAAACAAAAATATTCGCAAATCTTGCCAACTTAGGAAGACATGGAAGAAACCAGAAGAATCGGACAGTTTCACAGTTTAATAAACTTAACATTGCAAAAATTGGTGCCAATTTCTGTGACCTCTGCACACGAGTAAGATTCAATGCACATCAAACTTTCAAAGTCAAACTTTATATCTATATGACAATTAATAAAACAATAAATAAATTTCTTAATATACATTTTATCTTATTATTCTACTCTTAAATTGTGATAGTGATTTTCATCTATTAATTTATTAAAATAAGAAAATAATAATAATAATAATTTAACTGTTTCTAAAAGTAATATGCAAATTAAACTCTTATTTTTATTTAGCACCATGTATGTATATTTGTTTAAAAATATTTAAAATAAGATAAATTTGATACCATTAAATATATATATATATATATATATATATATATTTATTTGTAACATCTCATTTTAATAACTTAAAACTAATAAAATAATATGTGTCATTATAATATTCAAATTAAGTAGTCTAGTGTATAAAATATATTAATACAATCTTATAAAAGATAGGATTATAAAATTATATTTTTTATACAAACCAACTAAACCAACAAATTTTATACATAAACTAACCATTATTAAAGCTTCTCGAAACCTTTACTTAATCTGGAAATGAAATGAAGATCAAGAAGTTTGTATGTTGTATTATACTTGTTGACTACACTGTTAGGTTTACAAAGGAGGAGGTTTACTGGGGAATACAATACCAATGAGACCTGAGTCCAACCACATAAGACATTTATACCACTCTCAACCCAAAACCTTCAGGTAATGGGTTTATGGGTCTTTATCCTTATATAATGCTCTACTTTCTCATTTATAGTCAATGTAGGACTTAGATTCACACTTGAATTCTTAACAATCTCCCCTCATGTCCATTATATCACATTGGTACACTCCCCCTCCAGCGGAAGCATTCCCAACCACGAGTACCCCTTCTCGTACCATCGTTCATTTTAACGGGACACACTTACCTAGAACCACTTACCTGCAACTTTTCTTTTCTGAATTTGTGGTCTGATTGATTCAAAGAAAAGGGGTCTTAAGATTTTAAAAAGTTTTATAAAACCAATTTAACCCCCCTTCTTGGAAAAACCAACCATTTCAATACTTACAATAACTACCCTTATAACATCTTGCTTCCTTTACAAACTTTGCCCAATGGGTAACAAAGTTTACAACAATGTTATCCCACTTCCAAACTAAAACTTTCAACTGTTGCAACCACCAAACTCATCTTGGCACTAAATCTTCATTTCTAATCCATTGACTTATAACCATCCTTTCATAAAACATTAAAACCACATCTTTTCTCAACTTGAAATCTCTGGTTTAATTATTACCTAGCAACTTTATGATACATCTTACACTAGGATTGTCCTCTTTTGCCTTTTTCCTAACCATTTTGAGAAACTCACCAGTTCTAGTCAAATGACTAAAATAATGAAATTTCCTTACAACTTCTCTTGCCAACTCAAACACTTATACTTCTCTACCAATTCTTACTTTTACCTTGTCAAACCAAGGATTTGAATTCACTTCTCTGGTTAAGCATAAATTCATCTCTTATTTCTCTAGTCCAACTTCCTTTGTGTAACTTCACACTTTCAGCTCTAGATGATCATTGAACACTCTTAACTAATCCTCATAAAGACGACACCTCTGTTCTTTCGAGGAACTCCTTACCACATCAACCACTAGGTAATGAGTAAAATATCTCTTCTCATGTGCTCCCATTATTGATAAGCATATTCAACCATCATTTCGTTGCGCCTCTTTGGTCAATAAACATTCTCACATCTGGTGTGTTGAGTCACAATAGACCTCAAAGGCTTACATGTGCCAAGAATGATCAACATTGAAGCATGTATCAAGCACTTCTTCAACATCCTGAAGAATATTTTCACACTTGAGAAACTTGCCACAAAATCTTGATAATAACAACAACCTGCTTGAAATTCCTTACTTAAAGTCACTCTTAGAACTTCCTTTCCCTTATCATGTTTCCACTCATTTCAACCATCTATCCTAAAAGATTCATTTCCTTTAAACACATTTACACCTATATATCTTAACATACAACTACTTCTCTTTCCAGATTCGTTAGACTGTATATCTCACAATGACACACTTCGATTAAACCATTGCTTTTCAAACAGCTCCTCCACCTGTTTTCTTAACTTCACACTTTCAGCAGAAACCTTCCAATAAGGAACTATTGACACTAGTTTTGCTTTAGATACCAATGCAATAGTGAACCTCATCGCTTCTAGTGATAGTTCTAGTATATGCTTCAAAACATAACAAAAAACTTCTCCACAATTGAGATCCTTTGTGTTTGTTCTTCGTTGGCCTTTGCTAGATAAGCACTAATACACGTAACACTTTGTCTTCACTTTTCAACTTGTTCCACACTTGATGCACAATCACTTACTCACCCTCTTGAAACAAAGAACATCGATTCCTATGATACCACAATCCACAAGCATGAGCTTGGAAAACAACCAAGTCACCCTTTAGATTATGTTCCAAACTTGCAAGGGAAATAATTCACGTAAACTTTGAATTTGAATCCTTTGATCCTCATAAAACATGCCACACACCCTATCAAATTTTCACTTGATTGTAATTGTAGCAAAACCACCAACTTAACTTATACACCTTTTTGCTAACAACAACAACTCATTTATCATGATGGCAACACCAAAAGGTATACGACTCCAAACAAAACCAAATACCTTAGTCCAAGCACCACCTGTGTAACCTATATCTTTGAATTAGGGCACTCATGCTAACCATATTAGCACCAGCTATTGCGGACATCCTTTTCAGCTATTCAAGACTTTTCTTCTCCTTTCATCCTTCATTGTGTTTTGCCATTACTAGTTTTGCCTTTCCCACTAGATCAAATTTTAATGATGCGCTTTTTCCAACATTTGAAATCCTTTACCTCAGCCCAAGGTCAAATCTCTTTCTCATGTGAACCATTTCCCTTGAAACATCCTTGTTATTCTCAACTTTGATGCTGCTACCTGCTAAGAAAATCCAACTACCTTCTATTGATGCTAATCTGATATAAAACCCCTAATATACTTCCTTTTTATCAGATGATTGTTTTTCCATCTACTTAGAAAATATCATCCTATCTAACTGATCTTGAAAGCTCTGCTTCATTTTAACCTCCCATTAGAGATTTTCCTTTCTTATACACTTCATGGTCCCTACCCTTCTTAGCTTTAACCTCAAACCTTCCTTCCACAACTTCCACCTTAAAACTCAAATATTGTAGAGATGTAAAACCAAGTTGATTTCTCAAACCTTGCTACATGAGCACACACAAATATTTCCTCTTATTCTAACACCTAGACTCAACTCCTCTTGTAAAACTTATGGTATACAATCTCAAAACCCGATCTTGCAACTGCCCCTATCCAAAGTGTTGCTTTTGAACTTCTAACATCATCTCTTTGCCCATTAAACCAATATTTAGCTTTCATCGTCATCGATATACAATCTATTATTACCTCATATCTTCGAGGCAAAAGATTGTCTCAAAGGCCTTACCCAACCCTCGTAAAGGTAAGCAGGTCAAGTCAACCTTGTATATGTATTCCTCTATTACCATAGACATTGAACACAAACCACAGAGACACAAACCGGACAAGAAAAGGTATACAAGACAAAACTCAATCTACAACTCTAACTCACCCTCTAACAACCCCAACTTTTACTTTTTCCAAACCTTTAGGATTAAGAAAGGAAAACTATCTCTTATATAGTCATGATTGTGCACCCTCATCACTCTATCCAGACATTTTTTGTTCTTAATACTTCCATTTTTGTAAACAAATCCTACTAAACTTAAACTCCAATACAAGCAAGATTTGACAAACCCACAACATCCAGGTCATCAAGAGGATGAACTGCTTTGATACCATAAATGTAACATCCCATTTTAGTAGTTTAAAACTAATAAAATAAGACGTTTCATTATAATATTCAAAATAGGTAATTCAATGTATAAAGTATATTAATACAGTCTTACAAAAGACAAGACTATAAAAATGTATCCTTTATACAAACCAACTAAACCAACAAGCTCTATACACAAACTAACTACTATTAAAGCTCCTCAAAACCTTTACCTACTCTAATTGATAGCTCCTCGTCCTCCAGAGGTGCCTCTAAGCCTGCAACTTCATCTGCTCACACCAAAATGATGATCATCACTAAAGAAGAAAACAACACAAGACCACAATGTACATCAAAACGATGAAAATAATTTATCTAACCAAAGACTTCAAAACAAAGACATCGCTGGTGAAATTGAAGATTCATATGTTTACAATCAGCTATCAAAATTCCAGTTCAATCCAATAGTTAAAGAAGTGAGAATCTTCATTTTACCAAGAGGACGTAGACTAGAAAAACAGGGTGGAACCTGATGCTGAAAAGGTGGCGCCCGACGCCCAGCCCCTAGAACCCACTAACTTCTAGTGCCCAATGGTCCAAAAGTGGCGCCCGACGACATGAAGTCTGTGCCTAGCGCTCGACAGCACTATAACAGCGCCCAATGGTGTTTCAGAAACAACAATTTGGGGGAAAGTTGATCTTGTGTACTTGACTAATTGGGTACCTTTCCTTTTAATATTTTTAATTCCCAATGGTTTTAGAGAGTACAAAACTGGTACCTAATCGCTCAAAACACATATCCAAACCTTTTCCCAAATCAATACCAAACATAGATCAAATATCAAATAATTCAACATACAACTCATGAATTCAATAAACCATAACACAATTAACTATCAAGATGATCAATTTTACGGAAAACTAGCTTTTCTTACTTGACAAAGCAACTCTACAGACCCAAACATTCTAAGAACACCAAATGCTCCTAACTCCCAAGATGTTCTATCTACACATAAAAACATCACAAGAACGACGAGGGCATATTGTTATCATCACTGATCAGTAGAGACTCATATAGAAGATGAAAACATCACATGCAAGCAGAAAAAGTCTCACATGTAATAAAAACAAAAGAAGACCAAGAAAAATGACTGAAACTTAACTTACACTAACGACGAAACTGATCGGTCCAAATTGAAGAATCTGTCGCGAGGATCACTCCTACAGTCTCATATATTCAATCAGACGAATAGATAAGGAGAATCCCTTAAAGAGAAGTCAGAGAACTTTAAAAAAATAGTTTCTAAAAGAATAATTTGTTTTAAAATAATAAAATTCGTTTATAATAATTATATTTATACTAACACCTTTTAATATTAAAATAACTGAGTCTTAGTGTGATAAGTGTGAATGTGAATATATATATATATATATATATATATATATATATATATATATATATATATATATATATATAT
>Ga0099823_1007808_pt1 | contig 10889 bp, 3 predicted proteins | sample CowpearedBW_FD_76831 | JGI IMG/M metagenome (GOLD analysis project Ga0099823, IMG submission 76831) | Root nodule microbial communities of legume samples collected from California, USA - Cow pea red BW | ecosystem: Host-associated > Plants > Roots > Nodule | place: USA: California | collected... | reverse complement strand
CTTGATTGCATAAAATTACGCGTCTGCTTTCTACTTTTACATGATTGAGACATAATCAATCAATTATGTTATTTCTTTTACATAAGTGAATTTTATACATAATTAAGGCATAATCAATCAATTATGTGTCTTCTCTTACATAGGTGAATTTTATAAATTACGGTTTCAATGTAAAGACAATCACTTCCAATTTACAAATTTAAAAATTCATGACCGTATTCAAGATTGTAACATAAAAGTTACCTGAAAACTTTATTATAAAGTGCTAATGAAACCACTAACTCTTCGTTATCTTACATTTTTGCCACTCTTATTTGTTTCTTATTTAATGTCTTGTAATTTTTTTTTATTTAAACATTGTAAATTAAATAAACATTTTAAGCATAAAGTAAAAACTGTAATTAAATTAAACTGTAGTATTATCGAGACAAAAATTATTTTTCAAAAAATAATAACATTTAAGAATCTCCATCACACTTTGTAGTTGTTCAAATCAATCCCAAATTGATGAATCTATACACTTTTTTTTACACTTCTCTTTTCATACAAAAAGTACTTCAGTTGAAAAAAAATACATTATATATATATATATATATATATATATATACATGCAATTTTTTTAAAATTTATTATCAATATTAACAGTATAATAAAAAGAAAATAAAAACAAATTAGAAGAAGCTAAGAGATAAACAAAAAGGAAAAAAATATTTCAAACTTCATACAATTTCAATAACACTTTTTGAATGGTGCAACCTATTTAATACAAGGTGGAGATGCTCTTAAATATGTTTTATTATTGAGAGAAAGTTATGATAAGAAGTGAAATTAGCAATATTCAGCAAGAAAACTTGCATGAATTTTACTCATAAACAATGCATTAAAATTGATTATATAAATAATATATCTGAATGATTGAAACATTTAAAAAATAGTGTGGACGCAGAATGTTCTAAAGCTGCAAGCATTTTATTATTGCACACAGCCTAGAATACGTTATCTCACTTTAGCTGGTGAAGGTTCTCAATTGAAGTGCGAAGAAGAATTTTCAGGTGCCAAAAAGTAAAAATTGTAGCAATTGATTATTACGTATATCACGAGCTGGCCCATTTCACCTCGTACAATTTATGCGGACTGTAATCATTGGCTCGTCTCGCACATTACTTGGCCCGTGATTTGGTCTGCTTTTTTAAGAAAAAAATAATTATGATAAAACTTTTGATGTCTAAAAATTGGAAAATTTTTAAAAATTTACAAAATTAAGTAAAGACTTTGGAGAGTTAGATGATAAATTGATAATTCAACATTTTCATCGTATTCATACAAAAATTTAGAATGTTAATGTATGAGTACATACAAAAAGTAACTAAAATATACAAATTCAAATTTTTTTTATGCAGCTTGCGAACCGAACTGTGCAGACCACAAACTTATACGGACTAAACTACTACAAGTCTACGGATTTACTATCCTGATCTGCCCCATATTTCTTTCACAAACTTATGGACGAGTCCAACGAACTAGTTACATATTGTCATCCCTCATCCCTCTCTAAGAATGATGATGTTGCAGAGAATCTCTCATATGTTATCAGAAAGAAAGGGTTACCTCTATCATGATTAACAGGAATGAGTTTCTGACAGTGCTGCGAGCTGGATTGGTATTAAATAAAGGAAGGTCTTCTATATTTGAGTCATAAGTCGTAGTATGACTTTTGAATATTAATGAAGTGTCTCATAAGTCACAAAGCCAACCTATTCCAAGGGATAACCCAAGCAATTAATTGACGCCAACAACATATTCAATCACAAATATTTAATACACTGATTCGATTAATAATTATTGAATGATTAATAGTAATAGTAGATATGAGAAACTAGTGAGTTAATGGACATGAATGAGTATTATAAAATGTAATTCAAAGGCATTTGCCATAAAAATTATTTTCATTTTATATGTTCTTTAAAATTTGTGGGATTAAAATTACTTTTAAACATGAAAATTGTTTTAAGACTTATATTTTGTGGTGTAAAATTTATTTGAATCTATCTTTTTTTTTTGGCATTAATATTTTATTATATAACTTTGTTTAACTTACACATTAAAATCAAATTTCATTTGAGTTTATTTTTAGATAATTATATTTAATTTTTTCAAAATAATCTCACTAATATCTACAAACGCGTAAAAAATATATAAAACTAAAAAATCTCAAATATTTTTATTCTGGTAAGTAAGTTGCATGACTTATTCTTTTTGACATACATAATGCGCGTAAGTACGAGACTCGTGTCCCCCACGACCCGTATTCATTAGATGTGTTTTTTTTCATCATAATCTATCTACCTAGTATATGGATCAATGATTACTAAACTTTCACATTTATTCTAAAGTTTAGTATTGCACACTTTACTCTCACTATTTTATTTTTTAATTTTTCTTATAAACATAAAAATTAATCTTTTTAATAACTATTTGAAAGAAAAAAAAATGAGTGTCTTTTTAATAACTAACACCCGATTATTGGATCCATATACTTTAAATCCATTATGGAATATCTTATCCATCTCTAAAAATCAAATCGGATTCCGAACAACCAAGGTGGTACGATAAATGAAATATCTTTAAAAATACTCGTAAACCAGGTGCAATTAATGTCGGAAAAAAAAAACATTTTCTTATTCTAAATTAATCTACAATGTAACTTTTGAAATAAACCCTCTGGAGCAAATTATTTTGAAATCATAACATGTAAAATAACCATCCAAAAATCACAAGCATTTTATCAAGGTGAACGGAAGAACACGATTATTTCTGATTATGGATAAAAGACAGTAACCGGAAGCAGCAAGAATGTACAAGAGAGAAAGAATAGATACATATATATGAACAAAATAATCGAAATCCAATCTCTGTAAAAGGTTGAAATCCCTTGAAAGAATGAAGAGAATAAGAATCAATTTACGGTCCAAGCATAAAGCAACAGAGAGAAACCAGTGGCATTGCTGCCACAAGACTTGGTCGATGAAGAACACGAAGACCTCCCACACTCGCTACTCTCCTCTGCCCACTGCAACACGCTCGAAACGGAAACGCTTTTCTTTATCAACTTTTTTTCCGCCACCGCCATTTCCGGCCACACCGCACCGTCCCCCACTTGAAACACAAAAACACCGTGACCGTTGTTGCTCTTATCGCCGTCGTCGTTAACCACCCAACTCAGCACGTCCCAATAAAACTCCACTTCGACTCCGTCGATGAATATTTTCTCGTACCCTCGGAACTTCCACGCCAACCGTTTCACCACCAGCCGCGTCTCGCCGTCCACTTTCACGCGCATCGCACCCCCGCCGCCGCCGCACTCGATCTCTATCACGTGCTTGGACCCCATGAACACCGCGCGCGACACGTAGCATCTGCTTCCGAACACGTGCTCTCTCCGCGACAGCAGAACCGGCTCAACAACAAGGTTGTCGCTGCCGCTGCCGCCCCCGGCCTCGAGCTTCTTGTGCCGCCGCGTTAGATCGCGGAGAAGATCGCCGAGGAAAAATTGGAGCTTGCCGTTGTGGGTGATCGCAAGGTAGAACCGCGATTCGGGTTCGGCGGAGTTTTGTGCGAACTCAGCGCGCGTGAAGTTCCAGTGGAGCTTGATTTTGCGGTGGCGTATGGATTTTGAACCGTGGCGTGTGAAGAAGGAGAGCATTGTTGAAGAGTTGAGAGGAATTGTGACGGAAAAGGTATCTGCGGCGGAAACGGTTAAAGAGTGAGAGAAAAGGGTTTTGGACCAACTGAGAGTGAGATAAGTGGGGGAGTTGCATAGTAGAGTTTGGTATATGCATGTTACCACATTCTGAGGTACTTGTTGGGAACAGTAACTGCTTCTTGAAGAAGAAGAAGAAGGGGTGTTTGGTATAGGTTGTCTGAAACTGAAACAACCTGCGATCATGTTGTTCGATTTCTTCTACACTCCGACCATAACCATAAATGTGCGTTCTTTTGTTTTTTTGCTATGTGAATGAAAGAAATGAAGAAAGGGGAAGTATTAATAGAAGTTTAATTTTTAGGTAAGGGGTTGAAAAAAGTGTGGTGCATAAAGCATGGTTTTAATGATGAGAACAGAGGGGTTGTTTGGTTAGAATGATGAAGGGCAATTGCAGTGAGTTTTGATTGGGTCATGTTTTTGTTCCTTGAATTGCGCCTTTGACAGGGCAAGGCATAGGAAGAGTGGGTTCTTTATCATGTGCCACTGAGCTGGGTTGCACTCACATTTTCCAACTCATCAAACTCACAATCATTTTCTTACATCACAATTTTCCCTTTTCTGAATTCATATATTGTGTCAATCATCCCAAAAGCTACTTGTTATTTTAGTATGTAAAATATTCTCACTCTGTTTAATCAATATTCACCAATTTTACCATTTTAATGCATGCATATATTATTAGTTTTTGAACTTACAATTTTAATTGGGTAAATTGAACATTTTTTACCTAATTTTTTTATGTTACAGTATGTGTGCTAATTCTTGTTTTCTCCCAATATGTTTTCAACCACAGAAGTATGCAGATTTTGAACGTTGTGAGATGTTAAGAAAATGTGTATCGTTGGGGTCCATCAAACAACGGTTAACTGAGGGTACACAGTTATCCGTACCGATACAATTTCAGCTGTTAGATAAAGATCTGACTGTTCACAATTTTCTGATTTCACTGTTGCGCTATTTTCCGTAATTGCACCAAATCCAAACCCACGATAAGTCAGAAACCAATGCTCACAATTCACTGTCTTTGTACTTGCAATGGAATTATGAAAAGATAAATTGTTTTTTTTTTTGTTAAATGTCTCTTAAAAAAATAAAGGAAAACAAAAAACTTATTTACCATGTTTCAAATTTTACATTATTATATGTTTATCATTTTTTAAATGAAATTCTACACGAAGATATGATAAAGTTGGAATAAATTACGAGACAAGTCATGAGTTTAACTTTTTAAAAAAATATAAAATTCATTTGATCAATTTAAAAGATAAAATGTGAGATTATAAGTTCAACTTATTTTGTTAACTTAACATTGTCGGTAATATTTTATTTTGTCAAACAAAATTGTATATAATTTTAAGAAAGAGAGCAAGAATAAAATAATTATGAAAGATTTTGTTAGTCTCGTTTATAGATATCTAACCCCTTAAAATTTATTATTAAAAGAAAAGTGGAATTAATAACACTACAAATAAGTAAATTTTGAAGTTTTCTCTTACTCTCTCAGTTTTTGTGTTATTTTTTTTCGTGCATTGTCTGAATTTTTCATGTTTGTCTAAGGTTTTTGATTGACTTTTCAAACTCTGATAACATGTAAATCACATATGTCTCTACAAAATCTTACAAAAGTACAAGAGAATTGTACACAAAAAAAAATATAGTTTTTATATTTCTTTTTTCTCATGATTTTTTTTTGTGCTTTTCATCTTTATGTCTTTTAATACATGCTATTTTCTTAACTATTATATTTTTAATGGGTGTTTTTATCTATTTATCATAGATTCTTTGTGTTTTTAAGAATTCAATGCGTTTATAACTTTCTTTATTGTTAGATATATCACAAAGAATCACTTAGTTGTATAAATTACTTTTAAAGTACAAATTTCATAATCTAGAATAAAAATTTATTAAATATTGTAATTATTGAAATAATTTAGATTATGATGTACAAAATATGAGGTGAGTTAATATTATTATGTCTACAAAATGGTGAGAAGAGATTAAGAATGAGTGAAACTTTAATGGTATTAATGGTATAAAGTAGTCAAAAGATTAGAATTTTCATAAATAAAAATGTAGAAAAACATTCAACCACAATATTCAATCACTGATTTGAGTTATTCCAGCGAATTATACTTACTGTAATCAATTTATTCCATTTTAAGATGATTATATATTAGAAATTTCATACAAAAAATATAGAAACAAATTTTAAAAACATTCAACCACAGTATTCAATCATTGATTTGAGTTAATCCAGCAAATACTTTATTGTAATAAATTTATTCCATTTTAAGATGGTTACATTTGAAATGTTTAAAGAATTGATAATTTTTTAAAAATTATTAAAGTTTAACCTAAATAAACATTTAAAAAGTTTAACGAGAACACATGAAATGTTTAAAGAATTACATAAATATTTCTTTCGTTTATTCTTACTCTGAAACAGTAATTGATTTTAAAAAAATACTAAAAATATTTATTTGAAGTAGGAATAAATTTATATCTGGAGAAATGTTTGTTATTTTGACCCATATTTTTTTTATAAATAGTTAATAGTTAACATATTTTTATAAACAAAATACAAACACATTTGTCAAAATTGTATTCATCAGTATATTTGTCTTAATAATTTTTATAATATTTGTACGTAAAGATTTACTTATCATTACAAATGAGTGGTCGTGTTTTATTAATTATACAGGTCAAATAAAAAAATAATACGTATAATATTAGTATATTTTTTTAATACAAATTTTTCTTAGATTTAGATTTGAATGATAATGCATGGATACTGTAAAAGTATTATATTACCATCTAATTAAATTTATATTTAATATGACTTTTAAGATCGTTATTATAATTATCGAGAAAACCATCATGCATGAGAATACATAATTTATTTGTCTTATCTTTACTCTCAATATCATTAAAATTTTACTTCCTATTAATTCAACTGTTAAATTTTTCTTAAATGTCAATATCAATTTCGTAAAATAATAATTATTTTGACTTAAATCTATTTAAATTATAATTAAAAGGGTTGGTGATTAAAAAATATCACAATTACATTATTAAATTTATATAAAAAAAATTAAGTTATAAATAATAGATTAAAATGTTGAGTTAATAAATAATTTCTAATTAAATTCAAAATTGATTTTGAATTGCACCAACACGCCACTAGTCCGAGCAGAATCATGCTTAAGTATATTTGGCGTTATAAATGAAGAAAAAAGTGAGTGTTTGAAAAAAAATCAAAAAAGTTATTAATCTAAAATTCCTTGACAAAAAATATTGAATTTATTTCAAGTATATTGATAGTATAAATGAACGTTAATCTTTTTATTGAATGATAAATTAACCTTTTTTATAACAAACATATATTTGATGATAATATCACTTCATGAAAATTAAATTAAAAAATTTTTGTTTTATTCCTTCAACTAAAAGTTTTAAATTATAATTTTTAATTCTACATTTATTTATTATTGCTGTTATGGCTAGCTTACGTAAACAAAATAATCAAGTGATTTTCGTTAACAAAGGAAAGAATAATGTAATATTCAAAAGTGTTAGTAAATGTTTTAATAAACCTTTAAAATATTCGAGATAGGATGATTTCTAAGACAGAGCATATTAACACGTAATCCATATTCTAGTTCGTGGGTGAGATGGTGCTTGCATTTCCACCACGTTTGTGGGTCCATGTCCTATGAACAGTTATAACAATTAATTTTTACTTATATATCTGTTATTAAAATTATAACATAATTGACATGACATGCATTATATGAGAAAATCAATAATATTTTAAAATGCTATTCAAATAGAATCTAATTAAAATAAAAGGTTTAAATTTTGTGCAATATCACCCACAAATGGCATGTTATTATATCTAATAAATTTATTAGTTTTTGTAAAAATTATTATAAGATTTTAACAAATTTTCGTTTTATCATTATAAAATCTGGAAACATTCCATATATTACTATATAGAACAAATAGAAAAAATATTAATTTTGTATGATTAATAATATTTATCTTAACATCTACCTGGAATGAAAATTAAACTGAAAAAACTGTTATATATGTTATATATGCGAGAGAGAAGAAGGACATGGAAATAGATTGATTAGTACACATGAACAGTGTTTGATTGAATCTTTTGACGAAGGACGCAATTTCTCGATTTCAAGTTTCACGTTCTTTTCCTCTATTTCTCGTGTCAGGTAAAAGCTTGGTCTCACTGCAAAAGGGAAAAAAGAGAAATACAGACACAGCATAAAAATACAACTTTTTCCTATTTTCACTCGTCACTACAATACCCAGTTTCCGTTTTCTTCATTCTCTTACACCAGTTATATTCCGTTGAGCGTTTTTTTTTTTTTTATTTCATTCTTCGTTTTGGGTTGTGGTTATTTCTTTCCCCTGAAAACAATTTCAATTGTTGGTAACGCATGGACATTGAAAGTGAAAGAAGTAAGCTTTTTTGTCTGCTTCTATCTGGGGTCTGAGTTGTTTTTCTCTCCACATTCTCTTTATTTGTCTTGAAGTAACACGTTCTATTCTCTCTAGTGGGATTCATGGGTTCTTGCTTCATATTGAAAAAACCTTTCCTTTATGGGTTTTTCTGATCATGTTAGGGTAGGGACTTTCCGAAATTGTTTTTTGAGACTTTCACCTTGTTGCTGAGTGGGTATTTTTGTCCATTTCAAATCTGGGTTCCATCTGTTTGTTGAAAAACCCCAAAGGGAAGAAGGCATCGTAGTTGAATTGAATTGAGGCACAGAATGAAGGATTTTCCATCCTGTTTTGGTGAGAATGGGGTTCAAGTTGCGGATTCTTCGTCGTCGAGCGCCAATAAAAGTGCCCAGAACGTTGTCACTTGTGTTTATCAATGCAAGGTTGGTGGTAGTTCGTGCCTGATTACTGTCACATGGAGTAAGAATTTGATGGGGCAAGGTCTTGGTGTAGCGATCGACGATTCCTCAAGCCAGAGTCTTTGTAAGGTGGATATCAAACCGTGGGGATTTTCCAAGAGGAGAGGATGTAAGAGTCTAGAAGTTCATTCTTGTAAACTTGACGTGTATTGGGATCTTTCTTCGGCTAAATTTGGTTCCAGCCCGGAACCATTGGGGGGATTCTATGTTGCAGCTGTGGTGGATGGACAAATGGTTCTTCTTATAGGGGATTTGAAGAGAGAAGCTTTGAAGAAGACCAATGCCAGCCCTTTACCCCACAATGCATTTTTGATTGCCAAGAAGGAGCATGTTTTTGGTAAGAAGTTGTACGGTACCAAAGCTGTATTTTGTGACAATGGCCAAATTCATGATATTGTGATTGAGTGTGACACCGCAAGTGTTAGTGATCCGAGCCTTGTGATTCGCATAGACAGCAAAACTGTGATGCAAGTGAAGCGGTTGAGATGGAAGTTCAGGGGGAATCACACTATTCTGGTAGATGGCCTTGCAGTGGAAGTTTTTTGGGATGTTCATAATTGGCTCTTTGGTACATCCCTTGGAAATGCTGTCTTTATGTTCCGGACAAGCCTCTCCGCTTTGGACAAGTTGTTGGCTAGCCAACCTACTTCTGATTTGCCGTGGTCTTTCTCTGAGAGATTTCCTGAGACCAAATTGCAGGGTCTTGGTTTCTCGCTTAACTTGTATGCTTGGAAGAGCCAGTAGATATGCAGAACTCCATCACAGATGGAGTACTAACAGACCTCTCAGTGATATTTGGTTTATCAACCATGTGATTGAAACATAGTTGAGTAAAAATGAGTGCTTTTGTTTCTCTCATTCCCTTGTCAAATTCATATCCTGTTTAGTTGAGCTGAGCTATTTGAACAGATCAGAAACTTTTTTTTCCTCTGAAATGGCTGTACATTTGTCTTCAATTGGCAACTTTATGGTTCATATTACTAAGAATACAAACTTTACAGTATGTTTATTCAATTACATCTCTATTCTCTTTAAATCAGCAACTATTACCTACTTTTCCCTGTTCTGTGTCTTCATATGTTTTGACTTTAGTATTTTACTTACCATTGATGATTCATTCATTCTATTAAGTACACAAGGCTTTTACATCATATTGCTAACTCCCAGGTACTAAGTAGACCATAACATTGAATAACTGATAAATTTAGCAGAGCTGAGATTGAAGAAGGTAGTGCCTCAGAGGAAGATCTTCAAAATTATAGTGAATATCAAAACTCTTTTTAGCAACCATTTGAATTTTTAATGTACCTTAGGAAACTGAGATGGTGATGAAGCTGTCATCAGTCTGGAGGATTTATAGTTCTTTTATGCGCTGTGATGGGTCATGAATATGAATATATATTTTGCCTTTGTAGGATTGCATACTCTGATGTCTGATAATAATTAGCAAATTTGATACAAGAGTCTGGCCAAATATATTCATGTGCTGGCTAGTGAATCATTATTGCATATTTTAAATCTTTGTACTGTTGAACCTCTCTTGCCAGCTCAATAAGGCCTAAGATGTTAAATATATATATATATTTTTTTTTTTATGGCCATTTAGTCTGTTGCATGACCCTTTAATTTCAATTCTGCAGCAGAACTAAACTTGATAGCAATAGTTTAACAATGGTAGTTTCTATTTAAAACGTTCATTTTGCGATTTCAGTTGCAAATCTCAGAAGCAAAAGTTTTTGAACTATGCACGTTAAACAAAAAAAATAAAAAACTCTAGCTTATTTGAACGCATTTTGTCATTCTTTAATCTCCAGCACAAGAAGCTTCACACTTAAGGTATATCCTTAGGTTTATTTTATGTTTTTCAACCCTGCATGCATAGTCTTTTTGTATATTGTTCTTAATCTTAGAATCTGGATATTTTACTTTGACTACCTTATTCCTTAAATCATGGATAATCTCTTATCAATTTGTTCTTAATAGCTAAGTTCTTGATAAATTGGAATGCAATTTAATTTTGTTATTTCTTTTCTTTAATTCTTCATTTGGCATGAAGTGATTGCACAAATCAATTGTATATAATTTCACAAGCATATTGCGAAAAATGTTGGTGAGATGTAGCATGTAAAATAGCCACAACAAATTTGTCTGATAAAAATGTTTTTTCAGGTTTTTTTTTTTTTTTT
>Ga0099823_1007804_pt1 | contig 10891 bp, 10 predicted proteins | sample CowpearedBW_FD_76831 | JGI IMG/M metagenome (GOLD analysis project Ga0099823, IMG submission 76831) | Root nodule microbial communities of legume samples collected from California, USA - Cow pea red BW | ecosystem: Host-associated > Plants > Roots > Nodule | place: USA: California | collected... | reverse complement strand
TCATAGGAGTATTCTAATAATGATTTGTACTTTCATGTGCATGAGTTTGTTTAGCAAGACAGACAGGTATTTACCATGTATTTATTTGAACATTCTCTAGTTTAGAAGAAAATAGTCTTTCTTATTCAGTCTCATTACATACATCTGATATATATGCAATCATTGATTGGATAGTTCAGGAAACAAGACCAACCTCTTCTGTGGAACAAATCGCTGAGACAGAGGGATTGATATACTAGTGATAAAACCAAGATACAACCAATTTAAAGAATTAAAACCAATCAGAATAAAATCTGAAACTTCCTAAAATATTTTGACAGAATAAAATTGGAAGCGTTCTAAAATATCTTGATAGAATAAAATCTAAAACTTCCTAAAATATCACAATGAATATATTGATTAAAATATTAAATGGACAATGTTATAGTTTCTGTGATGCTTCATTCCTGAATTAGTTTTTTCTCAGTCTCCAGGCATTCCACAAGAAGCTACTGAATGTAGAAACCCTTCAAAGAAGAGGGAAGGCAGTAGTTTTTTCTAGAGATGGATGTTGGCATGGTGATGAAGAAATTGTGCATGCAGTCTGGAAACTTGTTCACATGTGTCGTTCTAATGATGCAAGTGAAGTTCGAGAATTAGTTTCAGATTTCATTTCTAGGGTATTAATTTTATTAGTTTTAGACTTCTATGACATATTGCAATCACACTTTCTCTCACTTTTGGAAATTTAGTTCCTTTATTGTGGCTGTGCTGCTTCAGGTTGGCACCGGAGACCCATACTCTGTTGTATTCCATCTTCATGACAAGACCAATCATATTTGTCTTGGTAAATCTATTGATACCAACAGTGTGACAAAAATCAGTTCTGACATGGATGCATGCTTATCTGAAGAACATTTGGTTGTCCTTATGAAAATTCTAATGAAATATCTGATGGATGACTCTGTGAAAATTGTTGATATGGCATCACAAACCCTTCGAGTAAGTCTTCCTTATGGAAATAGTCTTGTGATCAGTCAACAATAATATTTTACTATTCTATATCTAGCATATTATAATTAATATCCTTGAATCACAGGGATCTGATTGCATTAAGTTATGTTATTATATTTCATAAGTTAGTTTTCCAAACTTCTATATATATTTCCTAAATTAATTTTAAAAAGGTAATGCAATCAGAACTTCAAGAAAAAAATTACAAAGGGTGAGTGTTTTCGTTGTGATGGAATATTTAGTTTGATTCAGCTTTTTAAGCAAAAGCTACTCAATGTGTTGATGTTATTAGAAGCACAAGAAGAGCAAGAATGGGATACAAAAGGAAGTAACTATTGAGGAGAGGTAGCAGGAAACACAATTAGAACTTCAAGAAAAAGATTAAAAAGGGTGACTGTTTTCTTTGTGAAAAAATATTTAGTTTGAATGAGCTTTTTAAGCAAAAGCTAGTCAATGTCTTGATGTTATTTCGAAGGACTAGAAGATGAAAAATGGGATACAAAAGGAAGGACCTATTGGGGAGAGGTAGCAGGAAACAGAATCAGAACTTCGAGAAAAAGATTGAAAATGGTGAGTGTTTTCCTTGTGATGAAATATTTAGTTTGAATCAGCTTTTTAAGCAAAAGCTACTCAATGTCTTGATGTTATTATAAGGACAAGAAGAGGAAGAATGGGATACAAAAGTAAGGAACTATTGAGGCGAGGTGGCATGAATCGCAATAATCATCACAACTAGAAGATCTCTAAAGTGGTGGGGTCATTTGTTTGGTTGCAAGGTGGTGGTATTAATTGATTGTGGAACAACTCAACATTATTTCTACAAAGTTGGTCACCAAACTCCAGTCACTAGTAATGGATATAAGTCCATATTTGGTTGAGCTTAGTGATGGTTTTAAAATTCTGTATAGAGGTATGTGTAAAGGATGTCAACTAGAATTAAAGGAGTTGACAGTAAGGCAAACTTTTTCTTGTTTGGTTTGAGTGGACTTGATATTGTGTTGGGTTTGAAATGGTTAGCTAGCTTCGGTCAGATCAAGGAAAACTTTGATACTTTAACCTTCCAATTAAAAATTGATGCAGAGAAGAAGTTGTTTAAAGCTGAACTTGAATTGATCAAATCTGCAGTTTCTTTAAAAGCTATTAGCATGGATTCAAGATGAAGGAGAGGGGTACATTTTGGAGTGGAAGCAAGTATTAGATACAACAAAGGAGGGTGCCAAGCTTGTAGAGTAATTCGATAGGGTCATTGATGAATATTCATAGGTTCTTGAAGTTCTAGGTACTCTACCTCTTCAAGGGGGCAAGATCATGCAATTCTTTTGAAAGTGGATGCTCAAATACCAAATAGTTGCCGATACAATTATCACCAACACCAAGGATATATATTGAAATCGTGATAGAGATGTTAGGAGCTGGCACATTTGCCCAAGTTGTTTTTCAATGAAGAAAAAAGATGGGGAATGGTGATTTTGTGTTGACTATAGAGCCTTAAATAAAATTACAATACCCAATAAGTTTCCTATTCTAGTTATGGAGGAGTTACTAGATGATATAAAGGGTGGCACCATTTTTTTGAATAAGGTGAGTCGGGCTACCATCAAATAAGGAAACAATAGTAAAATATCAAGAAAACAACTTTTCGTACTCATGAAGGGCATTATGAATTCTTCGTTATGTCGTTTGAGTTGACGAATGCAACCTCAAATTTCCAATCTTTAATGAATGAGGTGTTACCACCTTTTCAGTTTTAGCACCAATCAAGAAGAACATGTACAACACTGATAGGCAATTTGTGACGTGCTGTTACAACATGATTTAAGAGTTGTTAAGAATTGAACTTGAAGCCTAACTCAATCTTATAAAACTGTCTTGTACGGTGAGGTTTGCACTGACTTATATACTATTAATCGTTCTTATCTCTAGCTTATGTAGGACTTCGAACACCCGCCTCACGCTAAAGGGTGGTCCAATAACTGCTTGATAGTGAGTGGAACAATTAGCTCAACAAACAATAAACCTTGCCTAGATAAGCTTTTAACTATGGCTTTGATACCATTTTCAGAAGTGAACTTTTGAGGTGAGGTTTGGATCAATTTATATACTATAAATTGGTCTTATCTATAATCGATAAAATTTCCAACAAGAGTAAATAAAAAGAAACATCTATTTTGGCAAATGAGTTTGGAATATCTCGGTCATATGTAGGCAAGTCGACGGTGTGGCTGCTGACAGAAAGAAGTAAGAAACAATGTGGTTCACCACACCACAATGGTAAACTAGCCAAACCCTTAATCTTCTTTTATTGAAGAAAAAGTCATTTGATTGGGATCAGATAACATAAAGAGGTGTCCTTGCTATGATTTAAGGAAAAGGTTCTATTTTGATGGTTCTAGATGGTCTAGATAAATATGCCCCTTTCTTGCCGTTGTCGCTCCCTTTTTCAAGAAAGACTAAGTAGAATTGTTTGTAAAGGAGGTAGTTCATCAGCATGTATTTCTGGCTACCAATGTAGGCTAACATGAACTCAGCTTGGCATGAACATGGCTTATCTTCCACAATCGGATGGACAAAATGAGGTTGTTAAGAAGTGCTTATGATATCTAATAGGTAGGAAACCAAGGTAGTAGCCTTTACACTTGCCTTAGGCAGAGCTTCTGTTTAAGACAAATTATACTGCATCCACGTAATTGTCTCCTTTTAGAGCACTTTATGGCCAAGACCTTCCTCCTTTGGTATGAGGAACCAACATTCCTTCTCGAGTTTAAGGAAATAATCAACTTATTATATTCTTGCACCGGTTCTATGGATAAATGTATTTTTTGGTAAGTTGTTGGTGAAGTTGCAGTATGATTTGGTCCTTGTTTCAATATAACTTGTATTGTATTGGAATTTCATCATTTTATTGGTATGAGAATAAAAACTAACTACTTATTAGTGTTATATGTTATTGTTTGTTTGTTGTTTCCTTCTTTTTCTTGTTTTGTAAGACAATTTGATATCTTTTTTTTGTTTTTTATTTTTCTTTAATATGTAATTTTGGTTACACTTCTTTGTAACCATCCATAACTGCTCATAACTTCTCCCTTTCAAACTGCACTATGTATTGTATCCTTCTCAAACACGTAATATTAAGCATTGTTTTTACATAGTCACACGAGTGTTTTCTCTGTTTATTCAAAATCTATTATAGTATTTTGAGCTGCTTGTTGGTCCACCATGGCCAATCCCAATTCTACTTCCCTCCCTACTCCCTCCTAGATTTTTCCAACTTCTGTTGCTAACAAATTCCATCGGTTTGTTGTTAATCCCGTTATTCGTCCCCCTTTTTTTTTGAAGATGATCGTAAATCTTGAGTTTATTATCAGGGGTACTTTACCATCCCTTATTCAACAGCTTACTCAACCGTTGAATAACAATTTCTTCTTGAAACAACTTGGAAGACTTGATTATTTCTTGGGTATTGAGATTAATTGTTAGTCTCTTTCAGTTCTCACTCAAGGAAAATATGTTGGGGACTTACTGCACAAAACCATGATGATTGAGTCAGACTCTATTTTCACACCTTTGGTCTCTTCCTGTATATTTTGCAATATTGACTATCCTCCATTTTCAGATCGTACACTATATCGCTCTATGGTTGGCTCTCTTCAATATGCAACTGTCACAGGTCCAAACATTAGATATCCTGTCAACAATGTCTGTTGTCAGATCCTTTCTCACACTTTGGAATCTAACTTGGTTGAATTCTCCGCTATCCCAAGGGTACCACCTCCTATGGTCTTCATTTGTGTGCTGCCTCTTCCTCCATTCCTTTTACCCTCACTGCCCTGTTTGATGCAGACTGGGCTTTTATCATTGATGACTCTACATCCACCTTTGGTGCTCAGTACCGCAGCTTAGCCCAAGCATCTACTGGACTTTTGTGGATTCAAGCCCATTTGCGAAAGCAACACTTTCCGTTTTCCACTCTTCTTCTCTATGATAAGCAAAGGGTTGTTGCCCATAACCCTATTTCTTACTCCAAAACTGAGCATATGGAAATTGATATCATTTTTGTTCATAAACAAGTGCTATCCTAGCAACTCGTGGTGTCTCATATTTCCAGTCTTGATCAGAGGACTCATGCTTTCACGAAACCACTCTCTTTAGCTTATTTTAAGTTACTCCGCTCCAAACTTAGTGTGCTGGACTTCATTTGCCCAAATCCCCCCACCTTGATTTTGAGGGGGGCTATTGCTGTTATATGTTTATGGTTTGTTTTTTTTCTCTTTTTATGTAATACACTTTTATCTCTTTTTATATTTTATATTTTATATTTTTCTCTATTTTTTAATTTTCGGAGGTTACACTAATTTGTAACCATCTATTAGTGCTTATAACTTCTCTCTTTCTCTCTGTAAGTTTTGCCTGGCAGAATTGCACGGTGTATTGTATCCTTTTCAAAAACTTAATATTAAGCATTGTTTTTACATAGTCACAACTGTTTTCTTTGTTTATTCAAAATCTCTTACTACTTAATGTATGACACATATCAAATGGATTAAGGTGGTTGACATAGTTATCATTCTTAAATGCTTGTGTTAAATAATTTCATTTGGTTTTGAAATGCAGGCAATACTTTCAACTAAAAGAGGTCAATGTGCTTTACAATCATTCAATTCTTATCAGAAGTCTCTAATTGAGGTAATATTTAAACTTTGGCATCAAAATATTAGTTTTCTTTCTATTCATGTTAAAATTTGTAAATTTGACTTCTAGGACAAATCAATGGTTACAAGAAATATCACAGTTGAAAGCTTGACAACCATATGTTATTACTTGAAAATCCATAATGAAAACCAAGAAAAGAGGATACAAAAAACATGGGGGACGAAAATGAAATCGTCCATATTTGAAACCATAGAATCTGAGAAGGACTGTACTAAATCTTGTGTGTTTTGCACTTCCCATTTTTCATAGGCTAGGTTTATTTTTCCAAAACCACAGTCATAATTTGAAAGAAAGTGCGGAGGAGTCACTGGGTTTACAACAAATTGATAAAGTCTACGTGACTTTATGATAGGTTCAACTTGTTGTTTTTAGTTAAGATGATTGAAATAGAGTTTTTGAGTTGTAGAAATGGAAAAATATTGGGATGTAGAGGGAATTTGAATTGGCCATGGGGTGAGAGCCTATCCTAGCAAAGTTTAATGTTTGTTGGATCTATTGTTCCACCCACTATTGGACTGCTATTGGACCAGCCATTATTGTTTAGTCCCGCACTCGAGATGTATATACCTCGGTGTGTAGGGTGTGTGATGGAAGTCTCACATCGACTAAAGATAAGGCTAGGTTACAGTATACATGTGAGTGCAAACCTCACCTTAAAAGCCGTTGAGTTAGACTCATAGTCCATCTCTTAAGATAAGTAAAAAAATTATGTTCAATTATAATATTATGAATAGAATAAATTAAAATTAAATGATCAAAATTTTGTCCCAACTTCTATGCTTTGGGTAGTGATCATGCTATTTTGTTTTCAACATCTAATAATGCAAAAGTTTTCGGGTGCTAAAAGGTTAGGTTGCTACGAAACATAGAAGACATAGTGATGACCAATTACCCTTTAAAAGTACATGCTTAAGGATTGAAGTGGCACACATTCCTTTGGTTTGATGTTATGGTTTAACATGTAGGTTGACCTAAACTATAAGCATGTGACACACTGTTTATCATTTGAACTAGTGTTTCTTGTTATGGATTTTATTGTCTTCTAATGCAGGTGCATTCCAAAGGTGTCAATGTTGAACTTGTGGAAAATCTCCTTTTGGACCTAGATAAGAAGTCAAAAGGTATATTGGTTGGTGTGTGCACAACCATGTTATCGTGAATTCCAGTAAAACTGATCTGATCAAAGTTAATGTTCATGGCCACTATTAATCTAGTATTTTAATTAGACGTTGTGATAGCATTGGATTGGATGTTATAATCTTTTCCTTTTCATCGATTTTTATTCCAATCTTGATATTCTTGCAATTGACCATAAATGGTGGAAGATGTTTTGCCAAGTTGTTGACTTTGTGAGGTTGAGTCTTTGAGGTTTAGTTCTTTGCAAGGTTTAGTTTTTTCAAAACAAACAAAGCTTGACAAGCGATATGTACTTTCCAAACATTGCTTCTTATTGTTGATGGGGGCAAGCACAACTTGGTCTCCAAGGGAGAGGCAAAATATTTTTTTTCCACATATTTGGTAATAATTTTAAAAAAGGAGGGGGGCCCTTCCCCACACTCGGCTATATGTTGGTGCGCCAGCCACAAGTGTAAGTGAATGCTTTTCTTTCTAACCATGCAAGTGTAATGGGTGGTGATCTAATTGGGGGAATTAAGTTACAAATACATGCCTTATTTTGGTAGTTTTTTGTGCGTGTTGATCTTATACTTGGCCTGGAATGGTTTGAGACATTAAGAGAATCACGGTTATACTTAAGCCTCGTTACTAGATCCTAACGTTGACGCTAGGCTATTAGATATTCTTTCTTTACGGGAATTCATAGCAAAGCTCATTAATAACATTTAGTCAGTGAGTTTTCTTTTATTCCGGCCTCAATATTCCTTTCTCTGAGTTTTTTTTTTCTTTTTTTCTTTTTTGTTATTAGCCCTTTCTTTGTAAATATTAAATATTTTTTGTGTTAATCTTTAATTTTTTCAGCTGAAGCAATTTCATTGGAGAAGTCCACTATTTGGGTGACAGATGGTAAAACTTTTGAAATGTGGATTTGCCCGTTGGTGTATTCACTTATTGTTTACTGCAGTGATGCAATACTAAGGTATTGTCAATATATCTAATTACTTAATTGTTGACAATTAAATGATGATTAGTTGTTAGAATTATCAACTAGCAGACCTTTATTAGGCTCCATTTTTTTTCTTTTTCACCTCTCATTTTCCTAGCATATTGTAATTCAGACTTTGTCAAGATATTATAAAGATTAAAGGGGAAGTTGCTGAGTTTCTTTTGCCAAGCATTTTTGTCAATATCACTGCAAGGAAGGATCTGGAGATCGATTTGCACAAATTGATCTGTCTGCAGGTTGTATTCTACAGATGGAAGGCACCTCTTCCGTTTCTTAATTTTTTTGAGAGCTTATTTAGTCATTTAATTTTATGTTCATAATGATAATGATATGACATTGATTGTACTACCGCCTGCATTGTTGAACTAGAGTTAATAAGCTTGTTATTTAAGTTCAACTACATTTTTGTCTTTTGCATGGTAAGTTGAAGTGTTGTTGAATTTTGCAGTTGACAGAGCATGTATTTACAGAGTCAAATAAGTTGATGAAATCGATTCAAGTGGTTTTAAACTGTCTTAATGAACTTCGTATTCGTTATGTCATGGAAAGATCTTCATTTGTGCCATCGAAGCGAGAAGTTTCTAAGGTGAATATTATTCAACTGTACTATTTTTCATAACATATTTTGACTTGCTTGAGGCAAAGAATATTACAACATATGATTAATGAAATGAATAAAAAAATCTCCAATGTGAGTTATGTATTGAATAAATACAATCATGAATGAGAGGAAAAATATAATTCAAAGTTTCAAATATATCTTTTCATATATGTTAGAATATAATCAAATGTTATATTTTTTATTGATACCACTAATAAGTTCATATGGGTTGTCATATTTTTTTGCCTCTGTCACTACTTCCATTGCTAGTGCCGTTGTCCACCACTGTTCGCAGCTGTCCGCTGGCGTCATCGTCGCCGGAGATCCAATTCCGACCGACGACCACATTGTTGTGATTGTCTCATCCAAGCGAATCCAACGTCGCTGGTTTCGTCGTATTCGGTGGTCCCCCGCCCCCACGAGCTGTCGTAATGTCTTGGTCACTGTCCGCTTCTGCTATGTGTGGCGGTGCATGAGCCATAATTTCCCGCCTCGATCAACACCGCTGCACCTTTCCAGATGTGGGCTTCGTGTTTCCATTGGAGCACTTTTATTTTTTAGGATTTCTCTTTCTCCTCCATGGCAACTTTCGCTACTAATTCTTCCACTTTGGTCGCATCCATGTCTGATTCGTTAGTTTTTCCTCCCAATGTTAATGTGCAGTTGCCCATTGATAAGTTAGATGGCAAGAATTATACAACGTGGGCGTCCGACATGAAACTTTGGCTTAAGAGTTAGGGGTATCATTTTGATCATCTTACTCTCAAAGTGACTGATGTTGCTCCTTGTTGGAAGAGAATTGATGCTTACTTATGCATGGTTCTCAAGAATATCATTCACTCTTCTTTAAAACCAATGTTTCGTGCCTATGACACATTTATGAATTCTGGGAATAGGCCAATGTTGTTTTTCATGACTTGCTTAATGTTGTTGCTCCTCATACTCAGAACCTGTGGCAGATTATTTAGGTAAGATGAATGCTCTTTTTCATGAATTTAATGAAGTATTACCTCTAGCCTCTACTCTTGCTGAAGAAATCGAGCAATGGTCAAGGTTCTTCATGGTTGTGATGTTACACAGACTTGCTGAAAAATATTCCCATGTCTGTGATCAGATTTTGGGTTCTCGTGTTATACCCAATTTTACCCAATTTTGGGTGAGTCTTTTTTTTTTCATATGGTATATTTTCCCTCAGGTGTATGGTGATTCTTTTTGTTGTGGTTGTAGTATCAGTGGTTTAAGGTTTCAATCTTAAATTTGTTTTTCTTTGTTTTAACAGTACCCGTAGCCGTTGTGCGCCCCTAGTCTCTATCACCAAGCTTCTTTTTCCTCCTGTGTCTACTATGATCAGGACCGTCTCTGGCGACCACCGCACTTCATTTGTCGTTTCAATCCGATGCATGAGCCCTCACGTGCAGTCTCTTCCCGGCTTGTGCTTCTCACGTGCCTGTATCTGATTGTGTTGTGCTCACTGTTTCGGCATGACCCTCTTGCTGGTGCACCCTCTATCTCCTTCCTCACATTCAAGCACCCCTTTTTTGCCCATTTCAAGTACTTTTCCCATGGCTTCCAAAAGCTCACACTCAAGTCATGGTGGATATTGTGGTAAACGTCCTCATTGCAATATGAGTTTGCTCATTGGTGCTAAATCTCCTTGGTATCTCTCCTCAATAAGAACCCAATCAGTACTTGAACTATGTAAGGAAATAAAGAATTTTTTATTGATAACAATCACACAAATTACATTCTCATCTTTATTTGTAATAATCAAATCCTTTAAAATAAGGAAATAAAAATATGTTGAAATGAATAGGAATATTTTGAAGATATTTTTTGTAATTACTATAGAAATATTGTGAATGTTTTTATCCAATAATTTGCTATTTGAGACACCTGCCATATCAAATTGAAATGTTTGTGTTCCCTAAACCTTCATTTTATGGTACTTATATAAAATGCACCATGCTGTGTAGTCCATACCTTGTTGTCACTTTTAGGTTCTTAAAATCATTGCCAAGGGCTGATGTTAACAAAACCCTGTTTTACTTTGTTAATTTGCAGAATTCAAGGCCTTCCAGTTATAGTTCTAAAACTCGGTCCACTTCTGCAAAGGCAAGAGAATCTGCAGTTATTTCAAATTCCTTGGCAAAGTCACCGTCCTCATGGGAGAAAGTATTATCTTCCTGGCTTCTTACCTTCAAATATCAATTATTTTCTAAAATAGAATAATTTATGTAATGCAAAAGTTAACAGAATTTATTCTTTGCTTTAATCTTCCAAGGTTTATTGGCTCTCCATTGATTATCTTCTTGTTGCCAAGTTGGCTGCTGTAAGTGGCAGATTCTATGCACTTGTCTTTTCCTTTATCTTGTGTTTCCTATTTATCTTCCTATATTTTCTTTCTTTTCGACCGTTTGTTTTTATATAAATTTTTGTTACATGTGCTTTTTTTTTTTGTTAGAGTT
>Ga0099823_1007794_pt1 | contig 10897 bp, 7 predicted proteins | sample CowpearedBW_FD_76831 | JGI IMG/M metagenome (GOLD analysis project Ga0099823, IMG submission 76831) | Root nodule microbial communities of legume samples collected from California, USA - Cow pea red BW | ecosystem: Host-associated > Plants > Roots > Nodule | place: USA: California | collected... | reverse complement strand
TTTTTTTTTTTGACATTTTCAAGTTTCAACCCAACCACTCTTGGAATTTGAATTTTATGTATGGCTTTGATATTGGATCAACAATCAAACTTCAAGCACTTTTGTAAGATTTGCAAGAAAGGTTTTGGCTGTGGAAGAGCTTTGGGAGGACACATGAGGGCTCATGGCATAGGAGATGAAGGTGGTCAAATGGATGACGATGATCAGGCTAGTGATTGGGAAGATAGGTTGGGAGGGAATGTGCCACCGAGCAACAAACGCATGTATGCTTTGAGAACAAACCCTAATAGGCTAAAGAGTTGTAGGGTATGCGAGAATTGTGGCAAGGAGTTTTTGTCGTGGAAATCTTTCCTTGAACACGGAAAATGCACCTCCGAGGATGCCGACTCCTTTGTGTCTTCTCCGGGCTCCGACGCCGATGACGGTGGCATCGGCGGCGGTGATCGGAGAGGATGCGGGTGGTCGAAGAGAAAACGGTCCTTGAGAACTAAGGTTGGTAGCTTCAATTACAATTGCCCATCAAGCGAGGAAGAAGACCTAGCGAATTGTTTAATAATGTTGTCGAATGGCACTGTAGATCCTCTTGCGGCCGAGCCCGAAGAATCGTGTGCATCCGCTAGCAAGGAGGAAGAACAACGGAGAAATCCCATGAATTTCATTGCACCATTGTCGTACAAAGTTAACAACAATAATAATAATAATATTCACAACATGAACAACCTGGTTGACAACAAGGCGAAAGGGATTGCCAAGGGTTTGTTCGAATGCAAAGCATGCAAGAAGGTTTTCAATTCACATCAAGCATTGGGTGGCCATAGAGCAAGCCACAAAAAGGTTAAGGGTTGTTTTGCTGCGAGACTAGACAACCTTGACGACAACCTCATGACCGAGGATGATGTAATCACACACGAAGAACTGTTCCCAACAAAATCAAACTCCACCCTCCAATTCGAGCATGGGTCCAACCCCACGTTGCCCTCTTCCTCCAAGAGAAAATCCAAAGTTCATGAATGTTCAATTTGCCATAGGAGTTTCTCTTCAGGACAAGCTCTTGGGGGACACAAAAGGTGTCATTGGATCACATCGAACGCACCCGACACATCCACGTTAACGAGATTTCAACAATTTCACGACCACTTGGATCAAATACCCAAGTTCGACACCTCTTCTGAGCCTCTTGATCTCAAGTTAGACCTTAACCTTCCTGCACCTTCCAATGACCTTGCAAGAAGGAACGTTTCTACAGAAATTTACTTGCAGCCTTGGGTTACATCGAAGGATGTTAAAGATGATAACAATAGCCAGTGTCAAAGTCTCCATCACAATAACAACGTTGTTAATGTTGATATTGACAACAACACCAACAACAACGAGGACGAGAAAAACACAAATAACCCAATGCAAAATGTGGATAACGAGACTGATAATAAGATCAAGTTGGCCAAACTAAGTGAGCTAAAAGACATGAACATTGGAGGCAGTTCTTCACCATGGTTGCAGGTGGGAATCGGTTCAGCTGCTACTGACGTCACAAATGATAACACCTGATACATATATATAATACTTATCACAAAACCATTTTGATAATATAACTAATTAAAGTGTGTTTGGATTTAAGTTAAAAAATTTTAACTATTTTTCCAATTTTATTAAACCTTATCACAACAACATGTTTATACCTATATTTTTGTTTTCAATTGAGTTTAACTCAACTTCATTTTTTAACTGCAGTTCAAACACACTTTAAAGTTATCTTTTCATCTTTATTTCATAAACACCCAAAATGTAAGTAATTTAACCATGACTGTCACACTTACAAAAAGAAAAATTGTTAGTTTATCATACTTATATATACATATACATACATATAACTCGCCATTTTTTATATCTTTTTTGTAAAGTTTATTTTGCATATCAAGTAATTATTCTGAATAAAGTTAACTAAAAGATTCATATTTACAAAGCATCTTGTTCATTTTATGTTTGCCTGTTTCTCAAAGAATTTTTTTTACTGGTTCACCTGGGCTTTAATTATTAGATTCATGAGAAAATACTCAGTCTCGTACTTATTAAATTATTTGCCCAACAGAAATTATTTTAATGTATTTTTTTCCATCTCATTTTCAATTGCATTATTTTCTGGTTTTCATTTCAGCTCTTGCAGTTATCTTAAATTATTTTATATTCTAATATAAATATTTTATTTTATTAGCATTAAATAGAGTAAAGAAATAAAGTGATTTTGTATTACCAGTCGTTATGTTTTTTCCTTTCCAGAGTTGTCTCATCCTTGAGGTATGTTTTGTCCTGCGTTTTCTGTGATACAATTTTTTAAAGGACTATTTTATTCATATAACTATATAACTAATTATACTATTATTTTAGTTTTAAACTTTATTTATATTTAGTGTTATCATCTGAGTATAATATTTTTTATAGTTAAAGGTACGAGTTTCCTATGTATGATGAAACTGAAAAAAAAAAAATACTAATAGTCACAGTTTCATTAAATAAAATTTATAAAAAACTAAATGAAGATAATTTATAGAAGAAAATGTTAAGCATGTTACGTGTAATTCTTAAAAAAATTATGAAAAATATGTGTGAAAAACTTAGTAATGTTAAACAAATTCTAACTAAATAAGACGATATATAACATTAATTTTACAACTTTTTTAAAAAAAAAAATTATATCTCTTTGGTGACAGTTCCAGGGTCCTTCGATTTGCGGTTCCTAGGCTTTTCGTGGTTTGGGAGTTGTGTGCGTATAACTTAGTTTTGTCTGTTTGAGATTTTCTTGTTTGCTTTTTGAGTTTTTGCATTGCATATAGTTGTTGCTGGTTTGGGTCTTGCTTTTTGTTTTGTTTTGTTCCCGAAAGTTCCTGCTCCGTCCAGCCAGCAGGTGTGCATGCTACCTGTTTGTTGTTTTGTTTCTTTGGCTTCTTGCAGGTTTTTTTCTTTTATGGGTCCAGCCTCTGTTGGTTTTGAGATTCCTTGGGGCTGTGTTCAACAATATGTTTCGTTGGTCCCTATTAAACCTCCTCAGTTGGTTACTGCCACGGTTCAAGAAAGAACCTTTGCTTAAATGCTCCATAATGGATGTAGCATACCTCTCTCCCAGATGCCATTTTCTTGTATTAAAGGAGACACAATCTCTATTCAGATTGCTGGACTGGAAAATTGTAAAAATTGTCTCCGAGGAAGATCATTTACGAAAGGGATAAACCTCTCACATATCTTGATCTTTGTAAAAAACTTGAAACAGCTCGGAAATCTTTGGGTGTTTGGACTGTTATCCCCCTTGGTAAGGGGTTATATAAAGTTGCCTTCACATTGAAGACTCGGTTAACGATAAGACCTTGGAATAACTTTTGGTATTGTCAAGGTTTTGCTTGAACCAAAGATTATGTTCCGGCTATGATGTTAAAGTTCAATGTTGTGTTTGGATTTATGACCTTCTTTGGAGTATTTGTTACTGCAAGCTATCTTTTCTTTTTTCGAAAAGGTATCAGTACCGGTATTCTCTTGGAACTATCAAATCAGAGTTTGATGGAAAGAACTGATTATGAGAAGTTTTGTGGTTAACATGGAGTATGAAAAGCTTCCAACCTTTTGTTCTTGTTGAAAGATGATATGTCATTCAATTCATAATTGTATAAGGCTTGAAACTGAGGTTCCCAAAGCAGGTATATTTTCCCAAGAAGGGGATGAAAGAACTCAGGACACTAACAAAATATTAGTCATATTGAAGTTAATTTTCCTCTTATTTGAGCTGCTAAAAAGAATATGTTTGAAAATCTTGATAAGATTTGGAAGACATGCTAGAATTTGAAATCTATATCTAAGGAGACTGCAGAAGGGGATTCTAAATCATGATTCAGATGATAGTATTGATAGTGTGTATTATAACTGGAAAAATTAACTGTATCAATGAGGTGCACATTTTGAAATAATTTCTCCAGTTATGTTATGGGAAAGATAAGGATATTCCTACCTCAACTCAACAATATTCATTGGATTTGTTGCTAAGAAGTTGGAAATTGATAACTTTTGAAGCTTCAAACACTTCTAGTAAGTTACATAACGTTAAGAATCTGAATACTGTACTGGTTTCTAAGGATTCTGAAACTGCATAAAACAATAGCTACTGAAACTAATAGCCGTACTTCTGTCTGACACTTTGTCTTAATTAGCTGCTAAAGTTATTATTGTTTATAAGTTTTGGTTGGATAAGATTGTAGAGGATGAGGATTGGATTCATTGAATGAACAAGAGCAACTATTGTTGTTGAATAGTTGCTGATTTCATGTTTTTTGAACTTAACAATGTTAGAAGAGTCAACATGAGTATTATTAGCTATTTTGAGAAATCGTGTTTTGTTAATTTTAAATATGTCATTCATATTTGTTAGGATGGTTGAATTGGTTAAAATTGAATATGAATTGGTGTTTTTATGAATGGAGAATATATTTTTTGTTGGTGATGTAATTTTTATTATTTTAGTTTAGGAGATAACTAGTTTGAATGGATATAATTATTAGCATGGGTGCACATGAATTTCTTGTTGCGTTTAAAATATATTAGAAGTATTAGAAATGATAAAAAGTTGCTAAAACATCAATTTTGAATTTGTTATGTTTTTTGACCTTTTCAATTCTTACTTAAGCAAGAAATTCTCAATCAAGCGATATATGAATCAAAAGCTGCAGGAACATGTAGCCTAAGCAAAGAACTACAATTCAAGCAACTAGCACAATATAGCTTAAGTCACGAACCATAACTCAAGCAAGGGAATGACCAAGAACGATTTCTATTTTACTGAAAAATATTGTTTAAGCAAAGTGATCTTCCTCAAGCCACATTTTCTTAGTCTTTCAAACATGTTTTTTTTTTTTTTTACTTATTTTAAAGTTTTTCGAGGTTCAATAATCATAATTCATAAATATATAACTTTTGAATGTTTTATTCTTATAAATGGTTGAATTATTAAGAATAAAAACGAGGTTGTATGAATTATGTGTTCCATTAAATATTGAGATTATAAAAAAATAGAAAGATTATATTGAAAATGATATGATGATTCAATGTTCTTCTATTGTATTTGTTTATCATTATGTATTATGATATGTTTTAAGAAGTTATATATTTGAGATTGTATGTTAACTATTTTGTGATCATATATACTAAGTAAAGATTCATACAACATATGTTTTTTTGTCTCACTATAATGATCTAAATATGTAAATTTAAAACATCATATGCTAAGAAAGTGAGGATTTCCTTATCAGCAATGTGTGTGTATGTGTGTGTACACACACAAGAGACACTAAGGGCAGCTGAACCCTTGTACAAAGTTATTATTCTTAACAAAGATATTATAATTAAACCCAACAATAAATCCATATATAGAAAACTCTTGCACAAAAAGATTTAACAGGTTGCAGAAAAAATCGTTAGGTTGAAAACAAGCCTTTGATCATATGAGTATCATTGCTCTCAAGTTTAAGAAGGTCTTATTAGTATTTCCCTACATTTATAGTTGATTTTTGTGGTAAATACCACTCCCTAATATATATATTTTAACCCTTGGAAGTTGTTTTCATCCATGGACAGAACATAAGCTTTTATTCCTAGCATTGTTTCATAGTCTTTCCATCTCCAAAGATCATATCATTCAAATAATGACCTATTATATTATGACAAGTATTTTAAGCATGTTATAGGATCAAGAAATTGAGGATGAGTTCTTGCACACTAGAACATTGTTAAGAAGTCATTGGAGTGAGAAGGACCTTTCATGTAAGTTATTTAGGGACAAATTACGTTATTTTAAGGATTGACATAAATACAAATACAAATGACATAAAATAATATCTCTTTTATGTTGGTTAATCATATGAGATAAAAAGTTATATTTTCATCCATTAAGATAAAAAACACAATGTAAAAAATATATTTTTTATACCTGACTTAAGGAGTTAAATAAATAAGTACATAAATGGATTTGTTGGTGCAAAGAACCAATTTTTATGTTTTGCATTGACGACTTAAAAAAGTCGCATCTTATAAAAGTAAATTAATATTTTATGTGCAATAAAAAACTTATAATAAGGTGTATGAACATGGGTTGCAATGAAAATTATCTTGATTTTTTATGAAGTGGTATGACATTTTGAGTTGAATATTAGTTTCTCGTAAAACATACTTAATATGAGTTTTTTAGAAGTTTCTTATTTGCTCTTTGTTACATGATTTACACATATAACTTTACATAGTTTCTCGTTTCTATTAGTTATATAATGTCTTTTGTTATACCAATTTTTCCTTTTTCTTACGTGTATATAACATATACTTATGTCTATGCATAATATGAAATAATAGTAATCTTCTCTCTCTTCTCTTCATCTTAGATGGTATAGAGCCGATATGGCATTATCATCTTCCGTTTCTACAGATTCAATTCTTTCTTTCCCACCCAATCTTGTTTTTGTTCCCCATTCATTTCAAACACCAAATTTTATAAAACTTGATGAAGATTCATATCTTTTTTTTTTGGCACCAACAAGTTTGGCGACTTTACATGGAATGAAACTACAACATTTTTCTTGAAACCTCATCAGTTCCTTCTCAGTTTCTCACAACTATTGAAGAATTGGATGGAGTTATCAACCCAATCTTCTACAATTACTATCAACAAGATCAACTAATCATGGCATTATTGCTTGCTTCAATGACACCTCCTACTCTCACACACATGGTAGGTTTGACTTCTTCTTGTGAAATTTGGAACAAGCTCTCAATTCATTTTGCGTCCCACACTGATGCAAAAATAAAGAAATTCAAGGTTCAATTATGAAATCCCAAGAAAGATCGTTTTGTTTTTACTTATCTTATGGACATAAGAAAATCATTGCCACATTAGCTGTTGTAGGCTCACCGATTTCCACTGAAGATCATATAGACACAATTTTTGATGGACTTCCTAAAGAATATGATGGTTTCATTACATATGTCATATTAAGAACTGATCATTAAACTATTGTGGAGGTCAAATTTTTTCTTCTTGCACAAGAAGAATGCTTTGAGAAGCATCACTCAGCTAAATCTTTTCTTCTGCAAGCAAACACAACGTCATCATCTTGGTCTTACACTCATGGTCAATCTCGCACTAACTGTGGTGGTCACTACTCAAATGAATCTTCGTCAATAGGTCTCAAAATCGATCATCTTTCCATAATTCATCATTTTCCAATATCAATCAACGTGCACAATGTCAAATATGTTCCAAACATGGTCATTCAGTTGCAACATGTTAGCATCGATATGAACCTTCCCTGTCCACCATTGCTGCAAATTTCACAAGTGCTCCCTCCATTATGTCTGATAACACAAAAACTTTCATCTTGGGTACCCTATCTACTTTTCATGATCCTTTATGGTATCCAAATTTTGGAGCTTCACATCACATTACTCATGACTCGAGTTATTTCATATCATGGGGCTGACGTTGTTCAAATAGGAAATGGTAAAGGTTTGAAAATTAATCATGTTGGTAATGCTCATTTCACTATTCCTCATACACACACATTACCTTTCTTCTTCATCAATTACTTGAAGTACTATTAGGAATATAATGGAACATAAAAGAAAATCATCCTTGAGGAAAAAGATCAACTCAACGTATTATTCATAATAAGGGTATATATACAAAGTATGTGATAGAAACAAAAAGGAGAGAGAAAAGCAGAGAAAAAGTTAACGTAACAGAATTTAGTAATGGCAACAGAATTGTGGGGCCAATGGGCCAGAGAATGATCTGAGTATCATTAATATCACCTCTCAAGATGGAGCATGGATATTGAGCAGGCCCATCTTGGATAAATTCTTCTAAAACATAGTGAGATATAATGACTTGGTGAGCATGTCAACGACTTAGTGTTTATAAGAAACATGAGATAAAACAATAAGTCCTTTAAGAACTTTGGTTGTTATAAAATGGCAGTCCACTTCAATGTGTTTACTTCTTTCGTGAAAGGATGGATTTTTGGCAAGTTGAATGGCAAAAAGATTATCACAGAAAACAACAAAAGGATTTGGAATTCTTAAGCCTAAATCATCAGTTATGTATTGTAACCATTGAATCTCACAAGCTACCGATGCTAAGACCAGGCCTCTTAGCTTTACCAATTTCTACCATAACTTTGTCATGGTCATGGAACCCTCAGAGGTTGGTCCCTTTGCATCTTTCATTTTCTTTAAGTTTGTTGTGTTTCATGTGTAGACCTACTTTTTGGACCAAAGTTTATATTTTTTTGTGATCGTCTGCTTCAAGCATCTCTTTTATTTTTTGTACAAAGTTTTTATTTTTATGGATCGTTGTGGTTTTCTATATCACAAGACTATCTAGAGTTTGAAGAAGGTTTTTATGAACAATGGGGAAATTACTACTCACGGGGATGAACTTTTTCAGTGATCCAAAAGGAAACGTGATCAACATAGAGTTTGAAGAAACTCTTCTTGCTCAAAGACATATTCGTGCGGTTCAGGAGATAATGCGGTTTTATGATCTTAACGATGATTATTACGTGTGTACTCTTTTATTGTGGAGATCGATACTTTCGCATAAGGGTGTTCAATTTAGACTGAAAGGAGGTTGAGTATCCTAGTAGAAGAAAAAATGCTCTTGCATGTAACCCTCTGTCCTCAATAAGTTTTTTCCAAGCATTTAAGGTGCAATTTATCCCAAACACGGTATGCAACTTTAGTCAATTTTTATTATAATTTGTAGTGTAGATCTATAGATATTGTTGCTAATATTGGCTTTTTGATGATTCTTTTCATAGTTGTTGTTAACTTTGGCCGATCACTTCCAAATATTCTGTGAGCATAAAGTGTCTTTTAATGATCCAGTCAAATTGTATGATCCTTTGTCAGAAAAGTTTGAAATATATGTGGACATAGATGAGGTTGGGAGGATGGTATTGTTTGGTTTTTGTCGGTACGTTTCATTTTATGGGTTGAGTTCTCCTTGTTTCCTACATTTAAATTATGTAGGAAACAATATATTTCTTCACAGGATCTTCTCGGGCTAAGGAATTGAAATAGATTATAAGAGGCATTTGGCTAGTGCTTCTAACACCCAAGTTCAAGTTGGTTTTGCTAATTGTGAGAAAATATTAAGTAGTTATGATGTTCAAGCATCTTCTTTGGTATGGTTTATATTTATAGTTATGTGTTTATAATTTTCATTTATATTTATGTTATTTTAACACATTTTGTTTGAATGTAGTATTTGGATGCCAAGTTTGTAAAAGAATGTTTGGTGAAGGGGCGAAAAACCTACGTGCTGACAAATGGGCAATCTCAATACTAGAACTGCAAAATTTGTTGGATAGGCAGAAGTGCATTTGAGTGTTATCTCATATGCAATTGGAAGAAATTCTGTAAAAAAAAAAGGGTTGGCTGCTGGTGATCGTATAAAATTTATGGTGGAGAATGACGAAAAGAACGTGATCCATATTTTGAAGATTTAACATATTTTAGTGTTTGTTAATATTTTGTGTCTGAAACAAATATATGAGACCTATGAACAATTTTTTTATCTTTCGTTTTCATGATTTGCACATTTCCAATATTTTGTATGTCAACATTAATATATTTTGGTATGTTGGCATGTATGTTTATGAACACCTGGTTATTTAATATTACATTGAGTATGTCTACTAATTATCTCTACTAATTGTCTCTCGTGATTGTTAAATTATTTTCTTCCAGTAGTTTATATTTTCATTAAGTAGATTATTTCAATAACCAAAAACTTTGAATAAATTAAAAATATATATTACCAAATTTAAATTTTCATTAAGTAGATTATTTCAATAACCTAAAACTTTGAATAAATAAAAATTGTATATTACCAAATTTATATTTTCATTAAGTAGATTATTTCAATAACCACAACTTTGAATAAATAAAAATTATATATTACCAAATTTCTAATTATATGATACCTAGTGCAATTATAATTAAACATTAGTAAACTTATTCTTAATACCAATTCATAAATAATATTGTTAATTTATATAATTATGATTCTATAAAAATGGATCCAAATTACAGATAGTATAAGTATTCCAGTTCTGAAATATTATTAACTAAAAAAATTCAATTAATTTATTAATGTTAGTTATAAAAAATGAACAATTCATTGTGTACGTTTAGACTTACTATAATATTATATTAATATAAAAATCATAATAAGTTCCAAATAATAATATTACTTATAATTATTATAGAAAACTCAATTCGACAAATAATTGGAAATGTCGTAATTTGATGCACTTAATATAGGTTTGGATAGTCGTAATTACGATATTTTGTCAATATATGAACATGGATCACCATTTGTGTGAGCTTATAACATTAATAACGTCAAAGATGTGGGAGGTGCGTTACATAATTATGGTGGTTTCTTTAGTTAAATGTTTAGTATGAATTGAGCTAGTTATAGATTTGGAAAGTCTTGTTTGACCTCACAACATTAATAACCTGACAATTGTGGCAGGTCCACTACATAATTACAGTGGTGTCTTTAGTAAAAAGATTCAGTATCAATTGGGCTAAATATAGGTTTGGAAAGTCATACTTTTCATAAGTAATTACTATATGAACTATATGAACTTACATTAGGACTTATTTGAACTTATTGTGCTAGGTGTACCAAAGAATTATGGTGGTGTCAATAATAACTACTAAAAGCAGTTGGTTGAATCTCTGCATATAATTAATTGTTATTGTGTTGTTGGTGTATGGTAGTTTGGATTTTTAATGCATTATGGCAAATAAGGATTTCTTACAACAATGTAATGGTCAGTTCAAGACATGATAAAGCAACGCA
>Ga0099823_1007792_pt1 | contig 10898 bp, 2 predicted proteins | sample CowpearedBW_FD_76831 | JGI IMG/M metagenome (GOLD analysis project Ga0099823, IMG submission 76831) | Root nodule microbial communities of legume samples collected from California, USA - Cow pea red BW | ecosystem: Host-associated > Plants > Roots > Nodule | place: USA: California | collected... | reverse complement strand
TTTAAAATTTATGAATGTTATGTATTGTATTTTATTTGAATTTACGATTAAAATATGTTGTTAAATATTTAATTTTATTTTTTTGGAAACACCCGTGGGTACCTGTGGATATTAAAAAATTATGCAGATACTCACTCGCATAACGGATAGCCGACGAATATGAGTACGGGTAAGGTACGAGGGAGCTACTACTCATACCCTACCCCTGTTGACATCCCTAAATTATGTGCAATGAAATTTGTAACGTAGTCCAAAATACATCTATAAAATTTTACAAATTTTACCATATGTAACAAAAAACACAAAATTCGTAGATTTCATAATTTAATAAAATTCCTAAATTTCATTATTTAGGGTTATATTAATTTGGGGAGAAATATAATTATGGTTCATATCAATTTCATAAAAGAATTCCAAAATCAAAATTAGGGTTCATACTATTTTGGAAAAAACTTAAATGAGAAAATAAGAAAATCATAAATCTAACCCACATAAATTATAATATAATATTAATCTTGATTATTCATGAGAGATATTGTGATGATGCATTCTTAACCTCTTTAGTTTCCAATTTCTATATCCAGATTTACCTTTTCATCTTCTTTCTTATTGACAAAAAACCTTATAGTTAGGGACAAAATCCTAATTTTTTTTAACCAATATCTATCAAATTAATTTTTATTTTATTTTGTAAACAATAGAAATATATGAATAATCAATATATATAAATAAAATGATGAGAAATTGTTTTAAATTTATTATAAATAATATAATAACATATAATATAATTTTAAAAAACATAAAAATATTTAAAAATTAAAAATTAAAAATTTTTGGGGGAGCCATGGCTCCCCTATGTCATATTGATGTTCCGCCATCTGTGGAGGGTTCAATTCTCTCCGCTAAAAACTAACAATTAATAATTATCGATCTAGATAATTAAAAAAAATGAAAATGGAATTAAAGGAGATTGGTCAATAAACATTTGCTATCAAGATTTTTGTTACCAAAGAAATTGATTTTTAAATTAGTTTCTACTCAGTTATTGACTAATTTAGTTTCTTGTCGCATCCAATAGTCTCATTTCATTTGAAAGTTCAAACCTAAGACGGTTTAAATATTTTTTTCTCCTTCATCATTTGAAACATCTTTTAAAAATAAAACCGTGACAAAACCTCGTTCTAAACAAATAATACCTCAAAAACATAATAATTTACCCTAAATAATGTTATTCAAAAAACTTGAAATCAGAACACTAGTACCTAATGTAAGAACAATTTCAGGGTTCTACATGTTATACATTCGAAAAGTCATTCACTTAAGTCTTTATCGGATATGACCCATATTTTATGTAATCTAATTAACCCCAACTTCATTTCGTCTTCTCGAAATTACTTTCTCATTTCCATCATAAAAATTCATAGCATGAAGTGTTGAATTTTCATGTCCCGAACAAAGCATTGGGGAATTTGAGTGAGATGCAGTATGAATGGTGTGGGCGAGTGGAGGAAAAAAAAGAAGGTATATGGTTGATATGTAAGGATTAGATAGCTAACAGCCCGCCATAGATTGATGTGACGAACGTAAAGTGATGTGAAATGATAGTAGGAACTAATAATAATTGCCATCTTCACATATCTCAAAAGCTGAAAGCAAACCCTAATAAGTCTCAATATTTATGCACAATATCAACCTTCATACCTCTGCTTTTCTATGTTGGGGCCCTTGACATAATTCGGATCGTTAAAAGGATCTGCACATTAATCCATTACGCCCACACTTTCTACGTGGCTCACCGTTATCCTCTCCCCTCTCCCAAGTAAAATTATAGACAATCATATTTTGAAATTCCAAAATTTTTTATATTTATTCCACATTATTTTTTATTAAATTTTTTTCTTTTTAAATATAAAATTATTCGTTTATAATTATTTTATTCCTGCATCATAACTGTTTCTAAAATTATCTTCGTAAAATGTTATTGACGCTAAATTTTCCATAACACGAAGCTATAGTTATAGCTTTGCACTTCTTCACGGAAGACTCTACTAATGATCAAGCATGCTACGAACCTTCATCCATGTCCCACTTTCTGTTGATTTAACTTCTTTAGTCAACCTTTGGATTAGCTTTAGATTCTGTAAGTTAACTCATCGGAACATTACTTAAGGCTAATCAAAATACTTTTCAGAAAAATAAACGCTTCTTAATTTAAAGCTGGAAAGCAAGTGCCAAGTCAACAAAGATTTGTTAAGTTTCAACCATTAACAAATTCTCATTCAAGATACGGCTAAAGAGAAAATAAAGTTAGTCAAGCTAAAGATAGTGATTGTGATTTCTGGATGTTAAAAGTTGAATATAATCATGTGTGCAATCATTACCAGCGTTTAAATTAATTTGATGAAAGTTCAAAGATGATTTTTCTGATACTTTTTTGAAAGTAACGAGCCAAACATTTTAATTATTTTGGTGCAATATTGTTAGGTTTTATAAAGAAAAAATTACTGGGAAAACAAATATTAATGAGATTTGAGTTCAATCACATAAGACATTGATATTATTCTTAACCTAAAATTTTAAGGTAATGAATTTATAAATCTTTATTTTTATATAATGTTCTACTTTCTTATTTCTAGTTGGTTTTAACCATCGGTTCAATACCACTTGTTAGGTTTTATAAAGAGAGATTCACTAGGGATAAACAATATCAATGAGACTTGAGCCCAAACACATAAGGCATGGACACCACTCTCAACCCAAAATCTCAAGACAATTGGTTTATAGGTCTTTATCCTTATATAGTATTTTACTTTCTCATTTCTAGTCAATATTAGACTTAAACTCACTTAAATTTCTAACAATTTTTTTTTATATATTTAAATAGATTCAGTGTTGAAATGAAAAAAAGATAAATCTCATATTCGGTGGCCAATCTTCAGAGTTGTCAATATAACTATGCACAAATATCAAATGAGCTACATATAAAGAAATACTTTTATTTATATATTAAGTTCTTTCAAAGTTGAGATTTCTCATTTTTCTTATACATAAATTGAGATTTGTTGTGGTACATTTGATAATTTTACATTATTTAAGGCTCGAAATTAATGATAATTTAAATGAATTTTCCTTTCCTAATATTCTGTGAAGTCTTTCGAAAATAAAACTTAAGTCGAGTTTCATGTTCATAAACATATAATACCTTGAATGGAATATTCACTTGATATTGTCTCAATAAATTTAAGCTCAGAACAATTATAATAACTGTAAAAACATTTTCACCTTTTCTTGTTAAAATTAAAAACCTTCGCAAAAGTAATATAGATTTGAGGCTGAGTAATGTTTTTCACGTGTAGAAAAAGTGGTAGGTAGAAGCTCGAATTCACCACCAACGCAAGATGATTAAAAAGAAAAAGGTTAGTAGTAGATTGGCCAAACTAATTAAAATCAAAAGGTTTGAAAGCCGTTATCCTTTAATTAAGCTTTTAAGCCTTATCATTAATCACCCGTTCAAAATAAAATTCAATGCTTATCAACTTATCACCTAATTCTTTAATTAATGCTTTAATATATATAAATATAAAAAGACTCTTCTATTGTATTTTTATTAGTTTTTTTATCTGTGCAACCCACAAGATTATTTAACTGTAATTTTTTTGGATGGGGTATTTTAAATGTATTTTCTTTTAATGGCAATCAACAACAAGTGCTATTCAATAATATATATGATGAAAATATGATGTTTTTAATAAATTATCAATTATATAATACAAAAAAGAAAATGTCATCCATGTTATGTAATCAATTAAGAACCTAGTAAAAAATATACATCTGGAACTTTTAGAAGAATTGTTGCTCTATTTTATCATAAGTTTTCTTTCTTATTTCTAATTTTAGAAAGAAAAAAACAACTGCATAAGTGTTTCTTCTGTTGTCTCCTTCTGTATCTGCAACAACCAAAAAATTATTTGATATTTCGTACGTATTTCAGGATTGCATTTGAGTTGTTTATATTGTTTGACATATTTTTTCTTTAATGCTAAGTCAAATATTATTATGAAACGCGTTTGAAATGTCAAATAAACTTAATGAAATTTGATTAAAAGAACTAAATCCACATATTTCGAAATATGAGGAATAAATTGGTTCAAAATTTCGAAATGGACTAATTCCAAAATTTATTAAAAGTTAAAGGATAAAAACATATTTAACCCTTATTTTCTTACTGAACATTACATTTTGAGTTTGTATATATTTATTAAAAGATTTGTTTAATTCTTCTTTCTTATTGATGTTTACGATTCGAGTTATTGATTTTAAATATTTTTTTAATTAAATTATTTTCACGTTATAACTTTTTAATTTTATGTTGCGAATTTTTTAATTGAATCTACAATTACAAATATTTTTAAGGACTAGATCAAATGTCCACTTAAAAAATATTTTTTTATTTATTTTTCCAATTTTTTTTCTAAGTTAAGATAATATGCTCGTCAAACTATATAAATAACTTAATTAATTACCAAGCTGTTTAAACTAATGCATCTTTACGGTATATTTGCCGATTAGATAAATGACCGATTAGTTTGCGTCTAGTCACAGCTCGATTGGTCGTTATCTAGGATGTCCTATCCATATTATATTGTATAGATGCCATGATTAGGATTTTTTATTTTTCCGTCATTTCAATATGTTTCTTTAGAGGTAGAGTTATAGCAATTAATATAATATTAAGTTATTATAGTAACTAATAAGAACACCAGTTACAGCACAGAAGAGAATCTCTTGTGTATTTTTCTCATCTGCTACTTTTTCATACTTTCTTTGTTTTCTTTAGTTTGTGCCTGGTTTTTAATACAAGAAGAGGATGTAAATCATGCATCTGAATACAATGACTTCAAATTATCTATTGACCATTCAAAAAAATTGATTTCGATATATTAAAAAAATGATATGTTTTAAAACATTTCAAAGAGTGCATATCTAGTTTGAAAATATAGCTCAAGAACAAGAACGGATAACAGATTAATAAAAAACACAAAATCTTATGTAGTTTTTCTATTTTTTCTTCAAATAAATATTTTTTTCTATTTTTATTTTATTTAAAAATCATTATCTGAGTAAAAAGTGTGAAATTGTGTTAATACTATTTACTAGGAATGAAGAATGATCGAATTCAACCGAACTAATTTAGTATTATTTGAATTTAATATTTTAAAATTTGTATTTGATCATTCAATTTATCCAGTTAATTAGATTTGCATTATTCAGAGTATAAAATAATTTCGTTGAACTTTTCAGTTTACGCATCTATAATAAATTAATTTTATATATGATTTTTTTTAATAAATAACATAAAGATAATACATTTTAATTGAAAAAATAATATGTGTAATTTTAATAATAATAATTATTATAATATATTATAATTTTAATATAATAACAATATAAAAAATAAAATTTTGAACAAATTTATAAATATAAAATTGTAAATTTAGATTAAATCAAATATTTATCTAAATTTGATGAAATCATTTATTTTTTAAATACCGTTTGTGTGTACGCATCGATATGTATAATGTTATATTAATAAATAGTAATTTTATAATTTGTAAAGTTAATAATATACAATAAATTTATAATTATTAAATATAAAGTGAAATAAAATAAAAAAATAAAAAAGTTAGATAATATTATAAAAAATATATAAATAATTGTTATTTTTTAAAATTTTAATAAATAATTATATTATAAAATTAAAATTAAAATTAAAAATATAAATATAAATAAAAGAGAAATGCTTAATTTTGTTTTTGTGTGTTAAATATTTTGTATTTAAAATATTTAAATACAAAATATACATGATGTTCTCTTAAAATAATATAACATTTAGATTTTATTTTTTAATGTATATAAATTATTTTCTTGACTGACTTGAATATATAGATAAATCATATTTTAATTTACAAAAATTATAATTTAATAGAAAAAAAAATTGATGCATGTGTTTGAATATTTTCTTTTTCATATTTTTAAATCAACATCAATTTGAACGGTGAAAATATGTGAAATAAAAAAATATAAGTTATAAAAAAGTTAAATATTAAAGTAAAATAAAATAAATTATTTATAATAAAATTTAAATATTAAAGTAAAAGAAAATAATAAAAATTAAACATAATTGTTTTATCGTTTATTTTAAAAAAAAAAAATATCGGTTAACTGTTCACTAATTGAATTATGTATTTTATTTTCTCATTTTTCTTCAATGATCTCTTATCCTAAATACCGCGCACACTCCAATTTTTAATTGAGACAATGATCGTGAGTTTCTCATCACCGTCAGTACTATATAAGGTCATATCGCCTTGCTCTCGTTATCCCACCTTACCACCTTGACTACAATTCTAACATCTCACACCCCACCCTGATATGTTTTTGTTTGAACCTTAACTATAACTAACATTTTATCATTCTCTTATATGTCTTTTGCATTTTTCTAATTTTTTATACTCATTGCTTCACTATTCTCATTTCACCTTTTTTTTCATCGTCTTATAATATTTTTCTTAAATATTTAGAGTTTTACCAATTTTGAAACTCTATATTTTCCACTTTAACAAAATAGTTAATTGTGTGAAAGGTGAATACCAACCAATTTAAGTTTGTCCTTTGAATGTTTTTCTTATTAAAAGTGTACAATTTGTTTATGTTATTGATTATACACTTGCTATATTTAATTTGAGGAAAAACATTATGTTTCAATTTTTTTAAGAGGGGCCTCACGATTGTGGTGTTGGTGTTAAAAAAACTTTTGGGTGTGACATTTTTTACGCACATTACAAAAACGACTATCATTTTACTCTATATTGATTAATTATGAAGGTGTAAAATTTCCCCTTAAATTTCCTCCTCCTTCTTTTAAGGTGTTTTAAAATTCAGCAAAACTAAAGAGTATTTCAATTAAGTTCCATTCAATTCGGTTTAGTTCGGTTTGGTTAGATTTAGTTTAATTCGGTTCAATTCAGTTTGGTCCGACTCAGTTCGGTTCGGTTCAGTGTGGTTAGATTCGGTTCAGTTCAATTCGATTCGCTTTGGTTCAGCTCAATAAAAAATATATAATGAATTTTTAAAATAGTTGTTAAATGTAAAATTAGAAAAATAAAATATGTACATAAGAGAAGTTTTAAAAACAACTTTTGAAGACAAAAAAGGTTTTTAGGCTAACAGTTAAAAGTAAATATTTATAAAATAATTAGTTTTAAAATAATAATTAAGGGTAAAATTAGAATAATGAAATATTAACATAAAAGAGAGTATCTCTTTATATATTGTTATAAATGAAAAAAAATAGTCTAACTAAATTTAACTATGATTATCTGTATTATATTAGAGTAACAAAAAAAAACTAAACTATTTATAATAAAAATTAAATATTAAAGTAAAAAAATTGATTTTTTTCATCATCTTATATTATTTTTCTTAAATATTTATGATTTTACCAATTTCGGAACTTTATGTTTTCCACTTTGATAAGATAGTTATTTCCCTGAAAGGTGAATACAAACATTCTTAAGTTTGTGCTTTGAATGTTGTTTTTATTGAAAGTATACAATTTGTTTAAGTTATTGTTTATACACTTGCTATATCTAATTTGGGGAAAAACATTATGTTTCAATTGTTTAAGAGAGACATCACGGTTGTGGTGTAGGTGCTGAAAAAACTTTTGGGTGTGCCATTTTTTACGCACATTACAAAGCGACTATCCTTTTCCTCTATATTAATTAATTATGAAAGTGTAAAAATTTTCCTTAAATTTTTCCCTCTTTTTTTTAAGGTGTTTTAAAATTCAGCAAAATTAAAGAGTATTTATGTTCAGTTCATTTCAGTTCAATTCGGTTCGGTTAGTTTCAGTTTGGTTTGTTTCAATTCGGTTCAGTCCGGTTTGGTTCAGGGCGGTTTTTTTCGGTTCAATCTGGTTCGATTTGGTTTGGTTCAGTTCAATTCGTTTCGGTTCAGTTCGATTCAATGCGGTTCGGTTCTGTCCAGTTTGGTTCGGTTTAGTTCTGTTCAGTGCGGTTCGATTCGGTCTGGTCCGGTTCGGTATAGTTCGGTTCAATTCGGTTCAGTGCGGTTCAATTCGATCTGGTTTGATTTGGTTTGGTTCGGTTCAATTCAGTTCAATAAAGAATATATAATGATTTTTTAAAATAATTGTTAAATGTAAAATTAGAAAAATAAAATATGTACATAGGAAAAGTTTTTAAAACAACTGTTGAAGACAAAAAAAAGTTTTTTAGATTAATAGTTAAAAGTAAACTATTTATAAAATAACTAGTTTTTAAAATAACAACCAAAGATAAAATTGGAATAACGAAATATGAACATAAAATAGGATATCTATTTATATATTATTATAGATATAAAATAATTTTGTTGAACTTTTCAGTTTATGCATCTATATTAAATTAAATTTTATAAATGATTTTTTTAATAAATAACATAAAGATAATACATTTTAATTGAAAAAATAACATGTATAATTTTAATAATAAATATTATTATAATAAATTATATTTTTAATATAATAACAATATAAAAATAAATTTTTAAACAAATTTATAAATATAAAAATGTAAATTTAGATTAAATCAAATATTTATCTAAATTTGATGAAATCATTTATTTTTTAAATACGTACGCATCAATATGTATAATCTTATATTAATAAATAATGATTTTATAATGTTGTAAAATTAATATATAAAATAAATTTATATTTATTAAATGTAAAGTGAAATAAATGAAAAAGAAATAAAAAAATGTAGATAATATTATAAAAAATATGTAAAAATAATTATTAATTTTTAAAATTTTAATAAATAATTATATTATAAAAATAAAAATACAATAAAAAAATTTAAATAAAAAAGAAAAAATCACTTTATATATAATTATAAGTTATCCTTCATCAAATCAGTCCGAAGTTTAAATTTATTGTGATTTTCTTAGTATTCGGTCCGATAAGATTTTTTTTGCTCACGGTACTGTTCAATGTTTAGAAGAAGTAGACTTTTTGTACAAGAGTGGATTGTTTCAAAATGTAAATAATGGGTTGATGGATGGACGTTTACCAAATTAAATTTTGCAGCTTTTTCTTGATGGCGTTGCCCATTCTTTCGTTCATTCATTCTCCTGTGGTTCAAATAAGGAAAAAAATTTCTCAGTATGGTTTGAAAGTACAATATTAAATGTATCTTTTTCATTTTGATTTTTCAAACGCTCCTTCCCCTAATCCTCATCATTAGATTTGACTGATTTGATGTTAGAAACTGAATTTCGTTGGACCCACCAATAAAGGACATTTCAATATTATTATTTCTCATTCTCAAAATAAAAACATTGAATTAGGAAGAAGAGATTGTAGGAAATAAGGATAAAAGAAAAATGATAACACAAACATCCTCTTTTTCACACTTCTTCCCTTCTGTCACATCCGTACTAAAGCACATTGCAGACGTGTTGCATAACAGGATTACGTTTCTTCTTTCATTCAAATATTCTTTTAGTATTTTACCTTTTTAGTATTTTTTATTTTATTTTAAATTCTATTTTTCATCATTTAAACGTTTAAAGTTTAAATCGAATCAAGTGCGTTATTCTATTAACTTTTATTGTCTTTATCAAAATCCATAATGATTTCCCACGAATGAACTATTTTATAATGGATATATTAGGTATTGTTATTTTGAGAGAAGAATTAAATGATACGGAAATGAAAAACGTCTCTATTGTTACAGCAATATAAAATTATATATAAATAATTTAAAATGAAAATAAATTTAATATATAAGATAAAAGATAATTTATTCAAATGAAGTTTATTTTTCTTTTTAATAGTAATTTTAAAAGTAATAATTTTATTATTATAATCTTAATAAATTATTATTTACATTATTAATTTTAATTATTTTGTTTTTCCATAATCAAAAGAATAAATAGAAGTGAAATCACTGTAATAATTTCAGAGACATTGTCTTTGGACAAAATACAGTGAACATAAAATTAGATAAGTGAATTAAAACTAAGTGTATATTTTAACGCTAAACCACATGCGGTAAAAATTAAATAATAAAATGGTAATTTGGTAATTGTAAATTTGATCATGTTACTCTTTGAATTTCACTATAAATAATGTAATTGAATTTTCAGTTAATTTTTTTAATCATCTCCTTCCATTATCTTAGATCACTTTCAAAAAAATACGTTTCACAGTCTAATCATCACATTCCATTTTTGTGTGAATAATACATCCATACAAAAACAAATTGTTAAAAGTAATCATTATAATCACTATAAACTATTATACATTATTTAAATAATAATATATTACAGTAACATAATTAATTGAAACACGGCAAACATTATATTAAAACGACTATTTTAAGGTAAAAATGTTGATTTGCTGGTGAAACTAAATAAAAGTATCAAAAATAAATTTAAAATTTAATTTAGTTATATAAAACTAATCAATAATGTGAAACTTTGCACTATAAATTTGTTTTATTTCAAAATAATTTTAATAATTGTATATATATTTCGAACTTAGAACTAAACATCAATGATTTGACAAATGATATATAATAATAAAATATGTATTGTAGATTTATTTTATTTTTATTTTTAATTGTTAATCAGTGTGATAACATCAACACAAAGTTAAATAAATTAAAACAAAAGTTAAAATAATATATAATGATAAAAAAAATATTATTGGAAGCTTTTTTGATGAAAAAAAAAAGTTGCTATGCGTGATGTCTATTCAGTCGTATGTGATAGGTTCAAAATATCTAAAACAGATGCCAAAGTTGATTAGATAAGAATGAATAAGAGTAGTG
>Ga0099823_1007791_pt1 | contig 10899 bp, 3 predicted proteins | sample CowpearedBW_FD_76831 | JGI IMG/M metagenome (GOLD analysis project Ga0099823, IMG submission 76831) | Root nodule microbial communities of legume samples collected from California, USA - Cow pea red BW | ecosystem: Host-associated > Plants > Roots > Nodule | place: USA: California | collected... | reverse complement strand
TTAACTCCAACTTAACGGAGAGGACCAAATTGAACCTTTTTAGAAAATTGGGGTACCAAATTGAACATTCCTAAAGTTCGGGTACCACATTGAACTTTCCGAAAAAGTTTGGATACCAAATGTGTATTTATACCTAATTATTTAGTATAATAGTCGGGGTGTCACACTTACAAAGACTACAAACACTTTAAACATCTACCCACATTTTCTTTCTTATTACCTATCCAATAAAATTGATAATTTTATATATAGGAATAAAAAAAATTGTTCAATTATAAAAATCAATTAATATTGATTGTCATACACTAGTGAAAAATAGGTAATTACATCACATAATTTACATATTACTACAAAGGATCAAATGTTAAAAAAAGACAGTAATATTTTTGTAAATAAGATAAACATTTATACATTTAATCCTTTGTGGTCATATATAAATGAAACTTTTATATTTAGTTATAAAGGGTTATACATAAATAAGAATAACTCTTTTACGTTTGATATAAAATATAAAATATAAAAAATCTCATTTATGTTTTATCACAAGGGTTCCAATATAAAATTACTTATTATTACAAAGGATCCAATGTAAATGAGTTTTTAAAATGTTGCGTGTGATTTTTTGTTCTCACTTTTTCTTTTTTAAAATCCTAAGCTTATGACTTCTCTTTTCTCTAGAATGATTCTAAGTGTGGTGAAGGCTCCATTAGTGACCAAAATAACTCCTTTCTTCATCTTTTATATGTGATTTCTTGTGGGAAACAATTTTGTTTGATTGCACTGTATTCTGTATGGAGATTAAATGTCTAAATATCTATTTTGTTTATGTTGAAATTTAGAAAACTCAACGATGTCTTATTTTGTAGCTAAGGAGTTTTTCATGGTGATCTTAACTGTTTTGTGATGGTTGTTCCAATTATATGGAAGATTTTGTGAGTTAAGTGTGTCATTGAAATATATGTTTTATATTTATGCGATTGTGTTTGAAATAATCTTACAATAACAAAAATACATGAATGTCTTCGTTTTGACTATATTTTTACCTATTATAACTATTTGTATTTAATGTACATAAAACAAAGTCATTACAATGATTATTTTTCTATATTTCATATTTAGCTTTTTTTACTCAAAACTAACTATTTAAAAGAAAAAAACAAAAAAATTACATCGGGTACAACAAGATCTAACATAAATTTAATCCGTTACTAAAATAGTAATTATTATAAAATTTAACTTAAATTTATATCAAACAACATTTTCAATATAAATTTATTTCATCCGTATAAACACCAGATTATTGAAAAACATAAAAAAAAAACTATAGTAGTGCTAATTGATAATGGTTTATGTCTTTTCGAATGTATAAAGGCAAAATAAAAAATTGAATTAAAATTTAATAAAATATGACGTGTTATATTTATTGGTGAATTAGTGGAAAAGGGAATATCTTCCACACTTGTCAAAGTAACATTTGTTACAATTTTTATATAGCACGAAAATACTGCACCATAAGTGTGTGACACGCCAATGATTATGTGTGTGTGTGGTTACGTAATTAATAAAAAACGTTTATTCGAAGTGTTAAAAAAATCGCTGCAAACCGCACAAGAATCCCACATTTACTTTGTTAATGATAAAAATTAAGAATATGAATGATTCATGTGTTTTATTATGAATGAAAGCAAGAGATGCTACTTCCTCCTTTCTTTTTTTCTTTTATTGATTATTAATTGTGTGTTACGAAACTTAGCATCTTCGACTTTTGTATGGTTATCCACAAAATGGCATCAGATTCCGTTTTAATTTTTTTTTATTAGCTACAACAAATACGTCTGAATTGATCGTTTGCATGTAAGAAAGAACAATTTACTAAATCCAAGAGAAAAAAAAATTAAACTGAGAGAACAAAAATATAAATAACTTTAAACAACTTTAATTTGTATTTATTAAATAGTTTATTTCTTTAATTTTACATCACTTCATCTTTTCATTAGCTTCTCAACTTAATAGTTGATCTTTTGTAGAATTTAATCATTTTTTTTTTAAAAAAAAGATGACGGAAAGTAAAACAAGATGGATTAACTATAATTTTGAGAAAGGTATAAGTTTCTTCATTTCCATTTAAAGTTTATCCTTTTCTTTTTCATTTTATGTTTGATTAATTTCATTTTTTTTAGATTGAATGAGTAACACTTGCTTATAAGTTTATTAAAATATAATAGTTATATATTATTTTCTTCGTATCTTGAGAATAGTCTAAATATATACAACTAAAACAAAGAAATATAAAAGAGAAATAAGCGCAATTTTACTTACTTTTTTATATTTCCTTCTATATAGGCTATTGTATAATTATTTGTTTATGTGTTAGGATCATAATTCAATTACAAAACACATAAAATACGTGAAAGGAGGAGTTAACTATTTAATTACACATATAAAAATGCATACATGTATAATCACACATCAACTTATAAAAGGTCATTCATCTCATGGATAATAATACTTGATTAGTCTAATATTCTATAATCTTTTGTATAAATCAGATATACGAACTCTTATAATAAAGTTATTTCTTACACATTTCATCGGTAATTTTTTACTCTCAACTTGATGTCAAAAATTTGTATCGGTTGTTGGAAGTCCCACAGATTATAGATAAGACAATTTTATAATACATAAGTGAGGTGAACCTCACCTTACAAGCTAGTTTTGTGAAATTGAGTTAGACTTTAAACCCACTTCTAACCTGGTATCAGAGCTAGATTAGAGTCTATCTTAGCGAGCTTTCTTGGATATTTTATTTCATTTGATATCGAACTGTTAACGGACCACCTACTAATTTTTTGTCCCACGCACGAGATGTATATACCTCGGTACGAAGGACCTCACCTTACAAGTCGGTTTGGTGGGGTGCAAACCTCATTTATACTAAATTTTAAAAAAATAAATAGAAGAAGATTCAATGTTTATAACAGGAGAAAAAGTGAAAAGTTTAGAATCTTCTTTTGAAGATTTTTCTCCAAGCTGTCAATAAATGATTTTGAATATGGTTGTTTAAGATTGAGTTAAATTTGACAAGTTATATATATATAACAAATAATTGTAATGCTTATAATTGTAATGATTATTTATTTACACGTGAATATCTAACAAATAAAATATTCAGTGAGATCATGATAAGATATTTATGTTAATTGTATTTTTATTGTATGGTGGATATTTTGATAAATTCAGAATATATAAATGTACATATCTTAATTTGTAAGAGTTGTGTGTTAAGATGTTTTGAAATTGACATTTCCAATTTATTTATATATATTTTATGTGTTTTAATTTGTGATATATGTATTAAGTGTCTTGCGTATATTTATAGGAAGTTATATTATATTCATTAACTACACTGTTTATTATATGATATTATATTAAAAAAGTTTTGACTACTGTATTAACTTGATAAAAATATGCATTATATATATGTTTTGAAAATCTAACTGATTATTTAATCGATAAAGATACAGATTGAAGATTCACGAACCGATAATTGAGTTGCAATTGAATCAATATTGATAAATAATATATAAAATAACACTAAGGAAATATAACATCATAATTTAATAGTATCAAAATTTAAAAATAACATATTTTGTAAGTTTTTAACATTCAAAATATACATAAAAATAAAACACATCGTAATATTTAGATTCAAGCTTCAACAATTCATAATAATAAAAGAAACACGTTTCCTAAAAAGAAAATGAAAAATACTTTAATTTTTATTTTTAAGGAAAAAATAAAAGTTATTTTCTTAAAATATCTTAAAAAAAATATTTAATACTCTTTGAAAAGATTTTTAACCAAATTTATGATTTTCTTACAATTTCATTAATTTTTGGATCAATTTAATCAGAGGTCGGTGATTGTGGTAATAGACCAAACACTTGATCAAATTTTCAACTGAATCAACTGGTCCGGTCCAATTTTGAAAATATACGTTTATAATAAGTTGCATTGCATGCTATGTTTATTTTATTTTAAGTTTGACCAAAATTTGTAATAATTATTAAAAAATAACTACTAAAACCAACAAACGAAACACAAGGTTTTAAACTAATTAAAACTAAAATAGTATATAATTTTTTTTAGTGATTACGGTTCAATAAACCACCTTACATTTTTCAACAATTAATTGTTACCTAGATGAACAAGCTTCATGTAGGTTTTCAACTCCTTTTAGGGTTATAGAGGAATTATTACTGTGTTAGGAAAAAAGAAGAGAGGTGTCACTGTCATTAGCTTTAGAATAGTGATTGTGACAATGAAAATGGTGATAAAGAGAGTGCAAAAAGAAAGAGAAAGGCGAAAAATAAATAAAAAATAAAGCATTGATTTTGAGAACTACAAATTAATGGGTGAAAATGAGTTTGGCATGTGAGAAACATGACATCATAGAACATAAATAATGTTTGGAGTGACATTTACACCTCAGTGTGGTTCTGTTTGACATGGTACAAACTATTTAAAAATCCGCAAATTTGTGACTGTGCGTTAAGCAGAAAAAAAGGCGAAAACAGCTTTTTTCGTAGAAAGAAAAAAGAAAAAGAAAAAGAAGAAAAAGAAAGGCAAACGTGGAAGCCAGAATCGAAAGCGTGCACCTCTAAAAATGTCTTATAAATAAAGGCACCAGAACCTCCATTTTCTTCCAAAAACAAGCTCTGAAAATAAGAGATTAAGAGAGAGAAAGAGAAGGTGGATAGGGTGTTGCAGAGTTAGTTTCTATCCATCTTCCTTCGTCGCTTTGGTTCTGCTTCACTCTCTACCTTTCGCATCACTCATCAGGCAACATCCTCATTCTACTCTCACCACCACCGTTTTTTTTTTACCCTAACTTCTTTCACTTCTCGCCTTTTTCTTTCTTTCTATTTCCTTTTTTCGAATTCTAAACCCTAGCGTTTCGCGTTCTTCTTTTATTTTTCTGCGGTGCACCGTAGCAATTCCACGTTGCACCTTCCCGTTCTGTTATGTGATGTTACGCGCTGCATTTTCTGTTTTATTTGCCGCTCCGTTTTTAAGCACGCGTTTGGAACTTTCTCGCGGGATTGCTTGTTGTTTCGTTGGCGTATTAGTTTTTTTGTTACTTTATTTTGTTTGATTTTTTGATCGTTTGATTTTGAATTGTTGAAAAGAAAACCTGGAAATGAGAGGAGAAGCGGATTTTCGAGATATGATTTGTTTCCTTTTTAAGGGCGCATAATCAGAGGCTGCCGGGCTTAAATATGGAATTAAATAAAATATTTAGGCACGTTATTTTGTCAGAGAGAGAGATTTGATTGTGCCGTCTATTTTTGTAGGCTGAATCATGATTATTTGATTCTGTAGAATACTATATTATATTGCTGTTTTTATGAAAATCTTTTTTTGTTTTCCTTCTGCTTATACTTAGTTAACTTTTTATATATACCTATTATTTTAGTTATGCTCAAAGTACAATTGTAATTGTAATTGTAATTTTGATTTCTCTTTTTCTGGTGGCTTATTTCTTGGGAAATCTCCCGTTATTTGTTGGTGAACAAAAGTTGAAGCCTAATTTGTATGACCAAACAAAATATGAAAGACATTTCTTTTTAGTATTTGTTCTGTGGGTCATTCTTGTTTAGTGAGGTTCTGTTGGCATTGTGTTGCCTGTAGGCTCGTTTTGGACGTGCTGTGATTTTTGTTTTATGTAATATGAACTTAAGGATAGTGTATTTTTTTTTTTAACTTTTGTGCTTATTGTACAGAGACTGGAGCCAGAGAAGAAAAGAATAATATATGGAGGCCGGCGCAGGAAAAGGTTTGGAATGCCCGAAGACTATGGATGGGAAGGCGAGTAATGGGAATGGGATAGAGAAGGAAATTCCTTCTTGTTGTTTGAAGGCTAAAGCTTCAGCCCCTGAGTCAGAGGCAAAGTGCCATTCCACTGTTGTTTCTGGGTGGTTTTCGGCTTCTCAAACTTGCTCAGGTTATTATCTGCTACGGTTTCACTTATAAAAGAATAACGCCTGATTTCTGACTAAGACCTGACTTCTATTTTATCTTTTTGCTTATACAGGGAAATCTGTAAAACCAGATTATTTCAACAACCCGATGTGGCCAGGTAGGTTCTACGTACTAGTCTGCAATTCTGCACAGTTGGTGCGCATTTGCTTTATTGCAGCGAGAGTTTTTCCTCTTTTATGATTTTTGATATCCTTAATTTCAAAACTTGCCTTTGAAAATCGTCCATGTTCTTATTTTGATAGCTTCCTCAGTTATTGTAGACTTTAGATACCGTTGAATCTTCTGAGGAAAGACCAGATTGTCTGACATAAATGTGTGATGTTATTGTATTGAACGTTTGCCACTGTTATCCTTGTTTATTTGAACTACAATTCCTGATAACAAATGTCCATGTTTTACAGTTATGTATAAAATCTTTCACTTTGATTGTTTAGTATTATTTGTGTATTGCGTGTGAAATTATTGCTCCTGATGGCTTTTGTGCGCATAATTAGGGGAAGCCCATTCAATTAAAGTTGAAAAGATCTTGTACAGAGAAAAGTCAGATTACCAAGAGGTCTTGGTTTTTGAGGTTTGGCCTCTTCATCTTTTAATGTACTCCAACTTTTACGTTGGAGGGATCAACACTAATCCATTTGTTCTTGCAGTCATCAACATACGGGAAAGTACTAGTACTTGATGGAATTGTTCAATTGACTGAGAAGGATGAATGTGCTTATCAGGAGATGATTGCTCATCTACCCCTCTGTTCGATTCCTTCCCCCAAAACGGTGAAGTCATTTGATCTGATGATTTTTGTTCCGAGCATATCATTGTCTAGCAATAACATCATAATCTTGATAGCCTTGCTGTGATTATTGTTCCTTATTTTATCCTCTCATTTGTCTGGAGAAAGTGTTGATATATATTAAAAAAGTGTTTGATTGACATTTTATGCTTTTCATGCTTTTTTTTTTCTTTCTGTCTGTTTTCGTAATCTATGTCATGACATTTTATGTTCATTCAGGTTTTAGTTGTTGGTGGTGGAGATGGTGGAGTACTTAGGGAAGTATCCCGCCACAGCTCTGTAGAACATATTGATATCTGTGAGATAGATCAGATGGTTATTGACGTAAGTAAAACCATATTTTGATCATTCATATAGCTACTTCCATATTGAGAAAAAAAAATTATGGTCATAATGCAGGTTTCTAGGAAGTTTTTTCCAGATTTAGCTGTTGGGTTTGAAGATTCTCGGGTACATCTGCACGTTGGAGATGGTATATTCTTGTCTGCTGGTCTTGTTTTAAATGTGTTTTGTTTCTGTTGCATTATATATACTGATTATAATTTGTTGGGTTATTTACTGGATCTTTTCTCCAATTTTGACAGCTGTTGAATTCCTTAAATCTGCTCCTGAAGGGAGGTATGATGCGATAATTGTTGATTCCTCCGATCCAGTGGGTATGCCATTTTTATTTAAAATTATTCATTTAACATAATTTTGTTAGAGCCGTTTAGTTTTGCTTAACTGGATGAGGTTGGCCCGAACTCTTGTATTTCCATTTCATACTCAATTAGGTGATTACACACAGTTTATTCCGTGTAGCTTTGGAATTAGCTTTCATGTATGAGGAATTTTTTTTCAGCAAGTTTTTAGGTTGCTTTGTTAGCTGGTATACTAAAATATTGATCAATTATCTGCATCTACCTTTAGTTCAACTGTTAAGATTTAGTTTTATCTGCATCCCATCAGCCAGTCACTAATCATACAGAGAAATTTAAGAATATGGTTTCCTTAGCTTTTGGTTATTATTATTAAGTATTTGCTGAATCACTTCTGCAATTTAGGTCCGGCCCAGGAACTTGTTGAGAAGCCTTTTTTTGATACCATAGCAAGGGCATTAAGGCCTGGTGGAGTCCTTTGTAACATGGCAGAGAGTATGTGGCTTCATACTCACCTTATTCAAGATATGATCTCTATTTGTCGAGAAACATTCAAAGGTTCTGTACATTACGCATGGGCGAGTGTTCCAACATATCCAAGGTAGTGCACTTTGGCTTGTGTTAAGTTTATATATTTCTCTTCTGCTCTGCATTGAAGTTCCTCTCATGTTTTTTTTTTCGTTATGTCTTTGTTTTTATGTTTTGCTTGCACCTGTTGTGAGAGTGAGCTCTTCAACTTGATTCAGATAAATTATTTTTGAGGAATTCAATATACATTCTGGTTTATCTAAACTTGTTGATTATATGTTATCTTTTCCTTGGCATGCAGTGGTGTGATAGGCTTTCTTCTCTGTGCAACGGAAGGACCACCGGTTGATTTTGTTAACCCTATCAATCCCATTGAAAAGTTGGAAGGTGCTAATGAGCACAAAAGAGAACTTCGATTCTACAATTCAGAGGTAAAATATATGGTATATGTGGTTGAATATTTTATTATTTAAGTTGTATAGTTGAGCAGACTATAAATGTTAATTGGTCACTGTTGATATATGGTTTTTGCAGATGCACTCAGCTGCTTTTGCATTGCCGGGTTTCCTGAAGAGAGAAGTGAGTCTGCTCCGTGATCCTTCGCTTCAGTAGCCAGGTGTGATTGCTTATTGAACCCCTAAATAAGCAATTTTAACTTGTCATTGAGGAGTGTGGGAGAAATAGGAATGTGGTGTGATTATTATATTTAGGTTGATTAGCTTAGTCCTTTCGGATGGCTGCCTCTTATCTAGTTTTCTATTCTATAGTTAGAGGTTTTCCTGCACATGCTTGTAAGACATGAATTACCAATTATTAAATAAATACATGAAAATAATTTGCGATGCAAGTGTGATTTTTAAGAATATAAACTTAACATAATAATATAGATAGGAGAATAAATTAAAATGGTTTTTAAAGAATTCTCATTTCATGTAATTTGAAGTTTATTATATATAATATGAAATATAAAAAATAATGTATTGGTTGTATGCCTCCTTAAACTCAAACTTTATTTTGGGGTTGAGCATGGAAAAAGTTAGAAAAATGACATCGTATTGTTTAGAAGTTCCTTATTTTTATTAATTAGTTAACTGCCTTTTATTACTTGTTCCATATAACAGAAATTCCTATATAAAAAGTAATAAAAATACAAACCTTTTTTCGTCTAGAAAATACTGTTTTGTGTTACTGAAGTTTTGTTTACATTGTATGCTTACAATATTTTCTGTAGTAGGTCCTGAAAAAATTAAAGTTTCAAAGAATTGATTGGGTTCTTAATTATATCCTGGATTGAATATTGAACGAAATATGTAGGCTAACGGGTAACTACTTGGCGCACCTCTATAATTTGGGGGCTTCTCCTGCCATAGATGTTACTTCCCTTCGACGATAACTATAGTATTGACCTTCTCCATATTTGATGATAACTCTAGCATTGACCTTCTCCATATTTGATGTCGATATCGATGCCCTCCACCCAAACTAGAGGTGTTAAAAATGAGTTAAATCACTTTGGATTGGATTACAAAAGGAATAGGTTAAACTTATTTTTTTGATAAATTATAAATTTTATAATCTGATTTTATTTATCATGAGTTTTTAAGATTAATAGATTAATTTATTTATGAAGTATTTGGTTTTGTAATTTATTTTATATACTTATTATAGTACAATAGATATGGATCGATTCTTTTATAGTCATGAAATTTAAGTATTCACGTAATTTGTTAGTTGAAGATTAGAGTATTTATATGTAATTTGACAAAGAAATAAATTTAATATTTAAATTGTTCAAATTAAAACAAAATTTTAATATTTGAAAGGATCAAATTGTGAATCCGGATAATTTAAACTAGTAAATAATTATATAATAAAAAATCTTATAACAGAAATGGTAAAAAAGTTAATAAAAGTGATGTTGGTGGGTAGTGAGTTACTGGTCAACTTTAAATCAATTTAACAATCAATTTAACCTATGGATTAAGTCATTTGTGTTTAGTTCAATCCAAATTAAAAAAGAAAAAACTTTAATTTTGTCAACTTAAAGCCCGGTTCGAATTTGTGGTACACCAGTTCACATATTAAAATTTATTTTGTCACCACGGACCTTAGCTCCTCTCTCCACTCTTGGACAGTCATATCCTCATTTTTTTTTACACTTGCACAATATTCTCTCCCCATTCTTTAATTTTTTTTTTCTTTTGAATTATTTATGATATGAAATGAAAAATTTGTATTTTAAATTGTATAATTTAAAATATATATTTTTATTTTATATTGTATAATTTAAAATATTAAATTTTGGAGATATAGGAAGAAGTGATCCTATAATTTTTACTTGTGGTCATATAATATTTGTATTTATAGCCATATATTTTGTGTGAATGAATAATTCAAAATATAAATATATTTCAGATTTTATATTTCATAATATTAAAATATTAGAATTTATGAATGTATAAATTTAAATTATGAAAGTAGAGGAGGAAGTTTTCTCTTAACTAATATTATCTTACACAAGATTACTGTATGATCTCCTAATTTTTATTTCTTATTATTTTGGTAAACCATTATTTTTATAATTTAAATTAAGATTAATATGTCACAAAATATAATTATAATATTATTGAAATATGACTTATATTAAAAAATTTAAAATTAAATATTTCTTTAAATATTTTTAATATTATGTTTTCATATTTTTGAATGTTATGTTTGGAAAGGTTATATAATAAATTTTAAATTTGTTTCACTAATTAATATATGAATTTAAAAAATGTCATAATTACAATTTGTTTCTTAACTCTTATGTCTATAATTATGTAATCATGGTTTTTTATAGTCTTTTGTGAGCTTTTACTTACTTTTATACGTAACTCACCCATTTCTTCATATATTTTTCTT
>Ga0099823_1007785_pt1 | contig 10901 bp, 8 predicted proteins | sample CowpearedBW_FD_76831 | JGI IMG/M metagenome (GOLD analysis project Ga0099823, IMG submission 76831) | Root nodule microbial communities of legume samples collected from California, USA - Cow pea red BW | ecosystem: Host-associated > Plants > Roots > Nodule | place: USA: California | collected... | reverse complement strand
GGCAACTTTTATGCCTCGGTTCCCCTACAACCCGAAGCCAAAACCAGTTATAGGCCTCGGTTGTAAAAAACCCGAAGCCAAAAGCCCTGTTAGGCCTCGGTTAAGAAGGCCCGAAGCCAAAAAAGATGCCCAAAATTTCAAAAATGCCATTCTCGTTTTGACTTATAGGCCTCGGTTGTCCGAATAGCCGGTGCCAAAAGTGGTTTTAGGCCTCGGGTGGTGGAGACCCGAGGCCAAAAGGGGTTATATGCCTCGGTTCTAAATTGAACCGAGACCGTAGTGTTTAATTAGGGCTCAAAACTGCAGCCCCTTTCTTCCTCGCGCGCGCCGCAGCTCCTCCATTTCTCTCCTCCATTTCTCTCCTTCCGCTTCACATCTCTTCTCTCTTCCACTCACTCTCGCAAAGTGAATCCTCACTCTCTAGCTCCTCTCCTTTTTCTTTTTCTTCTTCCCCGCGCTCTCCATTTCACTCTACAACTCCATTTCTCTCTTCTCTCTCCCTGCAACCTACACCTCCAGGGGCTCAAACGTTGGCAGATCTGGGCACGTTGGCGGATCTGGGCACGTTGGCAGATCTTCCTCGTTTCCTCACCTGCGCGAGACGGGACGCTTCTTCTTCCTCGTCGCTGCCGACAACACCAACCTCCATGTTTGCTTCACCGTGCCATCCCGCGACTGTCTTGCCTTCACCATCGAGGGAATCCCGACACCACTGCTGCGAACAGGGCCACTTCACTGCAAAGAACTGGGCCACTTCACTACCAGCACTATCAGCGACGCGAAAGAGAGGAAAAAATGCTCGAAGGATGTTGCAGCGGCTGCTAGTGAGCAAAAAATGTTTGGATAATGCGGGGACTGTCAGAGAGCAAAAAATGTTTGGTGAATGCGGGGACTATCAGAGAGGAAATAGGTTCAGAGGGCACAATGGCTGCGGAAGAAAAAAATTGCTTAGAAAAAAATTGCTTAAAGGGTTGCCTCTGTTTCTGATTTGAATGTGTGATTGGGAAATATGTTGCTGTGTGCGGACAGTGATGATAAAAAATGCAGTGCAATTTAAAAAAATTGTTCCCTATGGCCTCGGTTCTTACCATAACCGAGGCCAAATGCGCTGCCAATTTTGTGAATCTATGGCTTCGGTTAACACCCGAGGCCAAAAGTCATCTCCTTTTTACCTCACCCCAATATGCCTCGGTTCTAAAACCGAGGCAGAATAACAAAAACAACCGGGGCCAAAAGCCCTTACTGCACTGGTGAAACTTATATTTTTTTGTAATTGATGTTGCAGAATTGGTGCAGAGCTTGTGAAGGCTGCATGCTATGATGTCATCAAAGCTTGTGACGACAACAACCAAGAAAAGTAATTTTTTTCCTTTCTCATTCTTTATTTTGTATTTCAATCATTTATACAATACACTCTTCTATCTATTAAAACATTTTTATAGGAAATTATTGAATAAGACTTAGGATACAAATATGTGCATACATGTTCAATCTTATATCAAAGATTATGCTAGAAGCAAAGTGCTACTGGAACATGCAATAGTTAACCCTTTAGTTGCATATAAGAGAAAGAGAAATCAATGTTACAGCAGAGGGAACATATAGAAAAGAAGAGAAGGGATATGAATTAGTTTCTGGTAGGATAGTACTACAGATAAACAAGTTACACAACATGTTATTATAATGTGTTATTTTTTTTTCTTTCTAATTTTTATCATTCTTAGATTTTGAAAGTCTATAATTTTGATATAACATTTCATTTCACTATTAAATTTGATACTAATTTTTGTGTATAAATTCTGGTGTTCAGTTTTGGTCGAAGTTTGACGTTATTAAGAAAGGAGTTTAGCAGTACCAAGAAAAAGTTGACTTCCTTTGCTCAAGTATATATAATATCTTTCTTTCTAGATAATTTAGTTTTTGTTCATTTTTCACACTTTATTATGTTTAATTACTTTGTTGTTTAATTCACAGATGGAGCAAAGGATTATCAGACTTGAGAAATCTCAATCACCAGCCTCTACTTCTCAATCACCAAAGTAGAGTTTATATCATGTTCTTATTTTAATTAACACTGTGTACATTTATGATACTTTTGTTGTATTGTGTGTTTTTTATCAACTTTCTGAATGATACTAATAGTTTTCATTGTAGACAATCTTATTATAATTAATTAAAATAATTATAAAGACACAATTATTAAAAACAAAACTTCTATTTACAAGTAGAAACACTTTTGTATTTCTACTTAAATAATATAATTTTTAAAATGTATAAAATAAAAAATTTTGAAAAAAAAAAATAATGAAATATTACGTGATTATTTTTTATTAAAGAGTTAGCATTTTCTTTTATGTAGAAATTATATAATTATGTATTTTATTAAATAATAACATTTTTTTAATGTGATGAATGATAAAATTAGAAAAATGGCACTAAAAAAATGGTACTTTTTGTTATATAAAAGCTAGTGAGACATAAGTGCATAGTATCTCTTTCTTATAATAAAAAAATACAATTAAAAAACTATTCATTGAAGTTATAAGAAGTTAATTATTGAAACAAATATTTTTTATTTCTTTGAATATAATTAGTAATTAGTGTAAGCATTTTTTATAAATAATAAAATGTAAAATGAGTTCCGTTGAAAACGTAAACGGTGGGTATAAAATAGGTATATTAGAAAACTGTTATAAAATATATTTTTTCTCTATTAATTATTATATAATGATAGACATAAATTATCGATCATAGATATATATTAAATAAAATAATTATTCTAATTTATATGAAGATGAAAATAATTTATGACATAGGTTTTGTAAAAATAAAAAAAAAAGGACTCGTCTGAGAATATGTATGGGCTTGTGGATCTGGGCCCATTTGAAAAAATGGGTGAAGGAACCAAACCATCCATTCTGAATCGTTGAGTATACTTCTCGTTATCCTTACCTGTGTCTTCTGTGTCAAATTCAATCCACCAGAAATGACAGCAATATTAAGCCACCACCACCGCCTATTCTCCACTGCCACGCGCTTAAACTCTGCCACCAGAGACTCACGGCGGCGGCGAGGGAGCGGCACAAACTCTGTTCGGTGCGCTGACGTGAGCACAGCCACAAATGAGAATCGGCGAGTAACAGTGAGTAACCGGAGCGATTCACTGGAGATATGCCGAGTGCTGAATGGGATGTGGCAGACCAGTGGAGGTTGGGGTCGAATCGACAGAGACGACGCCGTAGAGGCCATGCTTCGTTACGCCGATGCTGGCTTATCTACCTTCGACATGGCCGATCACTGTAGGTTTACAATCTTTCTACTCGCTGCTACTCTGTGCTGATGTGGACATTTCCTCTTGGCTGTGATATTGGTGCTTGTTAGTTTTCTCATAGATTAGAAATTACTTGGACGCCTAGTAATATTCATTTTCTTTGATATTTTCAACTATACATACCTAATTCGAAGTTCACATTTTTTTTTTTACCAGACTTCTTTATACACGGTATTAAAAAACATTAAATATATTTTATAACAGAAAATGTTTTCCATGATTAAAAATAAGCTTAGTTTTTCTGTACTCTTATTATCTCTTATTATTATACATATAGATGTAATATTGAATTTTCTTTTATGTTAAGAGTTTATTATTATTGAAAAATATTATTAATTTTATTAATTTTCCAATACACTTTATAAAACAATTAAATGAAAGTGTAATAAGTGTTTTATATTGTAGAGATATTAAATATAGTTTTTAGGTAGTTTCTTTTGTATTTCTTTCAGATTGGTTAGATCCTGTGCTTTTGTTTTTATTTTTTATTTTATTTTACATGTCAAATACATGGTTGGCATAAGTTTTGTTTTTTAAATTCGAAATATAAAAATATTAATTTTTCTTTGTTTATTAAATTAAAGGATTATTTAACATTTGATTTATAATTATTCTTAATTTGTGATTCCCAATTAATAATTATTTATATTTTTAGCAAATTGTATTTATTTTTAAAACAAAGTATTTAATAAGGTTTATAAACACTGTCGTGAATTGTTGACGTTAGGCTGAAACGATGTCGTTTGACGTGGACCGAAGCAATCCACGACATTGCCCTTTGTTTTTTTCAAAATTAAACGCGAATGAACTAACCATACATAAACACGTCCACTTCACCGTGCAAAACAACAATTGAAAACAATACATAAATTTTAAATAGGAAGAACCTTGGCCAAAAATAACAAAATTTTAGATATTTAATAAAACAAAAGTTTTATATCGAAACTCAATTACAAATATCCGTTCCCTTAAAAAAATTATTTATACCAATAAAATGATAAAAACGAATGGTGGAGAGCAACAGAGTGCTGATATAGGATAAAGCAGTGACGACGCTGCACTGTGACCATGACTCTATTCTTTCTCTTGTTAGAGCAACACGTAAATTTGCTAAAAGGAGCTGTCTTATTTCGTGTATTTCCTACAGTCACTATAGGTTCTTGAGCAATTTGGAAATGTCAGAGTTATTGCGGCATTCTTTGGGCAAATTCACTTTCAGTCCAAATGGAGCACCAACTAGGAGAGGAATAGTAGTAACACCAAAATATAGGCATCTGAGGCCATTCCAATGTGTGTACACACAGGATAATCGAAGCATTGTCGTGAAGAATGGCAATGATTCTTTGGATATATGTCGGGTTGTGAATGGGATGTGGCAAACCAGTGGTGGGTGGGGCAGAATTGATAGGAATGATGCTGTTGATGCTATGCTTAAATATGCTGATGCTGGACTCACCACTTTTGATATGGCTGATATATGTATGCAACTTAATTAACTGCTTCTACTTGCTTTCTGTTTAAAATAATGTACCCCTTTGAGGAAATTTCTTGACTACACGCTGAAGTTATTCGTTAGAGGAATAGAAGGTGATAGTAGATTTGATGTGTTCAAATTTGAGTGTTATGTGATTGTTGGATGCTTCAGATGTGGATTCTTCCCAACATGAGCTTTTTGCAAGTCTTCTTAGAGGTTATGCCTTTTGAGGATTGTTCTCATTGTTGTGTTCTTCGGGCTTTGCAGATGGACCTGCTGAAGATCTATATGGGATTTTCATCAACCGAGTTCGTCGTGAGCGTCCTCCAGAATTATTGGAACAGGTCAGAGGGTGAGTTGATCAAGTAACTTCCTATTCTTTTATAATTTTTCTTCTATTTGAAGATTTGAAGAAGATGCAGCTACTTTTATAGTATTTGGCTGGTAAGAGTCCTACCATATATTTCTAAATTGTTATTGAAAGTATAAAGGAAAGTATTTTCTTATTATCCATTGTATCATCTGGTGCAGTCTCACTAAGTGGGTGCCTCCGCCAGTTAAGATGACTGCTAGTTTTGTAAAAGACAGCATCAATGTTTCAAGGAAGAGGATGGATGTAGAATCCTTGGACATGCTTCAGTTCCATTGGTAGTTAATCCCTCTGTATTGTGTTTATTTGATCTAAAAACTATCATGGTTCAAGCAGCATACTTATTTATCCAAATTTTGCAATTCTTGAAACTTTTAGGGAAAATCATAACCATTACCATCATCCATGACCATAAGATCATACATTTTTTCTTCTGTACTGAAATAGTGAATAAATGAGTACTGGATTCCCATTATCTAGCCAAACTACTTCTATAAATAGTTATAGCTATCTGAAGTTCAGGATTCTTATGACAATTCACCTCCATCTCTAATGGATTTAGGTGGGATTATTCAAATCCAGGCTACTTGGATGCGCTAAAACACCTTACAGACTTGAAAGAAGAAGGTTAGTTTTGTTTCTGATTAACGGTTACGAATTCATATATAAGTTCACATTTCTTGCTTTGATCAAACTACGTTAAGTTAAAATTTAAAATTTGATACAGGTAAAATCAAGACTGTGGCTCTGACAAATTTTGATACAGAGAGGTTACAAATTATTCTTGAAAATGAGATTCCTGTTGTAAGCAATCAGGTAAATCCACTTGCTTTAATTTTTTTGAGTTTTTTAATAATTCTTTATACCTCGGGAACCTTAGTGGTATCTTCGATGTCACAGGTGCAACACTCACTCGTCGATATGCGTCCTCAACAAAGAATGGCAGAGCTTTGTCGGCATACAGGAGTCAAACTTATAACGTCTCTCTCTTTCTTAGAAGATAAAGAATTTTCAGCATAGAAAATAGTTCTTCCAAATACTAGATGAAAGTTTAGTACAAGTTATCTAAAAGAATTTCCACTTAGTAGATCAATTTCTGATGCAGGTATGGAACGGTAATGGGTGGTCTATTGTCTGAGAAGTTCCTTGACACCAACATAGCTATTCCTTTTGCTGGTCCTGCAATAAACACTCCCTCCCTCCAAAAGTACAAAAGGGTACGATTTCATGACCACCTTTCGTTATTTGTGGGTAGTTTAAGAAATATTTAGCATCTTTTGTCCTCTTTAAAAGGTTCTGTCACATGTAAATATGCGACCTTGTAAAACTAAGATAAGTTTTTTAGGTAGATGGTCTGGCAAAGGGTTATTAGTGACAAACAATTGAAGTTGATGATTTTGATTTTTGTCCACATAACTTAGTTATATTCATATATTTTTCTATACTTTGAATCTGTTGACAGATGGTAGATGCTTGGGGAGGATGGAATTTGTTCCAGGGATTGCTTAGGACTCTGAAACAAGTAGCTACTAAACATGGTGTTTCAATTGCAACGGTTGCTGTGAAGTATATATTAGATCAGGTGAATTTGATGTGCTTATTACTATAAAGTCTGATTCTCATGTTACATTGGATGAGCTATGATATATATCCCTTTCATTCTGCCTCTTGTCAAACATGCAGCCTGGTGTAGCAGGATCAATGATTGGTGTGAGACTTGGCTTGTCAGAACATATTCAAGACGCCAATGCTATATTTTCTCTTGCTCTTGATGAGGACGATGTGAGCAGCATAAGAGAAGCCACGGCGAAAGGAAAGGATCTACTAAAAGTGATTGGTGATTGTGGAGATGAATACAGGCGTGCATGAGTCATGTTGGGTTATCAAGCTGGTGAAATGCTGTGTTTATTTTACATGGTACAAGAGCATGAAAAGGGGTTGGCGACAGAGGAAAGTGTTCAAAGCCCAATTTTTTGACAGTTGAAGATCTGTATGTAATACTTTTATGGATTACTCCGACTGGTAAAAAAACAATATACATGAAAAGAGAAAGTAATGAATTCTCTAATATATTTTGTCAGATTTATGCAAACTCTTTTCACGCATTGGCTATGTCGAAGTATGGAAACTTTGGTGTCACACTTGGCTCTGTTTAAACTGATTCTGGCAGTGTGTGTGATCTTTTTGCCTCAGAAATAATATAATGTTTTACAAAGCATTATCGAATAAATTCAAAGACTTCGTTATTAATACACGATTTGTGAAACAAATTAACTTTTACAATATATGACATTTATCAGTGGTAGGATGGTCTAATTTTGTATTAAGATCCATAATGAGAGTATGCGTTTGTCACATACAAAACACAGTCGGCATACATTTCTAATTTGGAAAGCTCTGAGTTGGTACCTCCTTAAAGCATCTCTGATCCAAATCATTCATTGCTTTGGCTTTCTCAAGGAACTTTTTATGTTCAGTTTGGTAATGTTGAGCTTCTTGGATCATTCTTTTTCTTGGCATCTAGGGTAAAACATGCATAGAAAGAGGCCACTAGGTGGAAGAGGAAGACCGAACAAATTGTTATCACCGGCTCCAATTCTCATCTTTGTATATGTATATATATTTGTATTAGTATTAGTGTATTTAATAGTATATATTGTTTATTTTATTTATATTTTATGCAGTATAATAGTGTATGTATTAGTGTGTATAATATTGTATGTTTTTTATAATCTTAGCCTTTTAACTAATATTTTTAAGTATGAACTTGTATTGTTAAATTTTGTAGGTTTAGTATTGTAAGTTTAATTTTGTACAATTATATTTATTTTACTCTTGATACTTTATTTATGCACAATTCATCTTCAATGGAACATTTGGGTAAGATAATTCTATTTCTTGATTCATTTGGCTGACTAATGTATTTATTAGGGTTGTATGTAGTGAAATATGATATTTTAGTTCTCTGTACAGTAGAAAATTTAAGTCAAAAAGAAAATGAATAGTCGAAGGAAAATTGTTTCATCTCGTCTTTAAATGATTGATATTATAGGGTTGGCAGAGAAACAATAAAGACGGAAGGAATACGGGATTAATATATTGAGAGATACACAAAACAGAAACAGGCTTTTGTTTTTAGGGAAAATATGTTTTTAGTCCCTATAGTTTCGGCTGATTTTGGAAATGGTCACTGCTCGAAACTTGTTAATTGTTTGGTCTTTGCACTTTTTAAATGTATGGTTTTCGTCCCTATTTTTGGACGGCGTTAAAAACGTTCTGTCGTGGCAAACGGCGTTCCACATCAGTGATAGATATTTTGACATCTGTGCAGAGATTGCAGTGACACGTGTATTAGGAATATATATTTTTTTTTACGTTTTAGTAAGTAAAACGCACGTGTATTAGGAATATATATATATATATTCCTAAGACACGTGTCACTGAAATCTCTGCACAGGTGTCAAAATATCTATCACTGATGTGGAACGTCGTTTGCCACGACAACACGTTTTTAATGCCGTTCAAAAATAGGGACGAAAACCAGACATTTAAAAAGTGCAGGGACCAAACGGTTAACAAATTTCGAGCAGGGACCATTTCCAAAATGAGCCGAAATTAAAGGAACTAAAAACATATTTTTCCCTTGTTTTTATTATTTATATGTGTCTTTTTTTTTAAACCTAAAAAGCTTTTTTCCCCCAAGTCATTTTCATTACATCCCTACGTAAGATAGATAAGATTCATTATATCACTATTTTCTAAATTGAATTCTGTCTCTTATAAAAAATATAAAAAATAAATACACCTACATGTGAACATTTACTAAATTTATTTAATTCAAAAACACGTATTGATCTCATTAAATTTGTTAAGTAATAACTTAATTTCATTTTTGCATACAATATTATTTTAAAATTATCAAGGCTCGCTCAACCCTTCTCCAGACCTCCACCAGCCCAATTCAGGAAGACTTGTGCTGACGCCAGCCATCAAACTTCTTCTGCGATTGCAACTCGCCGGTGGCATCGCCTTCTCCTCCGATTCCGGTGCGTGCTCCGATTTCACTTTTCTCACTTAAGAATTTTGTGTCATTATCATTAGAAGTTATATGTGCCCATAAGGTGTTTGTAGAAATGTTGAAACAAAGTCCGTAAGGGTGAAATACTTGCCAAGTAGTTTGGTATATTTAAAAAAAAAAATTAATCACATTACTTGGTTTGTTTCTTTCTTTTTCACTCACTTATTCCTGCATTCACCTCCATTAGCTCCATTAGCTTGTGAATTAAATTTAAAAAGATAGGCACACTTACGAAGGAAAACAATCGTGAAGGCCACAGGAAACCCATCAACCGTTCCCTTGTACAGCCTTAGCTCACCGATCACCACTATCCAACCAATAGCAATACGAACTATACTATTATATTGTAATTCGTGCTTATTTTTGTTTCAGCTGTCGTGTCTTGTGAGCTGCTATAGAAAAGAAAAAGAACAGAAAAAAACAGAATTGTTGTGGTTTCTTTGCGGAAGGATTACCAGAAAGCAACCATGGATGGTACGTCATCTCTTGCATACTGACTATATTGTCTTTACTGGCATGTTAAATTGTTTTGCTTTAGATCACATGCCTTACAATAAAAAACTTGAAATAAAAAATGAAAAGGTTCAAATGTTTGGAAGATGAATAATGCTGATAAACTTGTGTGTGGGGTTCAGTTGATTCGCAGCCAACGATGGATGAAACAATTTTGGTTGGTGATGATTTAATGACTGGTCCTCCATCGCCTGTAGTCCCACCGGAAATAGCCTCCCATGTACTCCAAGGTGTTGATTTGTGTGATGGACTTCTCAGGAATCTATTTCTCTGTAAGTCTCGTTTTCATTAAGCAGGTGCAACTGTTCTTTCCCTTAATTCCTTTGCTTGCATAAAATCAGGGAACAATTTATTAGGCATCTTTGGTATTTGTTTTGGGTTGTTAGTTTGTTTTTTATATAGTTTTTAGTTGTATTTCTGTTTTTCTTCTTGCGGTATAGTATGTATATATAAACCTTTCCTTTAAGTGAATAAATGTAGTGAATTCTTCTGTCTGAATTCTAATACAGTTGTATAGAGAAGGAAGAACGTCTAAAATCCTGATAATTAATGTGTATAAAAAGTAAGGAAATTAGCGGCGCAAAAAGAAAATAAGACTAATTTATTTATATACTTGTTTTTTTTTTTCTAGTTTAATTATAGTAACATATTATATTCTGGAAATTGTATCATAAGATTTACTTTTAAGAAAAATAAGCCCTTGGATCTACGTGTTTATTTTCATTTGATAATTCTAAGTAGATGCAATGACATGCATTAAGCAGTTATTTTGCTTTGTTTGTAATTAGGATTAGGGTTATGTAGGGACATGAGTCACTTGATTTTTCCGACTTTACTTGTAAAAAGAGTGGTTACACTATTTTTGTATGACCAGATTGGAGAAGTTAAAGGATTAACTTCAACAAGGTTCAGCAATAGTGCAATATGTTAACGAGATCATTGTTTTTAATATTAGATGTTTGTCTATTCCAGCCTTTTTTTATCTGAACGTTTTATGAGCTTTTTCAGGCTTGCAAATCAATGACATTGAACCGTTTTGTCAAGACCAAATTGCTTTATATAAGGAATGTGCTGAACGAAGGGTGAGACCATTGTTATCATATATCATTTATGAATATCCGTTTATTTCTCTTCC
>Ga0099823_1007779_pt1 | contig 10903 bp, 13 predicted proteins | sample CowpearedBW_FD_76831 | JGI IMG/M metagenome (GOLD analysis project Ga0099823, IMG submission 76831) | Root nodule microbial communities of legume samples collected from California, USA - Cow pea red BW | ecosystem: Host-associated > Plants > Roots > Nodule | place: USA: California | collected... | reverse complement strand
TTTTTTTATTTTTTTTTTTTATTTATTATTATTATTGTTTTTTTTTTTTTCTTTTTTGATGATTGATTTTTTTTTTGTTCATATTGCTTTATTTTTATGCTTGAATTTTGAATCCTAGGATAGATGACTTTGTTGTTTATAGTTGTCTGGTTTTTTTCTATTTGTTTGCAGGAAGGGGTTTGGGTATGCATTATCCTCCCTTCACACACACACATTATGTGCATGACATGAGTGGGGCCCTATATGTTAGTTTTGAAATGGTGAGTTTAGCTAAGCAAGGGGGTTGAATTGGCTTTATAAAACTTTTTTGAAAGCTTAAACCTCTTTTCAATTGAATCTAATGGACGGGAAAGTTTGGATGTAAATGCAGCAGACCAGTACACTTTCAGTCGATTAAAATATAAAACAGGAGACTAAATTGTTCTTGATGCTATGAAACAATCGATTAAAAAGACAAATCAATCGGCTAAAATACTGGAGAATTATGCAGAATGCAAAATTTGCGAATTCAACTCAAATAACAATCTTTTACATACAAGACTTGTTCTAATCAGTATTTATAACAAGTATAAAGCCTCAGATTACACAAGAAGGCCTTAAATCAGCCCAAAGATCAAATTGCTTGGTTTTCTTGAGTTTTTAAAGAGTTTCAACGAGAGTGAGATGAAGGAAAGAAGAATGCACAATGTTTTTATACTGGTTCACTCAATCACAGAGCTACATCCAGTTTACCAGGATAACTTGAGCCTGGTTTCCACTAAATTCAAAAGTTTTACAAATCACAAACCGAGATTACACTTTTGAACAACAAAACACACAAGAATTTAGACTCACACAAAAATCTAGACACACAACCTACAAGAATCACACTTGCAGACCTGAAATCACATCAGGCAAACCATCCAAAGGCACAAGAACATCCAAACCTGATGGTGGCTGTCCCTAGCCAACCATACATATGTTCTTCAAGCTACTCACAAGCCAAAATGCCTTCAAGATCAACAAAGATCTTCAAAATACAAGTTCTAGTTGTGTATTGCAGAGAGAGAATGCTTCCTAGAGATGAATGACAAGGTTTCGTTTAGAAAAACTCATATTTGCACCTCTGCTCGTAAAAACACAACTTATATAGTCTGGTTTAAGTGAAAATAGTCGATTAAATTTTGCGTACAATCGACTGATTTCACCTGACTTAAGTGAAATCAGTCGATTGAAAAATAATTCAATGGACTGAATGCATTCATACCAGAAATTATATACAGCAAGCCTTTTAACCTGTTAAAACCCATTTTAACATACTAAAAGAGACACACTAAGGCACACAAGACATCTAACCTATGTCATATAGCCTATCAACAATGTATAACACAAACACATTACATTTAACATGTTATTTACAGATTTCACACACTAAAACTTAATCTTCAAGAGGATCTTCATCATTCTTCATCAAACATTTAAGATCTTCATGCACATGGCTTTATCAATTCTTTACTTCAAGCTTGCTTGTGCCAACAATATACCCGGGTCTGAGTAACTTTAGAATTATAGGGGATTGTGTAGCAGTGCCACAGTGGATGTACTTCCCAAGTGGTCATTGTGAGAACCCCAGCTAGAGTTTGTTTGCTTCATTGGTACTCCCACCTCTTGTGGTTTACCAACTGTCGTGGGAAATGCCATGAAGTGGGTCATAGCTCTAGTGACCTTGATATTTAGGTATTAGGAAACCATCCTGGTAAGCGCATCTATTTTTACCTTAGATCCATTAGGCATCGAACCTTTGTTAAGGCATAAGGGGAGATATACACGTCTTTTTATTCCTCGGTTTATTTTATTTTATTTTATCTTTTTATTTATTTATTTTTCTTTTCTCTTGATTTTGTATTAGTAATAAAATCATGCATGACATATTATGCATTCATGTATTTATGTTTTGCCATGTCATCTCATCATGTTTATTTGATTTTAGACTCGAAATTATAAAGTTGTGATTAAATTTGAAAAAAAAAACGAAGTTAACATGGAATTTGGAGTCGGGGTCAATTAGGATTTGATACTTTGAAGAAGAAATCATCCTCTAGGGTTGTAGAAAGTAATTTAAGAGCATGATAGCTAGGGCTAGAGATTAGGTTTTCTTTCTAACGCACTTATTTATGAGCTTTTTAGAGGGTGGAGTTTGTATTGACTCTTTTCCATGTTAATTTACTCACATCTTTATAATTTTGTATAAAATAAATTATTTTCATTCTGTTTTCCCTTCCTTTTCTTTTTCTTATTTTATTTTGTTTTATAAAAATAATAGCGCAAAAATATAAAAAACAAATACGGCAAGGCCAAGGCACCCTTACAGAACGCGAGCAAATAGTAAGAATATAGAGGACTGGGAAACCGCACAAGAGACAATAAAAGCAAATATCAATCAACTAAAGGACCAAGTAGGTCAAATCTTGGAGGCTTTGAAGTCCTTAAAGGCCTTAGGAGAAGCTTCATCAGCAAAGGGTGAGGAAAGCACTCACGACACTCTTGTTGCTTTCCCAGCGTACAGATTGCCATCTGGTTACACCCCACCTATTGGAGAATATTTAGAGGCTGAACATGCTTCCTTCTCATTCCCAATCAATACTCCAAGGAATGAAGCAACTACCTTTGCGAAACCACAAGTGACTGTGATACCCAAGCCTTTAAACACAACTTTCGGTGATGACTCTTTGGGCAAGATTACACCACACCCTACTATGCAGTTCGTATCCGTTGATGTTGAGGGAACCAAAACTAAGTTGGAAATTTTGGAAGAATAGCTACGAGCTATTGAGGGAGGTGGAAACTATGGGTTTGGCGATGTTGCGGGTTTAAGCCTAGTTCGTGATGTCACAATACCCCACAAGTTTAAAGTTTCGGAATTCAAAAAGTACAAGGGTACCACATGCCCTAGAAGCCATCTAACCATGTATTTTCGAAAGATGGATGCCTATGCTTATGATGAAAAATTGTTAATCCACTTCTTCCAATTGGCTGGGGTAGCATTGAGTTGGTATACACACTTGGAAGCATCTCGCATTCGTTCTTGGATGGATTTTGTGGATGCCTTTTTGAAATAGTACAAGTATAACATGAATATTGCACCAGATCGGTTGCAATTACAAAACATGGCCAAAAAGGATGCTGAATCATTTAAGGAGTATGCACAACGATGGAAAGAGCTTGCTTCTCAGGTGGAACATCCTCTTCATGATAAGGAAATGGTGGCAATGTTTGTGAACACGTTGCAACCACCATTCTATGAGCACATGGTGGGGAATGTATCCTCAAATTTCGTTGATATCATCATCATAGGTGAAAGGATAGAGATTGAGCTGAAAAATGGAAAATTTTCATATAGCCCATTAGCGGCTACAATTCCTAAAAAGCTTGATTTCAGTCTTGGGAAGAAGATGGAAGTAGAGGTGCACGCAGAATCAACAATACCTAGGTGGGAAAATCAGACTCTTGCTTACCAAGCATAATCTCCACAACAAGGATCCTATCAATCACAACACGCCTCAAATAACACTTGGAAAATTGAGGCTAACACAAATCCCAACCATTCTTTAGGGCAAATCACTAGCCCTAGAAGGAATCAAGAAAAGAATTATATTCATTTCACTCCTATTCTTGTGACTTACACGGAGTTATTGTCGGATCTACTCTGTAATGCTTTGGTAGCTATTTGCCCGATGAAGCCATTCGAGCCTCCCTACTCTAAGTATTTTGATGTAAATGTCACATGTGATTATCACGGGGGAGCCATTGGTCATTCTATTGAGAAATGTTTGTCTTTCAAACACAAAGTGCAAGCTTTAATCGACTTAGGGTGGTTAAAATTTCAAGAGAATAAACCCAACATTAAGGTCAATCCCCTCTTTGGGCATGATAATGCTTCTGTACCACACCTAGCCGGTTCAACCCGACTATAGCCATAAAACCCGCCTATATACGCAAGTAATCACCATGTATGAATAGTTAGCAGTACCTAGCCTAAGTTGTTAAAAGGTAACCAATCTAGGCCGAAAACTTAAGATGATTAAGCAAGAACATGACAGGTTCAGAGAATTACCCACAAGGCCCCTAAGGGCCCACGATAATCGTCCTAAAAGGCTTGGCCCAAGACCCAGGCCCACCTACGACCTAAACAAGGGCCCAGCCCATGACGTGGCTAAGCATAATTAATAACCTATAAATGCACATGGACCCCAAAATTTTAAGGTACGCATTCATTACTCTCCTAATTACGAGATTTGACTTTTTAAGAGGTTTTGCTGACTTGAGCATCGGAGTCTCTTCTGCAGGTAAACCCTCTCGGATCCAAACCAATTCACACCGAGATATCCACAGACGACATATACCAGTCAAGAGGAAGCCTACTGAGGAGATTGCGGACTAGGGTCAGGTAACGCTTGTGTCTGACATCTTATTTGTTCTCTGCAGGAACAACTTCGATAAATGCTATTGATCTCGAGGGACACAAGTTGGTGAAAAATGTGAGCAAAATTCAGAGTTCACGAAGGTTTATTTTTTAGGCACTACTAACAATAGGATTGTTGGAAGGTAAATATAACTTAAGCGATGCATGCGGGTTCCATCCAGGTGCTAAACATTCCATCGAGGCGTGCAACAAGTTCAAAAATTTTCTACAGAATTTGATCAACAAGAACTTTATGCAAGTATGTTGTACGGATAAAAAGGACAGTAGAAGACTGATAGAAGAAAAGAAGGAGCAAAGCCTAGCTCGCATAGAAGGACGAGAACGAAAGATAGGGAAGATTCACATCAGTGACATCGAAGAGAGCTTCTGTAGTGCTGGATGGATTAACACTTGTCAAATATCGACCATCGAGGATGAAATTGGATCTGAAAGCTTAAACTTTATGCGATCTTGTCCTCTAGACGTGTAGCTGAATAATTGAGAGATAACGAATTTACCTGTGATGTTTAATTTGGAGAAAATGTGATAATCCTATTACTTTACTCGAAGCTTTAGGATTCAAGACTTTACGAGATGAATTTTTTTTCTTTTATGCTTAGTGTGACAATACAAAACATTTATAATTTGGTTTTTTTATCATTTTCGTTTTATTTATTCGTTTTATAAACTTAAATGATGCAAATATGATGATGAATGTTTTAAAAATATTAATGTCGATATTCCTAATTTTGAGCACTCTATTGACAATATGGAAAATGATAATGAGGATGATTGGGAACCTTCTCCTTATTGTCAGAAGATGAATGGGGCAGTTGGGGCTGCTAATAAAAACATAAAGAAGATTATATAAAAGATGGTGGTCATGTATAAGGATTGGCATGAGATGCTTCCTTTTGATTTGCATGGATATCATATGTCAGTACGTACTTTAATTGGGGCAATACCTTTCTCTCTGGTATATAGAATGGAAGCAGTACTCCCCTTTGAGGTGGAAATCCCATCATTGCGAGTATTAATGGAAACTTAATTAGAGGAAGCAAAGTGGGTTCAAGCCAGATCTGACCCATTTAACTTCATTATGGAAAAAGGATAACCACGGTATGTCATGAACAATTATACAAAAGAAGGAGGAAAAAACGTTTGACAAAAAGTTGCGTCCCAAAGGATTTCATGAAGGTGATTTAGTTTTGAAAAAGATTTTACTTATACAAAAGGACCACAGAGGCAAATGGACACCAAATTATGAAGGTCTATATGTGGGTATGTGGTGAAGAAAGCATTCTCCTATGAGGCACTAATTCTCATAAGGATGGATAGGGAGGAGTTATCATTTCCCACTACTGGTATACATCACGACCACAGAGTGCACAATCAATGCGACCTTGGTACAAGAGTTGGAAGGTACCCAATACCTAGTATATTTGTTAGCGAAGCATTGCAAGATCCTGAAACTAGATATCAAATGGTGAAAAAACTGGCCTTATCCCTTGTAAACGCAGCAAGAGGACTTCGATCCTATTTCCAAAACCATTAAGTCGTTGTAAAAACTGACTACCCCATCCAAAGAATCCTCCAAAAACCTGACCTAGCCCGAAGAACGTCGTCATGGTCCGTCGAGTTGTTAGAATTCAACATACGATATGAACCACATGGACCCATCAAAGCTCAATGCTTGTTGGACTTTGTCAACAACCTGCAGCAAACGCAGAGGAAGACCAATGGACCTTGTATATTGACGGTTCTTCCAACCAAAAGGGAGCATGAGTTGTCATTGTGCTAGAAGGACCAAACCAAATCCTCATCGAAAAATCCCTATAGTTCATCTTCAAAACATCTAACAACCAAACAAAATACAAGGCTATCCTTGCCGAATTGTTACTAGCACGAGAAGTAGGAGTGTGTCGGCTAGTGTGCAAGACTGATTCCAAGCTCACGATAGGGCATCTCAACGACAAATACCAAATTAAGGACTCAATGCTCCTTTAGTACTACCACTTGGTCCGTGACATCTTAAGCTCCAACTTCGATGAAATAGCAATACAACACATACTAAGAGGAGACAACACACAGGCATACTCTCTGTCCAAGTTGGTAAGTACTAGAAAGAAGGGGAGGTACAAGTCCATGCTACAATAAACGTTGACAACACTTCAACAGCTATCACCTGTATGAACCTACATGCCGATGACGATAATTGGATGACGCCATACACACAATACTTAAAGACTGGGACCCTCCCCAATCCTATGAACAAAGGATGGCTATCAAAAGTAGCAAGCTACACGTTAGTTGAAGAAGCGTTGTATAAACGGGGATATAGTCAGCCCTTGCTAAAATGTGTCACAAAGGAGTAGGCGTCCTACGTCATGAAAGAAATCCATGAAGGAATATATGAATATCATTTCGGATCTTGAACAATGATAGCTAGGATCTTGAGGGCAAGCTACTTCTGGCCAACCATGAAATTAGATTGTCATGAATTTTTTAAGAAGTGTATGTCGTGCAAAAAGCATGACAATCTCATTCACAAAAGGCAGTAGGAATTGCACCACATACTTTCCCCATGGCCATTTGCAAAATGGGGCATGAACATTTTATGACCATTCACACCAGGGAAGGGACAAGTTAAGTTCCTTATAGTAGGAATTGAGTATTTCATGAAGTGGATTGAAGCCCAACCATTAGCCACCATTACAACACAACAAGTCCAGCAGTTTGTTTGGAAAAGTATAGTATGTCGATACGGGGTGCCATATACAATTATAACCGATAACAGGAGACAATTTATAGACAAAGAATTGGCGAAATTCTATACCGGCCTAAGAGTCAAACATATCACCAACTCAATGGAGCATTCGCAAACTAATGGGCAAGGCCAAGCCGCCAACAAGATAATTCTAGTCGAATTACAAAAGAGGCTGGATGGGTCGAAAGGAAAGTGGCCAGAAGAATTTTTTGAAGTACTATAAGCATATAGATGTACACCGCAATCCGCCACTGACAAATCACCTTTCAGCATGGTATATGGAACAAAGGCCATGATTCTGGTAGAAATTGGAGAACCCTCTCTAAGAAGGCAAACATATGGTGACAAAGCGAACGAAGATAGTCTATGCATAAACCTCGACCTAATAACAGAGTTGCGAGAGAAGGCACAAATCAGGAACATGGTGGCCAAACAGAGAGCCGCAAGAAAATACAGCTCCCCAAACTTCAGCCATGTACATTCGTAAGGAGAGATTTAGTATGGAGAATGACAAGCAACGATAGGAAAAAAGACAAATGGTTTTCAGCCAATTGGGATGGGCGATACAAGGTGCGCGAGGACATAGGTGGAGGCGCCTATAGGTTGGAGCAGCTATCTGGGGATCCAATATCTAACACATTGAATACATCCCATCTCAAGTTTTATTTCAGCTCGGGCCGTAAAGAATCAACAACTTGTAACCCTAAGTGTACTCTTTTTCCTCACCTGACATTTTTCCCTAAGGAGTGTTTTGGCTAGGGAGTTCTTAACGAGGCACACAAACGATCAATAAAATCATGGTTCATTGCAAAAATTGTTGTATTTTCTAAGCTCTCTATCGCTTACTTAGATAGGCAGTCCTGGTTAAGCACATTTATTTCTAATCTCTAAATTTCCTGTCGCATACTCCGATAGGCAGTCTTGATCGAACACATATATTTGAATTCCCTGCCGCTTACTTAAGTAAGCGGTCATGGTTGAATAACCATTTATTCTTAAGTTCCCTACAACATACTTAGGTAAGCGGTTCTAGTCGAGCAAAATTAATACAATTTCTTGCCAATATCTTTATTGCAAATTCATAGACAAATTTATGTCAACTATATATCTTAACAATTACACGAAACATCCAACATAAATAGGCGGTCATGGACAAACAAAAATTATTACAAAATGCCTACAACTACTTTATCACAAGTTAGCACCAACATCTATATATCTCGGAGAAATACTTAATATAAATAGGCGGTCAACAAAATACGCGAAACGATCAAACATTAAAAATGCGAAAATGACATCTTAAAAACGAAAAACACATATACGTAACTATAAAGAAAGAGGAATATATTTCAAAGTAGTAAAAACGAAAACAATAAAAGATGTTCATGGCCAATAAAAAGTATGGATTATTACAAACTTGAGCTTATAAAAACAAAAATACTATCCGAATAAAATCACTTAGTATGAATCTCGGCCTCGTCAATAGCCACCGTCTCTCCATCAACAACAGGATCAGCATTAGCAGCCTCAGGCTCTTCCATAACTTGATCAGAATCCACTACTTCCTCATCCAGCAAGCGATCGTCGACAGCATCTTTGTTCACGTCGAAGTGAGAATCCTCAGCATCCACCTCCTTGTAAAATAAAGTCGCTTGCCTAAAACCCTTATTAAAGTCATTGATGTGCTCTTGAACTATATATGTTTTCAAATCTTCAAGCTCAACCTTTATCCCTTGGTATTTCTCCTACAGCTCATTGTTATCTATCTCCAGGTCCTTAGTTTTTTCCCTCATCTTCTTTTTTGAATCCCGACACCTCACCTTCCAAGAGCCCAATTGCTTCCTTTTGGCAACTAATTCTTCTTTCTCCTTCTCCCAAGCTACTTTGCCTTCTTCGTATTTGGCTTACAGTGTCTTTAGTTCTTTATTGGCTTACTCCACTTTGGCTTTTCCCCCTTCCTTAATCTCCTTCTACAGCAAGTTGCCAACCCTGCGACTCAGAATCAAAGCTTTACTACTAAACTCCACCATTACCTTCACCATGGCACTAGGCTCCATATTGTCTAAAGAGGACAACACGACCTCATCTAGGCTAATCTCGATGTCACGACGAATAGTGGTTTCAAGCAACTCTATCAGGCCAACCTCTGGTCTCTTAATCCCAAAAGATGATTCTGGCCTTAAAAGCTCCACCCTGACTCTCTTAATATCCTTCCCGACTCCCTTCTTGGTAGGAATTGTCATTTTTCTCTTCGAACCACCTTGCATCCAAACCTCCACCAGTGGCTCCTTCATATTGGGAATGTCAGCATCCCCGACATTCTTGGCCTTCTTAGCTAGCTCCTTCCTTTGACTCTTGAACATACTCAAGTTCTTATTCCCTAATTGAGCCATGTGACCTACACCACAAACACACAATTTGTCGTCATTCTTAGTCTAAAGTAAACAGAGAAAATAAAGCATGATACCTTCAAGATCAACAAGAGGGTGCATTGATAAATAAACCCTAACTAAACCCTTAGTAGGTAATTTTTTGCTAAACCTCCCAAAAATCTCCATTGTTTGTTTCTCATCTGTCGACAACTCCTCCTTTTTCGTTCCTTTATAATGCCTCGAATTATCCGTCCAACTAAATGGAAATTTAGTGCTTCCATCGTCGTTGTAGAATAATGTTCGTCCTTATTGCTTCACAACAACTTTGAAAAAGCCGTCTTTAAAGTGCTTAAACGATTGAGAAAAAGCGTCCAAGATACTTATTTATACCAGGCTAGCTAACAAGAGATAGCAGAGTGATCGGATCCCTCAATCAGTATCATAGAAATATAAGAAGCATTTTGGAGATGGATTAAGATACAGTGTCCGGCATAACAATCAGAATGCTTGCAAATACCCAAAACTATTAAGGTGTAGTTAAGTTAGGGCAATGTCCAGAAGATGTAATACTCCCATGGTAAATTCATCTAAGGGTAGTCGAACATGTAGTTGAGAAAAGTGGCACATATACATGTAAAACAACCCTTCTTCAGTGTGCTCTTGACCATGGCATACGCAATCGACAACACTAACACGTTCTAAGGATATAATAGTTGACGAATCGTCCCTTTCAAGTACGCGGACGCACAACCATGATTCTAATAATCGGGACCATCTGAATAATGAGTACTAATTTTGCACGTCTGAAGCCACCCAATCATATCCAACCTTCACTGGCAAACTACTTTCAGCCACCTCTTTCGCTAGATCTTCCCTTACATCCGGAACCACATCCATATGAAACCCCTTCTCACTGGATGTAGAACCACTCGACTCGCTCATAGATCCACTATCCCCACTACTTGTACCCAAGATAGAATCACTGTTAGACATACCTTAGAGTAAGAAGATGGTGACACAAAGAGAATATGTCAGACACAACTTTAACAGGGACAATACAATTTTCTCACAATGAGTAAATGAAAAAGTTATTACTTTTGAAATGGTTGAAAAGCCAAGAAGGGGGGGGGGTTGAATTGGCTAGTTAAAAATTTAGGCTATCTTTGCAAGCTAAAAACCACCTTTAATTGAATCAAATAGATCACCAAGTTAGAATGCAAACAATACTGAGCTATACACTTTCAATCGATCAAAAATAGAGTTAACAGATTGATTTTACTAAACAGATTCTGTTCTGGTATAATCAATCGATTGAAATTGAAA
>Ga0099823_1007776_pt1 | contig 10907 bp, 5 predicted proteins | sample CowpearedBW_FD_76831 | JGI IMG/M metagenome (GOLD analysis project Ga0099823, IMG submission 76831) | Root nodule microbial communities of legume samples collected from California, USA - Cow pea red BW | ecosystem: Host-associated > Plants > Roots > Nodule | place: USA: California | collected... | reverse complement strand
ACACACACACACACCTATTTCTCAAGTTTAAATGTTTCTCAATGTTGAATCTTTCATTGATTTTGTCTAGAGAAAAGTATAGTTTAAGATTATTTTTGCTTCAATATTCAACAAAATATGAAATTTTAGTTATCAATTTTTATTTGTGATTTTATTCCTTTAATTTTTTAAGAGTCCTGATTTTTGTTCTTGTTTTTCATGTGTAATTTGTAATCTCTTAATATTTAATTATCCATAACTGTGTTTTTTTTATAGTTTTAAAAATATATTGAATCACTGTTTAGTAAACCCTAAACATATTTAGTAAAAGTCTTAGTTTTATTTTTAATCTAGAATATTGTGCATTTTTCTTGATATCACCATATCATGTTAGAAGTAACAAAAAATTTGAGAATAATTAAGTTAAAAATGAAGAATTCGATATTAAAAAAAATCACAATTGTATAACAAAATTGCTGATAAAAAGTACAGATAGCTAAATATTAAGAGATTAAATTACGAAAAGGAATATAAATCAAAATTCAGGTTTCATAAAATATAGAAACAATGCTATATTAATGTTATACACCATTTCTCCTTTGAATAATTATACATTAAAGACAATTTAAATAAAATAATTAAGAAGACAGATGTTAAAATAGTAAAAATTAAGAAAATTGAAACTGAGTTATATTTTTCTGTAAAACACAAAACATTAATTTAAATTATTTAACTGTATCACAACGGGTTATCTTGCCAATCATTGTCTTTTACGATATAACCCAATCTTTTGTCCACACTCGGAGAAATATTTTTTCAAAAATTATTTAAATATATTAACTCTGTGAATAAAATATTATGATTTCACATTGAATTGCTATTAATAGTAAAACATACAAATTTTATGATAACTATGCTAGAAGGACAAAGTATGGTAGGTGAACTACTAAAGTTGTGCCAACCATGATACAATATGCCTTCACAAACTTTTTTTCTTTGTCAACTTTCCACAGATCATGGACTGCGACCTAATGAGGACCTCAACTTGTTAATTTTTATTTATTTATTATTTCTTTTGGTGTTTATTATTTTAATTGGGGAGAAAGGTAAAAATGTGAAATTTAGAAGTCATACCCTAATTTATTTATTTGTTTATTTTGGTGGGTCTACACAAAATTAATTTTAATAAAGTTAAATATGTTCGTGATCATTCAAATTTCAGTAAATTTTGGAATTATTTATTCTTTGAAACTTTATACCAATTTAGTCTTTCATCTTTAGAAATATGTGGATTTAGTCCTTCTTATCAAATTTTATTAAGTTTATTTGATATTTTAAACGCATTTTATAATAATATTTGAGTTAATATTGAAGCAAAAAATGTGTCAAACGGTGTAAACAAACAATTCAAATATTATCATGAGATACGTTTGAAACGTCAGATAAACTTGACAAAATTTTGTTAAAAGGACTAAATTCATGCATTTTTAAAGATAAATGACTAAATTGATTAAATTTATTGAAAAAAGATTAATTTCAAATTTCGCTGAAACTTAAGTAATAAAAAACATATTTAACCTTTCAACAATAAAGAAACGCCCGATGACAATGTATTGATTTAAACGAAAGAGTAAAATATGTATTGATTTAAATTTTAAATAAAATTATTAAAATATTAAATACGTTTTTCTTTAAATATTTTCGCTCCTACCAAAATTAAAGACATTTTTATTTTAGATTTTTATAAGATTGAGGGAGGTAAAGGATCCGTATTCTGAAATGTGGTGGAGCGTTGCCTTCTAATTCCAACCCTCGAAATAAAAATTGGAACCCACACAACAAAAGTGCCCCATTTACACGTGAGCCACTAGAACGGTTGAGTGTGGAGGTGACACCTTCTATAGCTAACTTCTCATCACACTTACAACCATGGACCACACTACATATTTTATATTTCATTGCATATACATATAAATATAAATAAATGTATTTTTATTGTTACATCCAAATAAATAAATAAATTAAAAAAATAGTGCATAAGAAAACCACATATTTAACCTTTACAAAATTCTGTATAAATTTTTACTCACAAATTTGGAACAATTCCCATTAATCTTACAACACAATAGCAACAAATCCTGATAGATGGATTTGTTTTTACATGTTTTTCTTTTTTTGTTTTGGTTCTAATGCTTCCATTGTTGTTGGTTAGTTGGAACTAACACATCTTTCAGGCTTGTTTTCCTCTAAGACGACCCCACAATTATATCTTACTCCTTTTCTCTTAATTTCAAGTTTACAAATCACCATCACTCAAAAAACTTTTTTAGGTTTCGATTGGGATAGATAGTCTTTTAATTTGGAAGCAAAACCTAATAATTTCTCAGTACTTGCAATCCCCATCACACACCTTTTTTCCCCTTTTATTTTCTTTTCTTTGTTTTTAATTTACTCCATCTCATCTTTGTCTTTCGACCCTTTTTCTGATAAATGCATAACATTAGATTGGGTTGTGATAGAAATTCATGTGTGATTCTAAGTCTCACATTAATTAGAAATGAGAAAGTAGAGTATTATATAACAATAAAGACTCATTAACCTATCATTTTAAGATTTTTGGTTGAGAGCGGTGTCAATGTCTTATGTGGTTGGACTCATGTCTCATTGATGTTTGTTTTCCCAGTAAAACCTCCTCCATAATTCTAACAAGTCGAAACCAATTTTAAATTTTGTATATAAATTCAAATATATATCACATTCAATTTAAACTAATCTTATAACATTTAATTTCATAAATGTGTTAAGGTTGGATTACAAGAATGAGCATGAAACTCATTTTCGATTAACACGCTATTTAATGAACCAAGGCAAGTATAAAAAAATTATACTCTAAACAAAATTATAACTATGAACTAAATACTTTCAATTATATCACTTATTAATTTATAAGAGTCTTAATCAAAGATTTTAATTCTTATAAGATTTTAATTTTTTATGTTATTGTCTAAATTGATATGACAATTATTCTTAATTTCTTCTTCTCTTTAGTCATTCTTAATTATCCTTATATTTTTTGTCTTATTTTTATCATGCCTTATTTGTTTTGTAGCGCTAACCCTAATAATAACCACTCATTACTAAATTATTTTATTCATATTGTTTTACTGGTCAAGAGTCTCTCTTCCTTTCGCGTTTGAGCATTTTGTGGTTCTGCCAACACAGCAAAACGTAACGTCAGCACCCAAAAGCCAACGGAACGTGTTCCCAATTTCAACGCAATTCGCCCAAAAGCTTCACAATGTAAAAAAAAAGTCACAAAGTAAACAAATTGAATTCAAACAATGTCAGATTACCATAATGCCCCCCAAAACGTAGAATCCAAAATTCAAATTATTTTCTTGTGATGCATTCATTAGTTGTTAATGTTAACAATGCCGTTTATTACATACTTGTCTTTGAAAATTCAGAACCTTTACCTTTTGTGGATTGATTAATGTTAACAACTCCCATTTATTACATCGTATTATTCATGTTTTTTCAAGAGATGCATTGACTAGTGTTAACAATACACTTGTTAACTAAATATTTCCTAACTAGAGTTTTATTTTACATATATTAGGTTTTTATTTATAGAAATAAAATTCAAACACGGTAGAAGGAACCATTGGATTAAATTAAAGCTTACTTTCCATATAGTTGATTTAGTAAATGCTTAAAAGTTTAAATAAAAAGTCTTGTTTTAGGAGATTCGTTCATTCTTTATGAGATGAATAAAAAGTCTAAAATAATTATTATTATTATAAAATAAAATTACAATGTTGTCTTATTATTGATGATGGAATGAAATAGAATTATTGGTGATCGGCGGGCGCAGTTATTCCCGCTCAACTTCGCATCCTATTTTTGAAAGTCATTCATTCCGTCAGCACTCTATTTTATCGTGCGCGGCGCGGGTCCTTCCAAACACTTTAATTCAATTTAAACCCTTTCGTTTCACCCACTTCATTATTGTCCTGGTAAACTTAAATTAAAAATTAAATTTAAATTTCATAATAAAAAAAAAAATTCAATTTAAACTTTTCTCATTGAAAACTAAAATATTAAAAAAGGAAATTAAATTTGAACTGTGACAACGATGAGCATCTTCTCCGTTTTCTCTGCTCCCATTCATCTTCACTCACGGCTAGAGCTACTTCCTCTGTACTAAAGAAGACGAAACAATCTGTGTCTCCGTGCGCGTGCTGCGTGCGTGCTTGCGTGTTTTCCTCTCTTTGTTTGTCTCATACAATAATATCCCAAACCATCTAAAGGAAGCAACGGAGAAAAGAAAATGAAAAGGCAGGAGAACCAAATTCTGATCCCTTTTCTCTGCATATCCATGTGAGACTTGTGACACATTCTCTTCCCCTCGCTGCGTCATTGGTTTCTACTGTGTCACCAGCTCGGTGAGAGTGAAATCAATGGCTTCCTCCTCGCGCGGAAGGAGTAGCTCGCCGTTTTCTTACCGTAAACCTTCCACTCCTTATTCATCCACTTCTTCCTCCTCTTCCTTCACCAACGGAAGGTTAATGCCGCGCTCCGGCTCTTCCTCTACGTCCTCGTTTTTCAACTCCGGTGGCCGATCCATGACGCCGAATCGTGGTCGCAGCGAGTCAACGTACAACGGCTCTCGAGGTTACGCCGGCCGTTCTCCGGTGGCGTTCGGGGAGGAGGACCTGATTGCGGAGCCGGTGGATTCGTCAAAGTCCGGCGATAGTATTTCGGTCACGATTCGGTTTAGGCCGTTGAGGTAATGCTTAGATCTGAGGTTGTGGTTTCAGATCCATTCGCTGCGCGATTGAATCGTCCGGTTTTTCCATTTGTGTTATCTGAGATTGAATTTTCGGTTGCAGTGAAAGGGAGTATCAGAGAGGGGACGAGATCGCGTGGTATGCGGATGGCGAGAAGATTGTCAGAAACGAGTATAATCTAGCTACTGCCTATGCATTTGGTATTGCTTTATGTCTTCCTCGTGCGTGTTGTGGTTATTCGTGTCGATTGATTTTTTATCAGTCAATGAGGCTTCTACTGGAAAATTGACTTTGATTTTGATGCCAGAGGAGAAACTGTGGATGCTAAATTTAGAACTCTGTTTTAATTTGTGGCAGATAGAGTTTTTGGACCTCATACAAATTCTGATGAAGTGTATGAAGTAGCGGCAAAACCTGTGGTGAAGGCTGCCATGGAGGGCGTGAACGGTATGGAGTGTTAATTTTGGATTCGATACAAAATGACAATGTGATACGAGCAGAGTCTAATTTTGGTACTATCAAGTTATTTTAATGGATTGAGGAAAACTGTTATGGTTGTATACTGGTTTAGTGTCTCCTTGAATGACTAGGTGGAACCGGTTAATTGTATTCTGGTATAGTGTTAAATTTCGAAGTCGTCTTCTTTGTTGTTCATCAATTGGTTGCTTGAAGATGATTTTTTTTTTCTGCATATTGCAGGAACTGTGTTTGCCTATGGAGTGACAAGTAGTGGTAAGACACATACTATGCATGTAAGTGTCATTTTTTAAATTACTGATTTGATTTTCCTTTTTGTTTTCATTTTACGCTTTTTTTCTTCAAATCCATGTTTCGTGTATCGCCTTTCGTCAATCACCATGTCCCAAATTTGCAACTTGCGTGTCGTCCATATTTTGCAGTTTTCTTTTTCTTAGAGTTGGTTATTGTCAGACCAGGTCCGTGTTAACAAGATAGTGATGCTGTATTGGTTTATATTTTTGAACACGGCAGCACATATGCCATATGATATGTAGTACGTGTAAACATTCACGTGGTATACTCTTTTTTTTTTTTGTGAAAAATATAGAATGTAATATTATTCCTGCTGTTCTTAGACATTCCGGTGGCTAAGGATTGTTTAGAAGTGCCGTACTGCTTGCTTCAATTCTTGAAGTGTGGCTTATATATATCTGTTGTACAACTAATGAATAATTTCTTAGAAGATTATTTTCTGGGTTGTGTTTAAAGGGGGGTTTTGATCCACTTATGGTTGACTTAATTTTCTGGACAGGATAAACAGTTAACTAGTATTTTTGTGTAGCAGAATCTGGTAAACTACCGATGAGCACTTTTATGACTGATGTAGGACGATCAATTGCACATGAAACAACTTTTAGGGTTAGGGTCATTTTCGGTGGAAAATGGAAAACTTTATATAGGCAGTGCTGACAATGCATACATGAAATTATGGTTCAGTTCAAGTTAAAAAGGTATGTGTGCACGCATACATATCAAGATTACTTTAAAAGAACTAAGCTAAGTATAGGAGTTTTGTAGTCTAATGTGATTTAGTTATGAAAATCACATACATTAATGCAGTCGTTGAAGCTTTTTATTTCCATCCACTAAAAGTAATTTTGATAGCATATGCTTGCTACCCATTTAACATAGCCTTACGTTCAGACCGTCAATTTCTCTCCCACTGGTTGAATTATAGAAAGTATGACATTATCAAGTGATTTGGTCTCTGTGAAAGTTTGTAACCATGATCTGATCTACTATGTCCTTTATGCAAAAGTAACAATAAGAAATCTTCTTGGGTGACTGATACTGCTCCTTATATGCATTTTATATCGGGCATATAAAAGATGGTAACATGTTATGCTTACTTATTGTAAGTTGCAGCCATTTGTATAACGATCCTATTAGCATGTCCACTGTAGAAGTTTAAAATTTGGTTGTAGCTTGCTTTGGCTTGCCAATGCTTGATTAACTTGTAGTTCTTACCACATTTGACGTTGTCATGTTTCTTGCTTCGTTTTCAAAGTATTTAATGCCTTTGAAATGCATTTTGTAATATATTCTTTTCTGTATAGACATGATCTCTCCAGTTATGTCTCTAAGCTATGATTTTGTTTCCAATAACAATGTGCAGGGAGACCAAAATTCACCTGGTATTATACCCCTGGCTATAAAGGATGTATTCAGTATGATCCAAGATGTAAGATTATTTTCCTAGCTCAGTAGTTGTTGATTATTTAAACCACACATTCCGCATCATGCCGTCGTTGTTCATTATAGTTTATGCTTTTAAATCATGTGTGGCGGCTATATCTTTTGTTATTTGTGTCTGTATCTATCATGTGTGTCAGTCTCTTGCTTTGTTCTCTACATAGTCATCTAGGTGCTCCTTGTAGTTACTTTCAAAGGATTACCTGCAAGACTACTTGAGCTCTAGGTTCTGATTCATAATAGTTAATAGTTGCTAATTCAACTTGACTTGAATTGATTACCAAAGTATTCCATCTTAATTTTATTTTACTCTCATCTTGCTTGGAGTGCCTAACTGTATTTTTACTGCAGACCCCGGGAAGAGAATTCTTACTCCGAGTGTCATATCTAGAAATATACAACGAGGTAAATGACAAAACATCCCTTGTACCATCATTTTTGTGCTGAACACAATTCAGCCCTTGTACAGTTACGCTTTTTTTCTTGCCTTAAATTTTCCATCCTGCCTCTGTCATTGATTGTCTCCTTCTTGCTTGTTATATTGTTTGTGCGTTAATGTTTGGTATAATGAAAATATTTTGGTTGTTTCTTTTTGGTATCAGGTGATAAATGATTTACTTGATCCAACTGGCCAAAATTTACGAGTTAGAGAAGATGCACAGGTTTCTTGTGTTACTATTTCTTCTCAATTGAATTCTGTTTAGAGTACTTGATCTACTATTTTTATTCTATCTGTAAATGACAGGTCTCTTGATCTGTTTTCATTTGGCTTTTATATACATCAATACTGATATTTCTAGTCATCTTGGAATGAAGTGCATGTATTATGTATGAACTTTTAATCTGAGAGTAAAACTACTTTGATGCTGTTGTTGATACTAAATTGGTTCTCTGGTGAATTCTGATATTTGAGTATTATTATTTTTTCCACTTTTTTTTTTTTTGCTACACTTACAATGTATTACAATGTAATTTTGACCATGTTCATGTAAGAATATCTATGTTTTTTTTGTTTTTATGTTTGTATATTAAAAGATTAGCTTCTAAGTTGGAATCATGTATTATACTTTCCATTAAAGAAATAAAATGACAGCATTTGTAATTCAAGGAAAATTTAGGAATTAAATTTGAACTTGATACGGTATGTTTTCTTTCTCTAGTCTAATTGGAACGTACTTTATTTTTTATTGTGATTTGTTTTCCAGGGAACTTATGTGGAGGGTATAAAGGAAGAAGTTGTTTTATCTCCTGGACATGCACTTTCCTTTATTGCTGCTGGAGAAGGTAATTATCTTGAGAATGATAGTGGCACGATTCTGCCCATTCCTTTTCAAAATTGTATGTGTCATATATTACCAGAATCTTGACTAATGGTTGGTTAAGAAACATTTGTTGACAATTTTTTTTTTAACACGGCAGAGCACCGTCATGTTGGATCGAACAATTTTAATCTCTTTAGCAGCCGGAGTCACACAATATTTACACTGGTAAGCATGCTTGATATGGTAGTTGCTGCAATTGTATAAAAAATACCTGACTCAGGCCTGAGGCTTTGTAGTTTCAAAAAATGCTAACTTGCCAAATGTATATACTTGTGCGGATTGCTGTACTTGTCTTTTCTGCATACATCTTAAACCTGATTGATGATTGCTGAAAATATGTTTAGTGATTATATAGGTAATGTATTTTGGCTTTCTGTCTGACATGAATCTCTTTAGGCCAGTTTTTTTTTTTTTTATTATTATTTTTATTTTTAAAAAAAACAACCGAGCTCTCTTGTTAATGTTTTCCAATACATTTGCAGATGATAGAGAGCAGTGCCCATGGTGATGATTATGATGGAGTCATCTTCTCTCAGCTAGTACGTAAAACTTTTTTATGGCTTCCCAAAATATTTCAGTTTATACTACTGATCGGACATTGTTTTTCAACTTTTTTTTTTCCCGTTTTCTTCTTCAGAACTTGATTGATTTGGCTGGATCTGAGAGCTCAAAAACTGAAACAACTGGATTAAGAAGAAAGGAAGGATCTTACATCAACAAAAGTCTTCTGACACTTGGAACTGTAGGTGTTACAAAATTTGTTTGTCAATGTAGTAGTTAGTTATGCATTATTTTTGTACGTCAGATCACTGTTTATAATCTCTATGTTTTTATTACAAGGGAGCAGCTGTGAGAATTTGTTTGTACGTGAGCTGACTTGCAATATCTTTGTTAAAAGATATGGTTATAACTGGTTGAAATGAATTCTTTTTTGAAAATTTTATTGGGTAATGAAGCAGCTAGAAATTATTTTATTAGCAATATATCTAATTCTGTTATATCTTGATAAAAAACAGGTATCTATTAGGTTTTGTCTTGATTTTGTGATTTCATTGTGAAGGTTATCGGAAAATTGAGCGAGGGGAAGGCATCTCATGTTCCTTATCGAGATTCAAAGCTGACCCGCCTCTTGCAATCTTCTCTTAGTGGACATGGGCATGTTTCAGTGAGTTTTGGGTTCTACAGCATTTTCAATTATTATATGCTTTAAGTATATTTTCTGTCTCTTGTATACTGTAGAGTTATTATTCTATTTGAATGTGATTCTTTAGTTAGGGATGGGTATTCTGGTTTCTTTCTTGCATTTTGTCCCTGCACTGTTAGATTGTCTGTGTATAGGCACCGCATTAAAATTTCTTGTAATGTGAAAATTTCAGCTTATATGCACAGTAACTCCGGCGTCCAGCAATATGGAGGAAACTCATAATACCTTGAAGTTTGCCAGCAGGGCAAAACGAGTAGAAATATATGCTTCCCGCAATAAGGTTGGCTCAAGCTTGTGATATCTATGCATGCCTTAAGCATGAAAGTTTTCTTATTCATTGTGGAATTATTTGTTAACAGATTATTGATGAGAAATCTCTAATTAAGAAGTACCAGAGAGAAATTTCTGTCCTGAAACTAGAACTCGATCAACTAAAGAAGGGGATGCTAGTTGGTGTCAATCATGAGGAAATTTTGACCTTAAAGCAAAAGGTTTTTAGCTTTCCTGATATTCATTTCTACTGTTAGTTTTTACTTTTTACACACGCTACATGTGATTTGTAACCATCTTTGCTTTTTTAATTATTTTGTACTGTTATATGCGTAGTTGGAAGAAGGTCAAGTGAAAATGCAATCAAGATTGGAGGAAGAGGAGGAAGCCAAAGCTGCTCTTATGAGTAGGATCCAGAGGCTAACCAAACTCATTCTGGTTTCGTCAAAGAATGCAATTCCTGGATATCTAACTGATGTTCCCAACCATCAACGAAGTCATTCTGTTGGCGAGGATGATGTGAGCATACTTCAGTTAATTACAGCAATTTTTTTTTTCTTTAAAATTTCGTTTTCAATTTTAATTTCAAGTGATTGTTTCTTCTGTCACTAATTTAATAAATCATTCCTTGTTGGACATGCACAGGGGCTTTCATGTAAACCATTCCTGAAAGCCCTTATGTTAAAATTAGACTTTCATTATGGACTTTATGGACCAGGTGGCAAAGACCCTACAACGTGTTTTTTTTTTCTTTTATTTTTCAGAAAGTTGATGCCTCTCCTGATGGTGTGTTGATTGAAAATGAGAGTCAGAAAGATATTTCTGTGGTGTCATCTGATCTGTTTCATGACGTTAGACATAAAAGATCTTCTAGTAGATGGAATGAAGAGTTCTCCCCAGCTAGCAGTACTATAACTGAATCAACACAGGCTGGTGAACTGATCAGTAGAACAAAATTGACAATGGTAAACTAAAAATTTGTCTGTAACAACGTGTTATTTTTTATTTTTTGTCACACTTCAATTTATGCTTTTAAATAAGTTTTTCAGATAGATGATGCGGTATTAGGATGGGATCAGAAACTTAAAAAAGTATATATCTAGGACAAGTTTTTTTTTTTTTTTTTTTTTT
>Ga0099823_1007769_pt1 | contig 10910 bp, 9 predicted proteins | sample CowpearedBW_FD_76831 | JGI IMG/M metagenome (GOLD analysis project Ga0099823, IMG submission 76831) | Root nodule microbial communities of legume samples collected from California, USA - Cow pea red BW | ecosystem: Host-associated > Plants > Roots > Nodule | place: USA: California | collected... | reverse complement strand
TGATAGCTTAGTGTATGTCAACTTAGTCTTTGAATTAATTTCATCTAAGAAGTTTTGTACAAAAGTTTCAAGTTCCCTTGGCTAGGAAAGACTTGGAATGTAAGAAATCCAAGTGATTCATCTCTCTTTCTTGGAGGAGAACTAAAGGTTGTTGTTATCTACTTCTTCTTTGAAATTTTCTTTAAAAGACCAAAGTCTGCTTTTTCTAAAATCTAAAAAGAAAGTTTAAGATGTCTAAGGCACCTTCCTATGAAATAGGTAGTGACTCTAGTGATGAGACCCCACCAAATTTAAATCAAATGGCCAGAGAACTAAAGTCACTAAAGATTTGGAAAAGGCAAGAAGCTATTTTAAAAGAGAAAGATATACTTGAAAAAGATCAATATCTTGCCAATTTTTGAAGAAGAGCTTAGGCGTCTTAATAAAAAACAAGTGCAAATTCAAGAGGAATTAAGAAGTGGGAGCCATTCTAAAAAGAGCTCGAAAACCCTACCTTTGTCACCAACATAGAGGAGGATAGTAGGACCTTAGGCAATTATTATCAACCTCTTCCTCTTATCCAAAGAAGACCTAGGAGAGAACACCATAGGGAACCTCCTAGGGAAAATCCCGTCAACCTTCCTCACTTCCATTGAAAAGAAGATGTAGAAATATATCATGATTAAGAGATGAAAGTGGAGCAACTTTTTGCTAGCCACCAAGTAAGTGGGGAAAGGAAAGAGCCCTTAGCCACCTTAAGTTTTCTAGGAAATGCAATGTATTGGTGGACATCCCTAGAAAGGGAGAGGAGAATAAAAAATGCTCCTCAAGTTCAATATTGGAATGATCTTAAGAGTGCCCTTAGGAGGATACATATTCCTTCCTACTACCATAGAGAGCTTATGGACAAGCTCCAAAGACTCCATCAAAATAACATGAAAGTTGAGGAATATAGGCAAAATATGGAGTTATACATTGATCAAGGTCGTACCCAACCAAATAAAACAAATAAATGCAGTATTCGGGAGTTAACCCAAGGTAGTCTCCCAGTGACCATTATTTTTAATCAAAGGTTCCAGATTCAACAAAGGAGGGGGGTTTGGTTGGGCAGATTCAGTTCAAACACAAAATTAACAAAACATAATTGCAAAATTTAATTAAACATATTTCAAAATGTATTGATTCCTTAATTCAACTGAAATTTCACCAATCATGAACATGTATCACAAAAAATTTGAAGCCCAAATTCAAATCCCAACTCAATGAACAAAACACACAAAGTTTGACTGAGAATAGGAAAAAACCAAGAAAAAACCAGTTAAATAGGAAAACAACTTTATTTGGAGATTCTGAAATGGCCTACTCACTTGCATGTAGGCATTGCAAAGAAAATCAAATTCTACCGCAAATGCATATAAAATTTGCCCTGTTTCGATAACCAGAGCAAAAGTTATGGCCGTTTGAAGTTTTGCTGAAAAACTACACAATTTTCCTACTACAAACACTACTACAATGACTCTAATAGCAACACAAACTCACTAAAACAGAAACATTCCAATGGAAGCCCTGGATAGAACAATAACAACATAACAATGGACATCAAACTTCAACCACACTTAACATAACATCACAAAACAACACACATACAGAACATAACACAAGACAAAACAACATTGAAAATAACTTTGAATGAAAATGTTGGTCCCCGGCAACAACGCCAAATTTTATCGAGGTCGTTTCCAACCAAAAAAAATAAAAATAAATGCAGTACTTAGGAGTTAACCCAAGTTCGTCTCCCAATGACCATTGTTTTCAATCAAAGGTTCCAGTTTCAACAGAGAGGGGGGGTTAGTTTGGCAGATTTAGATGCAAACACAAAAATTAACAAAGCGTAAATAGATTTTAAAACGTATTGATTCCTTAATTCAACTGAAATTTCACCAATCATAGATTATACAATTAATTGTTCTATCCAATTTGCTCTAATGAAACCCAAAATAATCAACTAAACGATAATTAACACGAGTTCAATATGCCATTAAGCAAAGCATACTTTAAGCAACTAACACCCACATATTAAGCATAATGTGAACAACTCATACTCATTAAGCATGATTATAAGTCGATTTAGGTGCTGCAACATGAAATTGAGATTAAGTACAGATCAATTTCGTGTTTTACAATGAAAATGCAACCTAAAGAAGGGCAAACCAGAACATAATTCAAAAACGAACAACAACCTCATGATTTCATTTCAATTTCTTCAAGGAATCAATACAAAAAGCTTAGCTAGACATGAAATTTGAATTACAACTCAAACATAAACGAAATTGCATTATAAGAGTAAGAAAAGAGTGAACAAACACAATTTAGATTGAATGGGACAAAAACCCTAAGTTGGGTGATGCTCCAATGGTCTCAAAATCACCAAAAATCGAAAAAACCTAAGTGGTGCTATCCTAAAAACATGAAAACAGAATGGAGGAAGGAGATGATGTCTAAAACCCTCATAAAACCCTAAGAAAATGTGGTGCTCTCAAATCTGCCAATTATATTTACAAAAATGTCATTAAAGGCTTCAGAATTACAAAAATGCCACCTTGAGCCCAAAATGTTGGCCTAATGACGTGGACAAGTTAATTGACATGGAACAAACATGGCAATGATGTGAAAATGACATGGCAACTCTCTCTTCACCTTTTGATTAGCATCGAAGCTCCAAAATTGCTTCACAAAATACCTAAAAATAATTAGAAACAAAAATTAGACCAATTAATGGAAAATTAATCAAAATTCAGAATAATGACCTAATAAAGCCCACCAGACGAAGATGCACTAAAGATAGATAATTAAGCACTAAACATCCAAAAGATGAACACAAAAAAGGCAATGGAATAGGGGAAAATAATGACTCATCATACATGATGAGGGCTAGGATTATGGAGCATGAAGACACAACTATGTCTAGATTTCTTAGTGGATTAAGCCCTTAAAGAAGAGATATAGTAGAATTGTTGCTCTACCAAGATCTAAATAATTTGGTACTACTTTGCATAAAGGTGGAGCAACAATTGTTGAGAAAAAGTTTTAAAAATACCTACACTAACTCTTATGTTAAGAAGGATTTCAAGTGGGAGGAAAAAAGTTTCAAAGAAGAACCCTCCAAAAGTTTCAAGGAAAAAGGGAAACCAAGGGAAGGCACATCTACACACACTCGCACTAGTGAAATCAAATGTTTCAAGTGTCTTGGTAGAGGTCATGTTGCATCTCAATACCCCCCCAAAAAGGCCATGATCTTAAGGGGTGTTGACCATTATAGTAGCCAAGATGAGAAAGAAAGTGAGAGTGAAACTTCTAGTGAGGAGTCTAATGATGAATCAAAGGAAATGGCCTACCCTTGTGAAGGAGACCTTATAATGATCAGAAGACTTCTTAACAACCAACCCATTCCAAAAGAGCCAACACAAAGAGAGAACATCTTTCATACAAGATGTAAAATTTTAGAAAACACTTGTTCTCTCATTGTATATAGTGGTTCATGCTACAACTGTACACGGTTGGTTGATAAGTTGGCTTTGATTGTCGTTCCCCATCCAAAACTTTACAAATTGCATTGGCTTAATAAAAGTGAGGATTTGATAGTCCAATATCAAGTGAAGGTCAAGCTATCCATAGGGAAATATGAAGATAATGTGGTATGTGATGTAGTACCTATGGAAGCTTGCCATGTTTTGTTGGGAAGACCTTGACAATTTGACAAGAAAACCATGCTTAATGGTCTTACCAATGAAATCACCTTCACCCACAAGGATAGAAAATTTTTGTTACATCCTTTATCACCGTCCCAAGTGGTAGAGGATTAAACCCAAATGAGAAAGAAGTTGGAAAAGGAGAGAAAATAGGATAAAAAAAGAGAGTCATCCATCTCTCCCCAAAAGTAACTAAAGATGATTCTGAGGTGGGAGAGATTGGTGTTCCTTCTCCCAAGGTCATTAAACATGAGAATATTTTGACTATAAAATCTTTGAACCAAGTTCTCAATGATGAGCAACCTTCAAGCCTCTTGCTGTGTAAAGGAACACTCACATGCACTGCCACATATCTTGAACTTAAGAATCTACCTCCTAAAATTAAAAATCTTTTGAGAGAATTTGAGGATATATTCCATAAAGAAGGGCCAATTGGGCTTCCTCCTTTTAGAGGAATTGAACATCAAATAGATTTAGTGCTGATGGCAAGTCTACCAAATAGACCAGCCTATTGGACAAATCCTCAAGAAATAAAGGAGATAGAATCCCAAGTGCAAGAGTTGTTGAAGAAGGGTTGGGTTCAAAAGAGCCTTAATCCTTGTGTTATGTTTGTTTTTTTAGTGCCTAAAAAGGATGTGAAGTGGAGAATGTGCTATGATTGTAGGGCCATAAATAATATCACAATCAAATATATGCATCCATTTCCTATGCTTGATGATATGCTTGATGAGTTGCAAGAGTCCCTCATGTTTTCTAAAATTGATCTAATGAGTGGTTATCACCAAATAAGAATCAAAGAAGGTGATGAGTGGACCACTTTTAAGACCAAATTTTGACTATATGAGTGATTGGTAATACCCTTTGGGCTTACTAATGCACCTAACATATTCATGAGGCTAATGAATCATGTCCTTAAAGAGTACATAGAAAAGTTTGTGGATGTCTACTTTGACGATATCTTGATCTATAACAAGAGCTTGCATGAGCACATAGACCATTTGAGGCCTGTCCTTACCATCCTTAAAGTAAATAGTTTGTTTGCTAATAAAGCGAAATTTCCTTACCATGTTGACTTACAAAAAAAAAAGTTCATCCAAGAATGGCCTACTCCTACAAGTGTTGGAGAAGTTAGGAGCTTCCATGGTTTGACAAGCTTTTATAGAAGATTTGTTCCTAACTTCTCTACTTATCCTTCACCTCTCAATGAGTTTGTCAAGAAAGATGTGTTTTTTAATTGGGTAAAAAAAAATAAGAGTTTGCTTTTCAGCAACTCAAGGAAAAACCCACCAATGCGCCCATTCTAGTCCTACCAAACTTTTCAAAAATCTTTGAGCTAGAATGTGATGCATCCAATGTAGGAATATGCGTTGTGTTGTTGCAAGGAGGGCACCTAATTGCTTATTTCAGTAAAAAAACTTAATAGTGCCTCCTTCAACTATCCCACCTATGATAAGGAATTATGTGCCTTAGTTAGGGCCCATTAAACTTGGGAATACTACCTTGTGTCCAAAGAGTTTGTCATTCATAGTGAACATGAGTCGCTTAAATATTTGAGGGGCCAATACAAGTTGCACAAAAGGCATGCTAAGTGGTTGAAATTCTTGGAGTAATTTCACTATGTGATTAAGTACAAGAAGGGCCAAAGTTATATGGTGGCTGATGCCTTATCTAGGAGACACACCTTGTTTTCAAAATTAGGAGCCCAAATTCTTGGATTTGATCACATTCCTGAAATGTATATTCAAGATCCTGAGTTTTCGTCTACTTATGTTAAGTGTATGAAAAAACCTCAGGGAAGTTTCTATGTGAATGAGGGGTATTTGTTTAAAGAAGGAAAAAATTGTATTCCTTAAGTCTTTTGAAAGAAAAATTCTTTTGGCCCTATATGAGGAAGGATGTCCAAAAGCATTGTAATATATGTATTTCATCTTTGCAATCCAAGTCTAAAATAATGCCCCATGGATTATACATCCCCTTGCTTGTTGTTTCAACCCCTTGGAAAGATATAAGTATGAATTTTATCTTAGGACTCTCAAGAACACAAAGGGGTTTTGTTTCCATTTTTGTGGTGGTAGATTGTTATAGCAAAATGACACATTTTATACCTTGCCATAAAGTATATGATGCTAGCAACATTGCCAGGCTTTTCCTTAGAGATGTGGTCAAGTTTCTTGGTATACCCCACAACATAGTTTTTGATGGAGAGACACTAAGTTTCTTAGCCACTTTTGGAAAATCTTTGGTCAAGGCTAGGACTAAGCTTAATTTCTTTACTTCATGTCAACCACAAACTGATGGGCAAACTGAAGTTGTTAATAGGTCTCTACCTACTATGTTAAGGGCAATTTTGAAAGGAAACCACAAATCTTGGGATGAATGCCTTCACCATATTGAGTTTTCCAATAATAGAGTAGTTCATAGAACTACTAAGATCTCTCCATTTGAAGCTATTTATGGTTTTAATCCTCTCACTCCTATGGATTTGTTGCCACTTCCAACATCTTTTTGATTTTATTCATAAAGAAGGGGTGGCAAAATTTGATTTTGTTAAAAAAATGCATGAGAGGATAAAAAAAAATCCAACAACAAATAAAGAGGTATGCTAAGTACAATAATAAGGGGAAGAGGGAAATGATTTTTGAAGAAGGGAATTGGGTGTGGCTACACCTTAGAAAATATAGATTTCCTAAGCAAAGGAAGTCTAAGCTTAGCCCTAGAGGTGATGGTCCCTTTAAAGTGCTGAAAAGAGTTAATGATAATGTGTATAGGTTAGAGATGTCTCAGGAATATGATGTGCATGCCACCTTTAATTTGTTGACTTGATACCTTTTGCAGGTGGTACAAATGATGAGGCAGAGACTACAGATTTGAGAATAAATCCTTCTAAAGAGGGAGGGGATGATGAGATGCCTCTAGCCAAGGGACCTACAACAAGATCCATGGCTAGGAGAATATAAGAGGAATGAGACTTAAAAGTGCATGCAAGGCCCAATATGAACTTCATATGGGCCAAGGAAAATGTGAAGACCTAGGCTAGGACTCTTTACTTGTAAATATTATATTAGGATTTATTTTGGGCTTTGTATTTTGGGCCCAGTAGAATAGGGTTTTCTTTGAGTCATTATTTTCCCTTATTACATTCTCTTTTTCTGCCCATCTTGAGGGTTGTTTAGTGCTTAATTGTCTCTTGTTAGTGCATTTTCCTCAATTGGGCTTCATTGGACCATTTTTTTTTGAATTTTGACTAATTTGGTATTAATTGGTCTAATATTTGTTTCTAATTATTTTTAGGAATTTTGTGGAGCAAATTTTGGAGCTTGAAAACTAATCTTAAGATGAAGAGAGAGTTTCCTCATAATTGCCATGTCTGCGCCATGTCATTTAGCCTGTCCACATCATTGGGTTTTCAGCCCAAAGTGGCATTTTTGTAATTATGAGTGGCAGGGTGACATTTTTGTAAATACGAACAATTGTGGTGATGTGACCACATTTTTAGGTATTCTTCTTCATGGGCAGCCACCCTCTTATCCCCCATTCTCCATTTTCACACTCTTGAGCTTGGTTGGTGACCCATGGAGGTGCCTCTTTCGTTTTTCACATTTTAGCACTCGTTTTTAGCGTTTTCAACTCATTTGATAGCTTGGGTATTTTGTTTTGTTGATTGTATTGACTTGGAAAAACACCCATGTATGGGGTTTTCAGTTTCTATATCATAGTAGCCATTTTTGTTCCATTAAAGCTTTAGAATTCTCATTTGTTCTTGGACTAGTTTTTTGACTCGTGCAATGCACAAAATTATTTTTAATGTTGATTATAAATTCTAATTGTATAAGAAAAATTGTAGATTAATATTTCATTATTAATTAAATAATGTAGTATAAATTAATGTCTAAAATATTGAGCTTAGATAAATATAATTGCAGTTAGCAACGTAGAAGAATGAGAATGCTATCTAAATGATCCAATGGAACACAAAAGTTTTTGCTAAAGTTATTAGTAGAAGTTTTTATCTTCAACATACTGCAAAAATCATATTGTTTACATAACTCTTTCATAAATAATAATGGTTAGTAATAATAACTATTTTAAAAGTTTAAAAAGTTTCAATTAACAATTAAAAGTTGAAAAAGAGAACTAAAAATTTCATTCCAATAAAATCATTCATTCCTTTTAAATCAAATATTTTGTTTCATCAATATATTATATTCTGAAAAACACATAAAAAAAATTTCACAATTGAAGCCATATTCATCAAGCCTCAAAGAAAATATATCATATAAGAAAGTTCAATAACCATAACTGATCATGTACACCATGTTCAACAATAACATTACAAAATTAGGCTTAATCTAATCACAACAACAACCATTAACAAACACTTTAATATTTGGTTCGATGAAATCATTGTCTACTTGAAAGACAACAATATCTCCTTCTTTCAAGTCATTTTCAGAACAAAGTAGCCTCTAACCTTGACCTATCTTTGTTGAACTTCTATGTTTCTTTAATATTAGGATTTTGCAATTCACAAAGTAGCCTCTAACCTTGACCTATAAGAAACACATCTTCTACATTCTCCTCCCGAATGAAGTTTGCAAACTTTGATGGCAAGTCCTACATGATTCATAAGGTTATTGTTAGTACATTCAGTTTTTTCATTTAATTATATGTAAACTGATATTAAATTATACTTGCAAGGATAAAAAGAAATCAGAATGCATATACCAAGTGACTTGCTTTGCTTTGATACTTTGTCAATTTTACTAAAAATATAGATTTTGTATATTGATGACTGATATGGTACCGAAATGTTGTCAAACTGCTTGGTGTACAACCACCTTTAAACATTGTTAGCTGAAATAAAGAATTTCCTAAATACTGAAACTGAATGTGAGAGTCACTTTGGATGTCATAAACATTTATGATATTACTCCAACCTTTAGTGATTCTTGGGTTATCTAAATCCATGTTATAGGTAACTGTCGTGCTCTTACCATTTACATCTACCAAGTGCCATTGTGGACCTAATTCGTGTGTATAACTAACAGCAAAGTGTCGATCGACAAATCCAAATGGTTACAAATTAATGAACACAATAAATTATTTTCTAACAATAAATAAAAACATGAACAATTTTTACTCTGTAATTTCAATACATCACTTCATGAGACGCCAACAACATAAACATATTCACATACACTTCTATTAGTTGTTAGTAAAGTTTGAACCAAAAAAGCAGCAAGAACTTCAGAACTTGAAAGACTTCAAAACCCAATCCGACAGTTCTCTCAATCGTAAAACCAAATTCAAAACCTAATTATGTATAAATAAAAAAAATTGGGTTCATTTAATAATAATTATTATTATAATTAAAAAATAGTTAATTTTATTAATGGGATGTCATGTCGTTAATCGGGATCAGGCAATTCAAATGTTCGCAAACGATCATTAAACGTATTATCTTGAAAAAACATTAATTCATGCTAAGTTAAAATTTATCTTTAAACATAGATAATAAGAAAAATATATCACTAAGAAACCAAGTGATGGTTTTCATACTCCCCCTACATTATGAATAAAATATGAAAAATAGAAAAAACAAAAAAACTTTACTACCAAATACTGGATCGATATTCTGTGTTGACTCTTGTGGCAAAAGCAATTTAGATACAATGGGAATGAGGATGATATAGTGGGAACAAACAGTTTCAACACTACCAGCAAACTGAAAATAAGAATATTTGACAACATAGAACACATACAACAACACATATAACTGCTTTCCAATGATGTATTTTTGTGTAAAATTTATGGCATATTTGACAGCATATGTAGATGGTATTGAACTTCCAAAATATTGTTGTGTGGTTTTGACTTTGCTCCATGTCCATTTTTCTAATTGCATAAGAATCTCACGACTCACATATATGATGGGAAAGTGAAAGTTGTGGATGGAATGGGAAAGTTGAAGTTGGGGATGGAACAAATAATAAAAATTTCATGTACAAACAGTGAAAATCAGTTTTAAATTGTTAGTTGAAGCCACTTGATAATGATATACAATAATATAAATATTTTTTATAATCAATTTAAGATATCAACTAACTGAAAGATAAAGTATTTAAAAGTTATAAGTATAAAATATGATTTTTCATTTGCGTTTCAGAATTTTTTCAAAGTTATAAATTAAAAAACTTTGAATCTTTAACGTTTAGACAATTAAAACAAATAAACTTTAATTCCTTAAATGGAAATGAATGTGGGTGTAACGAAGTACATTATCTCATTCAATTTTTCAGTAACGAAGAATTTTTTTAGACTTTAATATTTGTTGTATAGAAACATCCAAAATATTATTTTTCATTTGAAGTTTAATATAATGATTTTCAAATTATAAGTAATGTTTAAAAAATAATAATTTCAAATTTTTTTAAAAGCTACAAATTATTAACGAAACAGAGTCATTAAAGTCTTATGTATTTATTGTAAATTGTAATTAAAACTTAGACGTTGACAAAATAATAAAAAAAGGCAAAAAGCACGTGTAGCTGGATATTTTTTCTTCACAGAACAAATAACAATTAAAATAACAACAATTTAGAATCTTTAAAAGAGTTATAATATAATGATTTGAAATTTATAATAAAAAAAGTACAATAAAATTAAAAAATCTTTTGATTATAATGAAAATAAAAATGAGTAGTATATTAACCTACCAAATCTTTAAGAATTATAAGTATCTACTATGGTGTTGAAAACATCAACACTTTTTTCTTAGCTATAAATTTATGAGTGGAATCCCATAGAAGTAGATATAGATGCTGGACAACAAATAATGTAGTTCAAACATGTACAATCACAACAAAAGTTAATCATGTATATGCATGTATCAATCACTAACTACTTTTTCAATATCCATGCAGCTATAAAAAAAAATCATCAAAATGTATATTATACACTATTGCATAATCATTTGAGTTCTGTTTAAGTAAATTATAATCTGCACAAAAAAAGTAAATATTGTTAAAAGCTACACTAATGGATAAATTATAAGAATACTATTAAAGTAATTTGTATACCTCTTATCAAAGATTTTCAAATATTTCTTTGTAAACCACATTTGTAGTTGTAGTGGTTACTTTTCCATCTTCATCCAAAATTAAGATTTTTAGTCCTTTCTTT
>Ga0099823_1007760_pt1 | contig 10917 bp, 9 predicted proteins | sample CowpearedBW_FD_76831 | JGI IMG/M metagenome (GOLD analysis project Ga0099823, IMG submission 76831) | Root nodule microbial communities of legume samples collected from California, USA - Cow pea red BW | ecosystem: Host-associated > Plants > Roots > Nodule | place: USA: California | collected... | reverse complement strand
TCCATACTAGTTTACATACCATATATCTTAAACCATTAATACCTTTATATTAAAAGGACATCCTGCACTTTAACTAGGATATATAGATTATTCCATATCAAACAAGCAGATGCATCACCTTACTAAAATATTATATTCTCATAAAAGTTATACATATTATAATTGTTTTTTTTATTTCTTTTGCTTAACACCATATTAACTTTAACTTTATAAAAAAACATTAGTTACGCAATATATTATTATTCCGTAAACCACCGCATAAACATCCACTGATCATACTTAATATATAAATACATATGTTGTTTATATTTCTTCATAATGAATATATAAATTCACACACTCATTTTTTTATATATATTTTTATATGAATACCTGTAGTATATCTACGTGAAATGCATAATTTCAATTCACCTTCAAATTCATTTTAGGTATCTTTTCAGAAAGGCTTCCACTACATCTAATTCACCTAAGTAGTTTTCCAAATCTTAATGAACTTTTACACTTCCATTATCTAATTTCGCTTTTAACCCATGTTCACACAGTTTCCCTCTAATCCAAATCTCCACACGTTTTCACTCATGAAAACACCTCCAACCCCAAAAGAAAAATAGACAAAAGACCCTAAATTTTCTTTATTCACTTTCGCATCAACAATTCACCAAGAAATCTCACACTTTAACATTTTCGTGAGTCTTATAAGATAATAATATGAATCACCACACCACATATACAAGAAAAATATAGATAGCTCCCCTTACCTATATTCCTTGGCTTCAATGTGCTTTGAGGATTCTTTCTTGCACCAAAGGAATTTCCTTCACTTTGATCCTCTCCCGAAAAAACTCCCTCATGCTCTCTTTATGACTTGGAAAAAAAAAATACACAACCTATTTTGCCTAAGAGTCAAGGTTCGAACACACAATCACACAATTACCAAACAAATACACAACCATTCAAGCAATTCATGTTTTGTGATAATTCCTATACATCTAGGATTATATTATCACGCCCCATGATCAAGCATATTATTAAAATAATAAAACAAGTAAATAAGTACATTAATGGCATACATAGGATTCGAACCCACATCCTCTCAACACATTCAAGTACTTTCAACCACTTGAGTCAACATTATTCCTTATCATAATTCTTCGCATTAATTACTATAAAGATTCCTTTAATTGCGTTTAAATTAAATAAATATTTCTTTATTTATTTAATTTTCTCGGGTTTTACACCATCAAATACCCATATAGTTAATCATTGAAGATATGATTGTAAAGGTGGATAAATTTGATTTTCCAATAGATTTTGTGATTGTAGATATGGAGGAAGATTTATGCCCCCTCTTATTTTGGGAAGATCGTTCATGAAGATTGCTAGATTGGTGATTGATGTAGATAATGGTCATCTCAAGGTGTAGGTACCTAAAGGTGTGGATGCAAGATCAAGAAATGACTTTCCATATCTTAGAAGTCCGCCAACATTCTAAAGTTTATAACAACTACTTCAAAGTGGATGTGTTGAAAAACGTGATTGAAACCACTAAAAAAATGCGCTTGAAATATCCACTTGAAGGAGATGTTAATAGATGATTGTGATAACTTAACCTTAGAAGAAGTTGAGGTTGAAAAAGTGGCCAAGAAATTAGATAAGCTTAAAGAGATTGCCCTACAAATGCTAAGTTGGAAAAGATAAATAAATGAAGTTTTGATGATAAAAGTGAGCTTGAGTTAAAAATGTTGCCTACCCATCTAAAATATGTTTTCTTAGAAGGAAAACTCAATAAGTTAATCATAATTAGCAACTCTTTGTCTAAAATGTTAGAATCACACAACGAAATATTTTCCTTTAGACAAAAACCAAAAGGGGGGAGGGGGTGAGTTGGTTTCTTAATAAAAATTTTGCATTAATTTATTTTTCCTTTTTAAAATCTGACTTAGTAACAAAAATCAATTCCTTTATGATAATAGCAGATAAAAAAAGAGAATATGGAAAGAAAAAATTGCACAAGGTATTTTATATTGGTTCAAATCAAAAGATCCTACATTCAGTTGTTAATCACTCTTAAAAGAGGAATTAACTAAACACTAAAATAAACTGAATATTACAATCATAGTAAGAACAATTTAGGAAAAAAAACACCTCTCTTGAAGATAATAAATTTAGAAGGTCATAAGTCAAAATGCAAAACCTAAGCAACAACACTAGATCACTTGAGAAAAACAATCTTTTCAGAATAAATGGTTGTAACAAATTATCATTTATGATATAATCGATTATTGCAAAGAAAAACTCTTTTTGGAAAACGTTTCGTTAATAATCAATTATCACTTTATAATAATTGATTATTGACAAAAAGTGAAATTGTAGAGAAAATTTCTTTTGAGAGGCAATGCGGTAATAATCGTTGGTTGCTTACAATAATTGATTATTAATGGAAGTTGTAACTAGGCCTTTCATATTCTTAACCTAATTTCAAAAGTAAACTTTATAAATAAAGTGGTAGGTTTTCCTTTGAAGATACAGAAATTATAGAAGTTAGTAGAACTTGACAAATCTTTGTGAAAAGCTTTAAAAAATCTAATGTGGGTAGAGCGATAACTTTCATCAAGTGTGCTCTTGAGTGATTGAGTTGCATCCTGAATAATAGTTATAGCTTTTGGCATAATGTTAAGCGTTTGATCAAACATAAAATCAAAGAATAAAAATTGGTGGAAGTACTCAAAGCAAATGAAAAAGTTATAGGATAACACATATATGACCTTAAGGTGATAAGCTTGGCCTACTGCATGCACAAGATTATGTTGGAAAAAGAATAAAAACCAATATTACATAAATAAAGGATATTTTAATCTAACCATGAAGGAAGTAGTTAGAAAGGAAGTTCTTAAGTTTCTAAAGTTGGAATGATTTACCAAATCTCTAGTAGTGGTTGGATTAGTTTAGTGCATGTGGCGCCAAAAAAGAGAAGGAAGAATACATGTCATCCAAAATGAGAAAAAAAGTTTGGTTCCTATTAGGACAATCATCGGGTGAAGGATGTGTATTGCTTATAGAAAGATAAACCAAGACACCTAGAAGGATAACTTCCTCTTCTCTTTTTGGATCAAATGCCAAAGTTGTTAGTAGGGCAAGCTTATTATTATTATTTCTGAATGATTACTCTGAGTTAGAGATGGAAAATAAACTCGTCCTCGTATGCCTAAACTCGTCCTAATTTTGAAAGAAAATCCTTGCATTAACTGCGTATGAGTATGAGTATAGGTAATGCCTGCTTTTTTAAATGGGGAATGGGGACATGGATGAATATGTACATATATGCCATGTCCTCGTCCACGTACATGTCTCAATACTCGTCCTTATTCTCATACCCATCCCTATTTGAAATTACTAAAACACATTTAATTTATTAGGTAATATAATAAACTTATGCTAACTTTTCTTTGGTCCTTAGTTTTGTAACTTATTTCTAAGGCACACATTTCATCAATTTTACTCTTTGCTATTATTATTTAACATTTATCCAATTGTTATTTGATAGCCTTATTTTGACATTTCTATAATTATAATTTCTTTTAGATGTTCGACATTGAAAAAAAGAAGATGTGTTTCCTTTTGACATTGAATACTTGAAAATATCATGTTTTCTTTGTTGTGATTCCTTTTTTTTTGCAAAAAAATTATTTAAATAATATTTTAAACAGTAAAGGGATAGGTATAGGCATAGATAAAAGTGTATCCAGTCCCCGATGTGGATGAAGATGGGACAAAATATTCATACCCATTGTGTATAAGGATGGGATAGTCAAACATGCACCTATCTTGCCTAGTTGCCATACCTACTCTTGGTATAATCATATTTTGGTGAATTTTGAAGATCTGGAGAAAACAACTTTCAATTTCCTCTTAGGTGATTGATGTAGACGATAGTCACCTCAAGGTGTAAGTGCAAGATGAAGTAGGTACTTTCAATGTATTAGAGGTCATGCAACGTCCTAGAGATTGTAACAACTACTTTAGAATGGATGTGCTGAAAGAAGTGATTGACACTGTTAAGAACCAAATGTACTTGAAATACCCACTTGACAGGGTGTTAGTAGAGGCATGTTATAATTTAACCTTAGAAGAAGACATTAAGGTTGTAGCAGTGGCCAAGAAAATAGAGAAGATAAACTTATGGATGCTAAACTAGAGAAGCTGAATAAAGGAAATCTTGATGATAAAAGTTAGTTTGAGTTAAAACATTGTCTGTTTGTCTAAAGTATCTTTTCTTAGAAAGAAAATTCAATAAGCTAGTCATAATTAGCAATTATCCATCTCAAATTAAAGAACAAAAATTAGTAAAAGTACTCAATGCAAGTCAACAAGCTATAGGATTACATATATATGACCATAAGGGGATAAGCTTGACTTACTGCATCAATAAGATTATATATAAAGATTACAAGCCAATAGTACAATAACAAAGGATATTTAATTCGAATATGAAGGAAGTAGTGAGAAAGGATTTGCTTAAGCTTATAAAAGTTGAAATGATTTACCCAATCTCTAATAATGCTTAGGTTAGCTTGTTGGTGCCAAAGAAAGTAAGAATGCATGTCATCCAAAATGAGAAAAATAAGTTATTTTTTATTAGAAAAATAGGTGTATACAATGAGTATTGACTATAGAAAGATGAACCAAGACACCGAGAATGATCACTTCCTATTTTCTTTGTGGATCAAATGTTGAAGTTGTTAGCAAGACAAACTTATTATTATTTATCGATGGTTACTCTGGATATAATCATATTGTGGTGAATTTAGAATATCTAGAAAAAACATTTTTCACTTGGTCCTTTGGTGCGTTTGCCTATAGAAGAATGTTGTTTGGTTTTTGCAATGCCCCAACTCGAAAGGTGTATGTTAACCATCTTTGTTTATCTAATTAGGAATTGTATAAATGTTTTCATAGACAACCTCTCTTTTTTTCGCATACCTTTTGATTTGTTCTTTAAAAATTTAGATGTAGTTATGAAAAGGTGTATTGATACAAATCTATCTTGAATTGAGAGAAATATCACTTCATAGTGTGTGAAAGTATTGGGTTAGAACACAAAATCTCATCCAAAGGAATATATAGTAGTTGACAATGCCAAATTAGATATGATAGTGAAATTACCTCCCCTAACCAATGTGAAGGATATTAGGGACTTGAGCATATTATATTCTTAGAAGGATCATAAAATATTTCTCCAAGATAGCTAATTAAGACATTGTGCAACCTCTTTGTGAGAGACAATGTTTTCCTCTTTAATGAAGAATGCATGCAATCCTTCAATATTCATAAGCAAAAATTGGTTTTCACTCGAGTGACCATTGCTCCAAATAGGAAGTAAGACTTTGAGTTTATGTGTCATGCATATGGTAATGATATTTGAGCAATACCTAGACAAAGGCAAGAGAAATATTTTCATGCAATATATTATGCAATTAAGGTTTTGAATGATGCACAATTGAATAATGCCACAACTAAGAAAAAGTTATTGACCATTATGCATACTTTATGAGAAATGTATGCCTTATCTTATTGGGCCTAAAGTCATCATATGCATTTGTCCTGATGCCATAAATTATCTAACCAAACTTGATTCTAAGTTTAGACTTATCTAATGGGTTCTATTATTGCAATAATTTGACTTAAAGATCAAATACAAGAAGAGTAGTGAGAGTGATATAATTGATCACTTCTCTGAGTTAATAAATGATGAGGTGACATGTAATAAAGCAAAAATTAGAAAAGAATTCTTTAATGAAACCATAATGTTAATATAGGAGAGATTGTGATTTGCTGACATGACAAACTTCAAAGCAATAACAATTATTATAAATAAGTTCACATGGAACTAAAGACATGAGATGTTCCTGGAGAACATCTTATAAGTGGAGGTATGTTATCATTACGGAACACTACAACAAAAATTTATATTAACTACGGAAAAATTTTGTAACTAATCCATAACTAATTCGTAGCTAAAACTTTTTAACATATTATAAGTGGACATCTTATATACTTATGTAGTTTCTGCGAAAATAAAACATTTATATAACTAATGGATAATTGCATGAGATTATATAACTATAGTTGTCTTTTACAAATCTTTACAAAAAAATCAAATATTTTGTTAACATCTCCTTGTAAAGTTCACAATTATTTCATAATTTTTTTACTTTTGAAAATGGTAAAATAAATAATTTTGGATGTTATAGTGAATATATATATATATATATATATATATATATATTAATTATAAGCAAAGATCCTAAAATAAATTAGTTTGATGTCTAATTGGTATTAAATTATGAACTGGTTGAGAAATCTTTGAACATGCATTAAAAAAAAGCTTCAAAATTGTCAAAATTTGAAATTTTTTTTAATAGGTAATATTTCAAATTCAATCCTTACAATTTTAACCTACACTACTATTATAGGCTTATTAACTAATCATTTTCACCACTAGTCTTAACTCTTCATTTTCGTCTACTATAAAGATTCTAAAGGTAACTTTTTATATCATAAAACAAAAAAAATAAGTTATAATGAAAGTAACTCTTTTAATCATCATTTTCACCTTTTATTTTCTCTTTTTTTATAATTAAAATTACGTTACATATGAAAGTAATACTGGAGTAACTTGAATACACTAGTACAGAAAAGTAATACAACATCGGTTATTTTGGGCTTATTACATCGATTTTACCACTGATGTTGTATCAGTCGATGTAGAAAGTATGAAATATATTACATCGACTGCTCGAACCACTGTAATATTGTTAACATATAACCTCATTTGAACTGGAACTGCTTTAAAATTAAATAAGAAAAGTTGATAATAAAATGAGGATATTACATCGGTTAATGCTTGAACCGATGTAATTTTGCTTCCCCAATGTGCATATTACATTGGTTAGTGATGTTATAGTGGCAATTTTTTTTTAAATACTGATTTGGTTTTTAGAACTATCCAATAACCTGCAAAATGAGCACCACATTCTAGATTCTAGACAATTCAAATTGTACTATCCTAAGGTACAATAAATTACTAAAGCCTATCAAAACTATTAGGCTAAATGTTAAGGTTACAAAATACTTAAATATCCAAATAAACATTCCTAATGGCTGTGAAAACTAATGTTTTAGCCTCAAAAAATATCTTGCCCATTCCATGTGAATTTCTTCAAGTTTATCTTTTCCCAATGGTTCCATGCCCTCAAAACCTGAAATATGGAATATATTAATTATGCTATATCATAGGAATCAAAGTTTAACATCAATAATTGAAAAAACTCTTACATCGGCCCATGAATCAACAATGGTAGCACGAGTTATGGTCCACATCCAATGCATAACGTAGTATCCATACTCAAAGCTTTCATGTTGCCTATTGCACTAATATATGAAATTTATGTAATTAATATATTAAGAACTAAGAGAATTTAGTTGATAATATATAGAGTCAATGCAAACTACATACCTTAGGATAAATCCAATCAAGATGGGATGAAGATGTAATGGATTTACCATCAAAGACGCCACTTACAGTAATAGCTCTAAAAAGAAAAGTCATTAGTTATTTAAATATAATCATGATAAAACACATTACTTTTGTAATTAACACATACCTCTTAATTAAAGTTTTCATTTATTTGCTTGGCTTGTTGTGCAATGAACAAAACCATACGACAATACGGTCTGGGGAAAATAATAATCAATTGCCAATGAGACATATTAAATGAGAATTTTAGTCAGTGATATGAAATTAGTTAGATAATAACTAAAGTGAGAGTTCAACTTACCCGTGAATATAAAGGACGATGTAAATTCTTTTCTTGGATGCATGAATCCACAGTTGAATATAAGTTTGAGTGTGCATTGATCTATTCCCAGACCTTTGTATAATTTGATGCTCAAGGAAACCACAAATATCATTGTTCCCTGCATTGACCATTAATTCATTTAGATACCTGCATAGATATAAATCCACAAGGCTTAGGTTGATTTCACAAAACATAAGTTAAATACAAAATATAATTTAGAGTGCACTCATATAATCCAAAGTTGAATGACTGTTATGTTCAACATCTGATTACCTTGGATTATTTCCCACAAATCTGACATGTTTATGTACAAAGGTATATCACCATTTTCAACGCTAAAGACTGTTGCATCCCAAGGAATGGCACAAGGTTGTTGATACAAATCAGAAGAAGCCATAAGCAACCCCTAAATTGGATTACCATTCTGGTCAAGTAAGGACTCGAGCTCCAACTCATCCTCGGGCTCATCCTCGTGCTCAAGGCTTGCATGAGATGCAATTGGGGACTTTTTTCTAATCCTAGGGTCCTGCAAAACATACTAACAAACTTAAATATGAGGTGTGTTAAAAGTAATGTAATAATGTAATTAAAAAAAACATACCTTCATTGTTGAAATTGACTTAATTAATTCTTTTGGCCATGAGATAAATGTTCCAAGTGCGTCTCCCACTAGTTGCACCTGTAAGAACCGTGAAAATTAATTAATTAAATAATTAATTAATTAATAAATGCGGGTAGTGTGAGCCTTTATGGCATTTAATTCTGACACGTATAACGTGGAAAAGTACTAGGTCAAATGGTTGAGAGTACTTGATTGTATGAGAGGACTAGGGTTCAAGTCCTATGTATGCCATTTATGTGTTATTTAATTTATAATTATTTTAATAGAGTGCTAGATCGTGATGAGTGAAAACATAATTATAGAATTATTTGAATTATCACAAAACATGAATTGGTTGAACAATTGTGCATTGATTTGACATCGGCATGGTTATGGGTTCAAACCTTGGTAGAACCACATTAAACTTGCTAAACTTAGTGTTGGCATGAATGTGAAAGGGTAGAGAAACCCTAGGGACAATGGGGCAACCAAGGGAGGCTGATTCTAAAGAAAAAAAGAGGTTAGGGAGTGGAATAGAGAGGTTGAATTGAAGAGAACTAAGGCAAGCCATTAGGAGCAAGGGAGAATCAAAGGCTATTCAAATTTTAAGCAAAGGAAACCAAGTTAGGGGAGCTGGAACTCGTTCGTATTGTGGTTTAATTTTATATTGTCTGATATATAACATGATTATGCATGATTTCCCTCTGTCACATTTAAATTTCTAAGTTTCTAGAAAATTTCAAAAGCCGCCTAGCGCGTATTCATAGCCGCCAAGCGATGCATGCTGGTTATTTATGGTTTTCTGGGTTCCTATCAAGAACTGCCTGGCGGCGAAGCCCTGTGCCGCCAGGCGACACAATCTGATCAACCCATTTTTTGGGTTTTTTGATGAACTGCCTGGCAGTGATGAGTACCCGTCAAGCGACGCGAGTCAATTTGACTCGATTTTGATGTTTTTGGGGTTTAGGAACGTTTCTAATCGAGGGAAATGGAATTCGTATATGTATGGATTGTCGAGGATTAAGAATTGTCGTAATCACACTGTAAATGGATATAAATTGAGGGAAATTGTATGAATGGGATTTTAGGGTTTTTAATGTCACGAGAATAATTAGTGATTGAATTGTAAAATGTGAATGAATGTGTTTAGGATTGTGAATCCTTATAATCATAAGGGAATTAGCGTGAGAAATGGGAGAAAGCTATAAAGAAGGAAAGTTGGGAAGTTGGAATTCTCGTAGGTGCAGGGCAGAATTCTGGGTTTCCCAGAACTAATGTACTGCCTGACGGTAGGCTACGTCCCGCCAGGCACCAGCGCCGAGGCAGTGATACTGCGTGGCTGTGATGGCAGACACTTGGTTGGGTTTTGTTGCAGTCTTAATTGGAACTGGAAGAATGGATTTGGTGATATCTTTAGGTAATTAATGATAGACTCCTAATGCATAAATTAAGGTAATTTGCTTAAACTTAGAATTTGATGGTATCAGTTGTTCTAAGACTTGTTTATATAAAGTGTGATATAGTATAAATTATGGATTTGGACAAGCTATGTGAAGGAGCTTCATAAACTTGACCTAGTCTATGATTGGGTTTGGATTTATGAGTGAAGTGTTGGTAAACATTAGGTAGTAGTAAATGGAAATTAAATACAAAGCTAATACTTGGAATGCGAGTGAAGTTGTGATCCATCTAGGAGGAGTTGACATGGAATGGGTTGGGGGATGGCTGTAATTACTAGAACCAAGGTTAAGGAATAAGTAATATGATGGGATTGTGGTATAGCAGGGATGAATAAGGTTAACTTATGAAAACAAAAATTTTGTAGACCTGGGTGGTTGAATTTAAATGGAAGTAGGCACCTTAATAATAAGTTAGCCACTAGAAGAGTAATTCAATTAAATTGGTGAAAAATATCATGAGTCTTGATGCCTGGATTGAGGAGCAGAATCTGTTTGAGGTTACCAAACACTTGTACTGTGCAGGTACTGATATAGCGCCTGGCGGTAATTTTAGATCGTCAAGCGATAGTTGCCAAATCAAAGAGGTTCTGGAATGTGGGGCGCCTGGCGGTAATTTTAGACCGTCAAGCGATAGTTGCCAAATCAAAGAGGTTCTGGTATGTGGGGCGCCTGGTGAGGGTCATTCTGTCAGGCGACACCTTGAAGAACAGAGGTACCAGAGTCGCGTGGCGCTTGGAGATACGTGTCCCCCGCCAGGCAGTCTGGAAGCACATTGCGCTTGGCGACTCGTGAGCAGCGCCAGGCGATTTTGGTGAGGCAAAAGTGGTTTTGCTTGCTTTGTTGTGCGTGGTCTACAAGGCTTCTATGATATCTCAAAGGTCAGCTTGTTGGGGTTCCTTGAGTTGTGGCTCGGAACGTATCCCTTGAGTTGTGGCTCGGGATAGGGGTTAAGCACGTGGTATTCCTTGAGTTATGGCTCGGAATGGCATCTTTTGAG
>Ga0099823_1007743_pt1 | contig 10926 bp, 7 predicted proteins | sample CowpearedBW_FD_76831 | JGI IMG/M metagenome (GOLD analysis project Ga0099823, IMG submission 76831) | Root nodule microbial communities of legume samples collected from California, USA - Cow pea red BW | ecosystem: Host-associated > Plants > Roots > Nodule | place: USA: California | collected... | reverse complement strand
TATATATATATATATATATATATATATATATATATATATATCCGTTGAACCCATTTTTTTTATCCATTTTAATTCGTATCCATTAAAATCTGACCCATATCTAATTTTATTTTTCGGTTTTTTCGGTTTCGGTCGGTCTCTCACATTTTGCTCACCCCTACCATTAACAACAGCATTTGAATCTTTTTCATTTACCCCACCACCATTCATTCCTTCAACAAGTTCAATGACTTGAGCAGAACTAACAAAATGATCCACATAGATCTTATCCTCCTCATTTTTGTTTTCTGCGTATTCGGCCAACTCCAAAGCATGCCTATCTGTCCAACAACCAAAACAGAACCCTAAACCCATCAAAACCAACAAGAAATCAAAACTACACTAACACACCCACTAGAAACTGGAAACACCCAATAAATTTCCCCCAAATCAAAAGCAGCAAAACCCTAAATCAATATAAGAAAGGAAAGAAAACACTTACCTCTATTTCCAGCCAATGTTGCTCTTGCAACCTCGCCGAGAAAGTCAATCACGCACCATGCGAACAAATTCCACACTTACTCACAAACGTTTGGTATTCCAGTTTCACCACGCAAATGAAGGGCACCTTTCGCGGAGCAAATCTTTCTCCAACACTTACGAACGAGGATGTTGTTGTTGCTGCTGATGCAAAATGAAAAGCGCACATGTTAAAATCTTGTTTTTAATATATTATATAATATTAATTAAATGAATTAAATAAAGAAAGAAAAAAATTATTTCATTTAACACGTGTCTGCATCTTAATAACCACTTGTCGCCAGATGACGAGCCCAGCTAGAACGTCGTTTGCCACGCAGTCACAGACTTAACGTCGTTCACAAATTAGGAACTAAAATCAATAGTTTCAAAATCATGAGGACCAAAATGGTTTAACGTTTGCGGAGAGACCATTTCCAAAAAATGATAATATTAGAAGGATAAAAAACATAATTAACTCAAAAAATTAATGCAATTAGATTATGAGAAATACATTTATTATTTTTTAAGTCTTGGAATCAAGTTGTATCAAAGTTTGAGATATAAATAAATTCCAATTTTCACCATCAATTAGGAACAAAAAAACATAATTAACAAAAAAAATAATACTTTAAGTATAAGTTATTTTTTAATAATAAATGTATTGAAAAAATATTATATTTTTTTAATGATGGTTAAAATGTGCCCAAGATATACTTTAAAAGAAACAATTATTTATTTATTTTAAAGATTAACTAATTTTTAAAATAATTTTTAGGAAGGCATATCATTGATTATATTGATTAACAAAATTTAAATTTAGAAATAATTGACCTTTTAGAGATTCATACGAAGATTTTAAATTTAAGAAACTAAAATAATAATTCATTGTATATTAAATGGTATAGTTGACAAATATTTCTAATTTTATGGAAATCAGTTTAAAAACAAATTAAAGATAAAAGAGTAAAATAACTTTTTAAAGACATGTGATAGTAAAATAAATATGGATAAAAAGGTAGATTAAGTTTAAATAGTAAAAAAGTAAATTAATTTGAAATATTTTATCATTTTTAGGGTAAATCAGTTAAAAAAAAACAAATGGATAAAAGAGTAATATAACGTTCTGTGACAATAAAATAAATATAAATAAAAAAGTAAATTAATAATATTAAATGATTAAAAAAATCAATTTTTGAAACACTTATTAATAACATAAATATAGGTCATAAATATAAAGGTTAAATTATTTCTTTGGTCCTCCATTTTCGTAGCAAAATATCAATTTGGTCCCTCAATTTTTTTATCTTAATTTGGTTCATATTTTAGAGAATTTGAGACAATCAAGTTTTTTCCATTAGTGGTGTAGTAATGGTGTTAAATAGGGTACCACGTGCTAGTTTTTGGATTTTTTGAATTATTTATTTATTTTTTTGAATTTTTTTTATTTATTTTTTAAATTTTGGTTAAATTTGGAGAGGGACAAAATTGCACAATTTTTACAAAACTTTGGACTAAATTGAGACAAAAATTAAAATATTGGGACCAAATTGAGAATAGGAAAATGACACCTAACATAATAGTGACACGTGGCATTATCACTGCCACGTGGCACGATGTCAGCTTGACACATGGCACGATGTCAGCTTGACATGTGGCAATTTTTTTATTTTTTTAAAAATTTAAAAAAAAATAATTCAAAAAATTCAAAAACATTCATAAAAATAAATAAAAAAATTTCAAAAAATTTAAAAACTGACACGTGGCACCCCATTTAACACCATTACTACACCATTAACAGAAAGAACTTGATTGCATCAAATTTCCCAAAATAGGGACCAAATTGAGATGAAAAAAATTGATGGACCAAATTGATATTTTGCTAAAAAAATGGGAACCAAAGGAATAATTTAACCGATTTTTTATATCTCTTTTAAGATAGGTTAAATTATTTCATTGATCTTCATTCATTTCTATTCAAAGTGAGAAAAAAATTTAACATTTATATAAATATTACAATGATTTTTTTAATAATATTAAGTTTTTATTTTACATCGAACTTTATTTAAATATTGTTTTAAATATTTATATATCAATAATTTATAGACAAATGTTAGAGTTGGTTTAAAAATAACAACTTCATAAATTTAATTGTAAAACTTTAAATAAATTTATTTATTTTAAATTGTTATAAAATTATTTAAAATTTTATATTTGAATTTATAAAGTTGTTCTTTTTAAAACAACTCTATCATTTATCTATAAATTATAGATATATAAATATTTAAAACAAAAATTTAAATAAAGTTCAATGCAAAATATACATTTAAATGAACTTAATTTTGTTCAAAGTATCAATTATAATAAAAATACCATTGTAAATTTTATATAAAAATTAAATTTGGTATAAGAATGAAATTGATTCAGTTTTACAAAGATTTGGACAAATTTGAGACAAAATAACAAATACAAGGAGTAGATTGAGACTTTTCACATTCAATAGTAACATGTGGCAATGTCACATCACACTATCTCTATCACGTGGCATAACGTCAACTTGATACGTGACAGTTATTTTTACATTATAAAAAAAATTAAAAAAAAAATCATATGCTGACATGTGACACATAGTTAACACTATTAGTGAACTACTATTTTAGAACCTAATTGAAACAAAAAAAAAAGGACCTACTTAAGATTTTCCTACGAAAATGGGACCAATGGAATGATTTAACCTTTAATATATTATGATAGATTATATTCTTCTTCTTATATTATATTAATAGATTATAATAGATATTAAATAATAGGGTTAAATATGTTTTTTATTTCTTAACTTGTAATGAAAAAATGGAATTAGTCCATCTTCGAAACCCGAAACCTTGACCTAATTTAATCTTTCAACTTTAAAATTGCGTGGATTTAGTCGTTTTAACTACATTTTGTTAAGTTTATTTAATGTTCAAAGGCGGTTTATGATAACATTTGAATTGTTTAAAATTTGACACATTTTTGCTTCAATATTAGTTGAATATTAGCTTAGAAACATTTTTGAAACATAAAATAACAATACTCGGTTAAAAGAATTAAATTCACACATTTTTTAAAACTAAAGAAATAAATTGAGTCAAAGTTTCAAAAATAGACTAATTCCAATTTTATAACTAAGAAAAAAATATATTTAACCACAATAATATAAAGTGTGAATAATTTGGATATAACATTCTCCATTTTCTCTCTCTTTGTCATGTTAGTTAGGTGAAACTATTAATTTATAATTTATAACATTCTCCAGTTAATCTATACGATTACTTTGAAATGTTAAAATTTTATTTTTCTTTTTTAATATTTTATATTTTGAACAAATAAAAAACTACTTTTAAAAATTATTTTTTTCACAATGTTTTAACGATAATATTTAACAATGACTCGTATTATCTTTTTAATAAAAGAAATTAATTACAGAAACAAGTGACAGGAAATAAAAGCACTTCTTTGAAGATTTTTTTGAAATTAGAGCAACCATCTATTTCCAGTTCAAAATTTTTAAAAACTTTGCACTTGAGGAGAAAAGAAACACGACAAGAAGAAGTAACCGTTGGCAGAAATAAGCATTACCTGCCCGAAAAAGAAGCTACCTTGTTTTATTGCTACATTAATTTGTAGTTAAAATAAAGAAAACAATGCTCTTTTCTTTTCTTTTCTTTTTCTGGAGTTCATCATGCAACATGTCAAAGCATCACACAGAAGGGAAAAATTTGTTGAGATTAAAAGGTAAGGAGTAAAACTCTTCACTCCTCGTATCTGTCTTGAACGAACGGAATCTGTCCCACCAGTGCATGCCTCTGTCTTTTCGACTTTGGTTGTCTTTCTTTCTCAATGTAACATCCAAGACAAGTGCCAAGGTACCACCAACAAATGCCTCAGATGCAAATGGCACGTTCATCATGTCATTAAACTATCAAAATCAAACCACATTTTTTACTCAAACTTATTCAAACAAAATCAAAGTGCATAGAACTTAGATATTGCATGCAAATTTGAGAGAATGAAGGAGTAAAGGTTGATACCCATCTTGCTCTTGTGTGTACAGGACCGTAGCCTTTAAATGCCGTGTATTCATTGAAGTATTGTGGTATGGAGAAGCCCATGAAAATGGAGAACCCTAAGATGAATTTGGTTCTAAAGCTGTTTAAATTGCAAAATTGAAGGAAACCTAGACCTGCTGAGCCTGTGTTGTGGGAACAAACAGAAAAGAGAGTAAATAAATGAAGCTGAATGAGTTTATATAACACAAAACCTGCTTCTTTTAAATTCATACTGATACTTACCTACATAGGCAAAGAAAAGACAGTATAAAGCTGCAACTATTGGAGCTGGAATTGAAGCAAAAACGGCTCCAAACTTTCCTACACAGTTCATGACAAATAATTAGGCTCAAGTTCATGTTCAAAAGGAAACAAATCACATCAGAAGAATTTCCAGCATTAAAAAAATCACCAAGAATTGAGAAGAAGATCATGAATCCAGCTGATATTTGAACAACTCTTCTACTACCTACACGTGTCAAAGCTAGCAGTCCTGCATTCTCTCTGGGAAATTAAAAGCCAATGATGTTATACAATTTGCACAAGGAAGATAATCATATGTCAAAAACATGGAACTATATTGAATTAGGATCTTACACAGAAACTGATGATCCATTCACTGTGCCAAATATTCCAGATAACAGAATTCCTACTCCCTGATGCATCACAAATAACTATGATTAACTATCATCAAAAATTAGAAAAGTGAAAATATTAAAGAATGTAGTATAGTAAAGATAAAAACACTTAGTATCTGTTTACCTGCCAACCAACACCACGGCTAAGAACTGAAGGTGGTATTGGTGTTGCACTTGCGTACCTTGACACAGCAATGAAGGCGCCAGTTGACTGTTGAACAAGTAAATTTTATGTAAGAGAACAGTACTAAATCATTGTGCAACACAAAAGAAAATAGAAAGGACATTGAAAAAACAATGCATATATGGAAGTATAAAAATGAACTAACCTCTACTAGAGCAACAAATGAAGCAGTCATCATAGCAAAAGCTTCTCCAGCATCAAATGTAGGAGCTCCCCATTGAAAAGGGTAAGGGATTCTTATCCTGAAAATATGTTTTGACAAATAGAAACCCCATTCTTTCGTTATCATTTAAGATAGTCCAAACAAATAGTTAGCAATGTACACTACTATTATTGGAAAAATCGAAAGATGGATACCAAGGAGCACCCCCTATGATTCCTGCACGATCAGTTCTGCAAGTTATTTGAGTTTTAGGAGCTGAATTTCTGTAAGCTCCACCGACTGTAAGAAGATGAGCATAAATCCAAACAATTGCCACTGAGAATATTACTGCAAAGCGGTCAAAGATAGGTTTTTCTCCTTTCATCATATGAGGAATGTACTGCAAAAGACATGTCAAATTAGTGAAGAAAGAAAAAGAAAACATGAAATGTTAACACAGTTTAATCCGACATGTGTTTGGCACACTGGATAATGTTAAAAAAAAAAATGTGTATAATGCTGCAATTGACAGAAAAAGAGATTAGCTTCCAGAAAGTTATAAACTTATTAATCACCTGTGAGAAAACTACTAGGATGATGATTTCTGGGAGCCCAATCTCCACACACTTTGCAAGCTGGATTAAAAGCCACATTCAACACAGAGGGAATCAAACATTATAATTTTTAAAATATATAAAGGAAACAAGAACTAGTCCTTTTGGCAAATATGCATACCACAGGGAAACCCAGTTCATACAGCCCAAAGCCTGATAGAGCAACCAAGGGAACAGCAGAGAGAGGACTTAAGAACCTGAAAAGTACATAAAGTTATTCATTAGTATGATTTCAATAGCTCAAGACAAATCAATAACTTTCAGAATGGATAAAATTGTGTCAATAACTATAACTGAAAATGAGGTCAGTCTATGATACTTTTGAATGAAGTAAAATGAAAAAAAGGTTGTTATAATTGACGAAAAAGGATTATTATCTCTAATTGAGGAGTGTAGAATAGTATATAAGAATTAAATCTTTCCTAAAGAAACTAAATCAAAACCACCAGTTAGCATCTGAAGTAAACGAATTGCATGAATATCATAACTTAAAAAGAAAAGTGTGAGAAGAAATAGCACAAAGTTCAACTATTTTAGGCAGGGCAGGTTCAATAACCTCACTACATTGCGCCAAAGGCCACTGAAGCCAAGAACAATTTGTAGGGTTGAGGCAACAATGAGGGCACCCTGTGTTCCGCGCATTATCTTCTCAAATTTCTGCATGTTTGTTGCAATGCAGTTAAACATAGATGACGAAAAAGCAAAAGAAGAAGAAAAAAACATGAAGAACGACGAGGTTTGTAATGAACCAACCAACCTCCAGAGGATTCACAATGTCACTGTAGCGACCTGCCAGAATGATAGAAATGGTTGTTGGCACAAAGGTGTAGGATCCCCCAATAACTGCAGGCAAACGAGTCCCAAAGAATGTTTGGAAAAAGGTGTTTATGCCAGCCACAAACAGTAGAGTCTGAATCACTTTTGCTTTCTCTTCCTAAGGAAGCCAAATTGCAACCTCTATAAGATTTATGAGCTAACAATAATAAAAATAAAACCATTTTTTCTTAGAAAATGTTCCTCTATCTCTCTTTTTCAAAAGTTAGTGTGTTTGATTTCTATTGTCAAAATGCAATAAACAATATTGCTCAGACAATAAGAAAAAAAAAAGGTGAAATGTATAGAGCATTGTGTGGAATTGAGAGAGATGAAGAATATGAGAAAATATCTCCCAGTTGTTTTGCTTTTTAGTTGTAATAACATTTGCTTTGGGAAGAATTTTGAAAACTTAACAGGAAATGTAGAATAGTTTTAGAAAACAATTTTTGAAGCTAAGAAGTGATAAGAGCATCCAGCAGGTTCTTACATTTCCTCCTCCCATCTGGGGAACAAGAGAGCTGGGAATCAGAACAGTTGTTCCTAGCATCACCAGATAATGTTGGAAACCAAGTAGGATTGCCTCCGCTTCATTAACACAAATTCTAAAACTCAATCAACTTGTTTAACATGAATGTACACACGAAAACATGAATGCAATGAAAACCAGAAATGTTAGAGCAATTCCACACCAGAATGTTTTTGCCAAAAAAGAGCAAAAAAGTAAAAGAAAATGGTTCCAATGAAGCAGTGAACTTACGCCAGGGAGGAGGACTAGTAATGCAGAAGGAAACATTTGGTAATTGATCTTTCACTGGATGTGGCTGGTGCTCATCCTGCTTAGGTTGTGGTGCAGCTCCACCTCCTGCCATTCTACCAATCCTACTACAATTCACTTAATCAACTTGAATGTACTATAGCAACCAAACTCAAGCACAAAAACCAAAACTTCTACATCAACTTCTCAACTCAACCCCTGAAGAAGTTATGTTGTGCAACACTGGCAGAAACCAAAAAGCAAACGGTTGGAAGAGACTATCACTGTGTAGGGTACTTTTCCCAATGAGAATTGTGGAATGATGAAAGCAGTGGCAATGAGAAGAAACTGAAGGCACCCTCAAAGAAAAAATGAATATTTTCTTCCCTTTTGGGAGCTTCACACATTGAAATGAACAGAACAAGTCCAAGGGAGACAACTTGTCAGCAACGTAATGCAATGCAGCTAATGTTGGATGGTTTCTTAGCCCAAGACCCACATGGAGGCCAAGAAAACATGAAAAGCTAGTGTGAAGATGTGGAAGAAAAGGAAAAGGAGGGAGCCAGCTCCTCCTAAAGCAAGAAAGAAACCAAAAATACAAAAGAATCTCCGAGTTCAGTATTGCTTTACAATATTGTAATCCAATATTTAATGCTGTTAACGCCATGCTTTTCTTTTTAGTTTTTATTCAACACGTAAAGATAAAGTTTGAACAAAAGCAACTTAGACCTACACCTCTTTTTTACCTCCAAGTGTAGTATTTAACTATTACCAATATTTGTTGAAAGAAAAAAGTTCAATAATCAGAAACAATGAAACTAACAATATTATGAACTTCTAAGAATGAAACATTTTAACAGGGCAGAAAGTTTACCAGTTTTAACCTTTTAGTTGGAGTGAGTAGTGTTGCAGCATCCAAAGCACCTATTTTTTTACCTCTATTTTGCCTGAAAATTGGAACTGTAGCTTGGTTGTTAACTGTGACTTTTACTTTGAGGCAAAACAACAAACAGATAAAAGAAGCACTTTGTTATACGGTTGCAGCTTCTTTGATTATTTACTTATTGCATGAACCTTGAACCCTGCATCTCTCTCTTGGACTACTCGTATACAATCTCAAACCGCATTCTGTGACAGGGAAAACTGCTCATTCGTCTATTTTTTTTTTTCTTTGATCTCTTTCTTTCATGTAAATATAAAATTAATTTTTTAATAATTAAAATATATCTAAAATTAAGTTGTCAACCGCTACAAGAATTGTAAAAGAAAAATAGGATTTGTCTCCATGGACTCTGTCTCAAAGGTGAGTTATATAATTATACGGGTTAAATTATGTTTTTAATCTTCGAATTTTGACATGAAATTGAAATTTTTTTATGTTTAAAATTTTGATATATTTTGATACATTTTGATTCCTAACCTTTAAAAATGAATCGATTAAATATTAAATTAGAAACATGTTAAAATATATAAATAATTAAAATACTAGTATGAAATGTTGTTTGACATGGTAGTCAAAAAAATTTTAATGTAATTGAGCTAAAAGGATTATATTTATTCATTTTTTAAATTTAAAAACCAAAATATATCAAAATTTCGGATAGGAAGAATTCCAATTTCACAACAAAAAATTGAGCAACTACAAACATACTTAATCCATTGTATCCTAATTCTCAAAATAAAAATTCATCTTATTCTCGTATTATTTGAATTTATATATTTTTTAGTATTTAATATTAAATATTAATTAATTATAAAAATATATATATATATATGTTTACTAAAAGTAAGTTAGGCAACACTATAAAGACAAAAGAAACTTCACTTACGTTTCTTACATTATATAATAAATTAAAGGTAGTTTAATAATTTAAAAGTAAGTATCTTGTACTTATCTATTTCTATATAAATTTTAAATTTTAAATATTAATCATATTTATATTTAATTTGTCATTAAATTTAAAATGAATTCAAATAATAAATGCAAGTCGACTTCATTTATGATTCTTAATTTCTAACAGTTGTCATGTTTATTAATCTAACAAACCACCAATTTCACTCTCAAACCTCAAATCCCAATCTTTTATGTGGTCCTAAACTAATACATTATTTAATAATTTAAAGTACATTAAACTGTTACTTTCACTGGTCACGATATTTACATTTTTTTTTTATATTTTCAATAATAGTTTTTAGTAGTATAAAGCGTAATATTCTTTTAGTCAGATAAGAAATTAATATAATGTATACATAATAACGGAGGTAATGTAGGAATAGAAAATAAGAGATATTAATAAGTTTTTTGGAAAATTTTTAAACTACATCCCAAAGTTCATTAAAACAAAATTTCAAAGAGTCTTCATATAATGATATATATAATTTTTCAAAATTAATCGCTTAGTTTTTAAAATGTATATTAATGAAATTTAGACATAACTTAAATAGTTGAAAAAATATGTAGTATAAGTTTTGGTAGGTTACTTAAGTTATTTTATTTTATTTTCTAATTTAGGATCTGCCTAAGATAGAAGGTAAAATACTTCTAAAATTTATTGGTAACATTTTATTTATCTATAAACAATAAGGCAATAGTAGAAAGCAAATTTGTTAAATGTAACTTAAGTTTGACCAATGATAAGACCCCAAACTGCAATTTTACTATTTTTTAAACGATTCCAAGGTTGGTTGGATATATTCAAATACTAATCATGGTTGTTAAAAAAGCAGAGAGAATATGAAGAATTTATTTTATTTTTAAAATAACAATTTAGATTCATACTATAAGAATTGTGATGAATTTAAATTAAAGTCATGCTTTTACTTAAACGAAATTGATGTATATAAAGAATGGACAAGGTGTGATAAGTTATATGAATCTCTCAACAAAGTTTGAAATAATTAGTAGATAGTTTATGTTTTTTCAAAGTTTTTTTTAATAATGAATTGAATTGAAATTAAATGATTTCAGATTATTGTGCCACATTAAAGATTAATTTGAAATTTGTTTATTGTCATCATATCAGCATCTTTCACCCTTCATTTGAGGAATTTGTACTGACTTTTGTGTGTATGAATTTCTTTTCCGTTTATAAATTAAAAAAAAAAAACATACTTAAAAAATTTAACGAAAGAATAAATGTGGATTGAATTTAAAAATATTAAATTTGAATTGTTTTTGTTATCTTTTCTTTT
>Ga0099823_1007732_pt1 | contig 10932 bp, 9 predicted proteins | sample CowpearedBW_FD_76831 | JGI IMG/M metagenome (GOLD analysis project Ga0099823, IMG submission 76831) | Root nodule microbial communities of legume samples collected from California, USA - Cow pea red BW | ecosystem: Host-associated > Plants > Roots > Nodule | place: USA: California | collected... | reverse complement strand
CTTATGGGACTCTGGTAAAGATCATGTATGTGTGAGGTGTGCTAATTCTGGGACTCTCGACCACCTTGCAAAGAAATTGGTTGCTCTCTTAAGCGAGACAGAAGGATAGAAACATGTTCTGTTGCAATATCTAACCGTTCCTTAGATTTAGCGGATTCTGTCATCAGAGAAGAAACCATGTTTTGTAGTAACTTAACTCTTTCAGCATGATCATTTGGCGCACTTTGAAGAAGCTTAGAAGAGGGCATGCTTATGCGACGCCATCGAATAGGAAGATATCCATCTGGGATCTGAAAGCAATTTCCTGTTGAAAGAACTCTAAGAGAATGCCGACAAAGAATACCAGTGAACTCGAACTGATGGCAGCTACAACTTATAATTCCTTCTTGAGGGGCCCAATAAACTTTCCGACCCCCCTCAGTTTTGGTGTGGTGCCTCACAAGAAAACCATCTTCAATTGAAAACGATGCATAATGTGCCGCCAGTACAAGTTGTTCTTGGAGCTTTGAAAAGGCAAAAGGAGTGAGGATTGTGGCCGCGTGTGATTCCATAGGGGCCCCTGTTTTGAGGCAAACATTTTGGAGATTCTGCTGCATGGTTTGTTGTTCTCCAGTTTGATCTTTAAAATCCACAGCAACAGCTACCTGATTGTGCCAAAAAAACCCAAGTCAACACAGATATAGATCTTTCACTATAAAACATTGGATAAAACCAAATTCGCATATACGCTTTGAAAACCAACATAACAATATCCATATCAATAGAGACAGAGAGATATAATACCTGTTCAACAAAGTGTGCAAGGCGAGTTTGTGCACTCAGAAATCGTTGAATGAAAGCATTGATTGACTTTGACTGACCAGTTGAAGTCATTCCAGCAAGAAAATGGCTTCTCAAAAATGGCAACGCCCAAAGAGAGCGTGAACTATATAAATTAACCATGTGCCGATTGGAATGCAACCCAAAAGAACAAAGCATTTCCCTCCAACCTAGATCAAAATCCTCAACTGACTCAAGATTATAAAGTCTATAAAATTCAGCCTTCCACTCATTATACCGTTCCCCTAGAACAGCATTAAACCAGGATGGAAACTTTGCTACTATCATCCATATGCAGAAAGCGTGTTTTGTTGTAGGCATTTCTGTGGATAGTGCTTCTTTGAGACATATATTTTGGTCGGTTAATATAGTTTGCGGAGCCTTTCCATTCATGAACCCTAAGAAAGCCTTCCAAGAAGGTGATTTATAGAAAAAAGAAAAACAAAAGAAACAAGCAATGTAAATTAAAAAGATGCGTAACTTCTCATAAATTTAGATTCCACAAGTAAAAAGTGAAAGAAAGATGAAATTTGTTGCCCTTCCATTTCGCTTGTTTTCACTAATTAGGGCAGTGTGTAAAAAAACTGAAGAGCCTACGACACAATTTGAACAAAAAGAACAAGAAAAAAAAACTAATGATGATAACTTCATCACAGTACCTTCAGTGCCCAGGAAAACGACCTCACGGTTTCATCACGTAAAAGTGTGCAGCCAAAAAAGCAAGGCATTCCATAATTGTTTATTCCAACCCATATCCCCAGCGGCATGTCAAAAGCAGTCAGCCGGTGTGTTGTATCAAACACCACCGCGTCACCGAATATATCGTACCATTGGATTGATGAAGCATATGACCAAGCAATATTCTCCAAACGATTGTTTGCATCAAGTGTGTAGTCAAATTTAAAATTAGGGTCTTTCTCCTTAATATTTCTGCACATTCTTAATAAATCTAAGCTTTCTTCTTCTGGATCTAATTTCCTAAATGACTGGAGTAAATTCCTAACATCTTTTTCAGTAAAAGGCAAATATCCAGGTTCCACACACTTCTCAAGCTCCATAAGCCTCATCATTTGATGAACAGAAATTCCTGTCTTGGCAAACATTAGTATTCGATTTTTGTCAACATCCGAGATAGTTCTGTATGCAGGGAGAAATCGAACTTGGTTTGGTTCTAAAAGTTCATGATTATGGTGGTTAGCAAAACCAGTCACACGCCATTCTGGAGCTCCAAATTCTGTTGTTTTGCTAATACGCATGTAAGCCTGACACCCACAACGAGAAGACTTTCTATTTCTTTGAGGTTTGCTTTCAGTTGATGTTTTGACAGGAGTGTTGCCAGCACGGTGACAAACAAAGTAGCGCCTAGTAAGTCCTTTTCCAACACCATCTTTTCCTTCTGTACGGTGACGTCTAATTGAGAAGCCACTCCTTTTCGCAAATTCACTATAGAATTCATAAGCAGCATCATGAGTGGCAAACCTTTGGCCAATGTATGGAATAGCATCATGTGTTGTTTCCAAGGAGAGCCTGGTTTCATCGGGAGACTCCTCAGTGCTGCTTGCATCATCCAAAGATAGTGAGCGTTGGTCGGAGGGATCATCATAAACTACCAACATAGATCCAGCATCTTCAGACATGATATATTTTCCAGTGGCAATATTAAGATATCATATAGCAGCTACCCAATATTTTAGAGAGGAAACAAAAGTGAAATAATCCCCTGCCACGATCAGAAATATAAAAATATAGTCAACAATATATAATATAAGTTAACAAATCGAAAAAACAGTAAGGAACAAACTCATTTTTGTATGGTGTCAAATAATAGCAAACAATCACTTGTATGCTAAAAAGTAAAATAATATCACGATCACAGCACAATAATTGCATCAGTAAACCAATGCAAAGAACTTTTCTTTCTTTTTTTTTTCCTATGCTTGGTAAACGGAGGACAAATGCAGGGATTAAAAAAACGACTAGCGAAGTTAGATGGCCTATACTGAGAACCGGAGTGAGGGAAAACTACATAACTGAACAAATATTAAGTAAATGCGAATATAAGTTAACTTTGAATACAGATTACAGGATATTCCATTGATAGTTTTCAATCAATTTCTCTAACGAGTAGTTAATTAGACACGTCGTATTTCATCTTTATATATTACAATTCGTTTTATTAGATGCAAGAGTTGTATATATCTACACATCTGTTTTGGACAACCAGATGTCAAAGTATGAAGGAATCAGAAAGTGATAAAAACAGTAAATTACAGAATTGATGAAAGAAGAAAGCTAAATTGGAGGGCATGAAAAACTTAAAATTACAGAATTGATGAAAGAAGAAAGGTTTCATAAATAAATAAAGAAATCGAATATATTATATAGAAAGGTGCAGACACGCATTAAAGAAGAAGCGAGAAGAAGCGAGAAAGCAAGAGACGAGGATGACGAATAAAAATGCAATCAAATAAGGAAGGGTCAGATGAGAACGGGGAGGACGATGCAGCAGATCACGGAAGCACGCACAGAAAGGTAAATGACGGAAGCGGGAAAATGGGAAAAACAATTGTAATCGAAAGAGAAGAAGGAAGGAATAGATGAAACTGAGAAGAGAGGAAAGAAAATACGGAAAGCATCGGAAAACCTTCGAACCTGATTCAGCGGCAGCGACAGCGACGGCAGCGGCGGCGGCGATCAAATTGGGCACAGTCGAGTGGAGTTAGGGTTTCAGTCCAAACCTACGATTTTCTTTCACCCTTCCTTATCTTCTTCCAGAACAGAACAGATCATTGAATTAATCAATCAAATAATATTTACAATTTAAAATAAATGTTACAGAGACGGAAATGGATCTTTGTCTGTGCCTTTCAGTGTTGTAATAAGAGGTAGAAAATTAAAAAAAAAAAGCATTTAATAATTTTTAAAAACAATTTTAAGAAACCTTTTATTAATAAAACTTTTTAAACAATTTATAAAGAAATGGTATTGATGTGAGATGATTATTTTTTAAATTTTAAAATAGGTATCACTACTTTTAAACAGTATTTAAAAATAAAAATTTAAACCTTCGAAGTTATCAAACTTCATAATTTAAACATTTTTTCTACCTTTTATATTTCAATTTTTACCTTATTCATTTTTCTACCTTTATTTTATTGCCCTTCTAAATATCGATGGACAATAGTAGTATATGACAAAAAAATATAGTAAAAGATATGGGTGAAGTTATTATTTTTCTTTTGAACCTTTTTTGTGGTTAAGATAAAAATATAGTTTTTATTAATAACTTCTTTAGGTATAAATATGTGTTTTTCTTTTTCAATATCAACCGATTATCATAAATTTCATATCAAATATATGTTATATTTCGTTAATTTCGATTCAATGCAATTATTCTAACTTTATTAAAATAATAATGGATATATCATATTAGGTAGAGGTTGTAAATACGATAATAACAGATAAATGTAATTTTTGTGCTTTTTAAATAGTTGTTTTTGAAAGATTTTATCAATAAATTTTCACTTAATTAATTAAATTGTGAACCTCCCGTGTTCATCCAAAGTCACCCTCTTAAACTCTAGCACACTCTAAGATGTGTGAAAACAAGATTCTAATAAAAATAAAATGTAGCAATTTTTTTTTCTTTTTCAGTCTCACAATTTGTTTTATGATTAGTTTATGGTATGTATACATTACGTTTTTAGGACCATATATATGACATTGTGTTATATTATTAAAAGAAGGGGGGAAAATTTCTCATACAAACTTCAAATTTAAAAATTAGATGTTTTCAATCATCATGTGCAAAATAATAAAAGTAGATGATGATTTTGATTAATTATTTGATATTCACTTTGAGTTATAATGTTTGTTATGAATGTAGTATAAGTAATCTCTTTATTTTCAATTAATTTCATCTACTTTTTTTATTGATTTTAATCGATTAAAAATACAGTAGATTGTAAAGTTAAAAATCTTAATGTTTGCATCTACTGTTTTTGTGTGATAAAGTTTCACAAGAGTTCTACAATTAAATATCATGATGCTCGTGTATATAGTCTTTTTGATGTAAAGTTTTGTAATATTTGAAAATTCTTTCGGGTGTAGGGGTCAAATACTATTTTCAATATTCAAATTATCCTAAAGTTTTTTTGTTTGATGTTCTCCTCGTTTAATTCGGTTAGCTTGTTCAATTTTTTCTTCGATTCAATGTCTTTTTCTCTTCATGCTCGGCGGTTCGGGCAATCGAGTTTCTGTTTAAAAAGTTCCGATATTTAAGTCAGTTTAAGTCTGATGGATAGGTAACAATAAATGTTGTAATAAATGCTAGTTAAAGATCCTTACCAACTTACTTTTGGTCTCTATGTATGAGCCTGTGATTAGAGTCTCCTAATCATGACTCAATTGCTTTTTAAACTTGATCACTGACTATTATCCTACCTTACTTTTTCCACTAATCCAGGTTTTGGTGTGGTCGCCCGACCGAAGGATCGTGCGTCAGGTCGGTTGTTAAGAGGTGGAGACAAAGTTCAATTGAAAATGAACGCACAGAACGTTTGGTCGCAAGTCCCCTTAAAGTACTGAGGAAATATTACCACATCAACAGCCCAGAGGAAGGTCCGCCTATAACGGTGCCTGCGGCTGCTTGTCCTTGGTCCGCCTGACCGATAGTCCGGCGATAGGCCATACAGTAAAAAAAATATAATAGATCGCAATTACATATAACTCTGATATAAATAAAAACCAATATAATTTATGAAAATTTTCTCTCGCATTAAAATTGAATTGAAATATAATTGTAAGCGAATGAAAATGTAAACAGTATTATCTCTGCTCTGCTTAAGTTTATTCTCTTGTAAAAGTTAATTTTTACCAGAAGAAAAATTTAGAAAAAAACTCTTCATTCTTTGTTGTGTGGATTAGAATTTATGAGTGTATGTTAAAATTTGCAAAATCATTTGACCAACTTTAATCAAAACATAACCTTAATCATTAAACTATCATTCTGTGTTTCCTTCTGTTGATGTTTTTTGTTGGCAGAACTCGCTTTTGTTTGATTTGTTGTGGATTCATATTCATCATAAGACCATCCACAACCACAGAATATACCAGGTTTCTATTGGGACCCTTGTAACTTACAAATTATTAGCAACCTTACCTGGGAAAGTGGGAAACCCCCATGTGCATGGTTTTGGATTTGGAGAGAGAGAGAAGAAAAAGAGTGCAAAGTGAAGAAAATAATGATCAGACAGAACAATAAATAATGAGTTTATGTGTAAGGTGAGTGAGGTTTCCAATGCCCACATGCACCTTCTTCACCAAATAATTATTAAACTAAGATACACTTCCGTTTTGCACTGCACTTCCCCATTCCATGGATCCCATCTGGCTCACATTTATGTGGAATCAAAGCACTCTGCTTTTCCCATGAAAAAGATTTCAACTTGTTTCGTTGAAGTGAACAATGGCAGAGGTGCTACACCAGGGTCGCTCTCTGGCTGAGACACCAACGTATTCAGTTGCCTCTGTTGTCGCTGTCATGGTCTTTGTCTGCTTATTGGTTGAACGTTCAATCTACCGCTTTGGAGAGGTAAACACTGAAAATTCATGTGTAGATAGAAGCTGTAGAGTAAACAAAATCACCCTTTTCACTGTTTGCTTGCATGATAGTGTCACACTTTTGTTTTCTAGTCATTTCCAGAAGCTTTTCCTCTTTCTCATAAGCTGTGACAGGCTTGAACTGTGAGAAAAAAAAATGGACTGATAAACACTAGTTTTTCAAATCTCGTGAAGAAGATATGAAGCATTTTTTTTCTTGGTTGTGCAGTGGCTGAAGAAAACAAGGAGGAAGGCACTTTTTGCTTCACTGGAGAAACTTAAGGAAGGTAATGACACTGAGTATGATTTCACATTTCAAGAGCTGTGAAGTTTATCGGTTTTACTGATATTTTCTGTTGTGTTTTACTTGGATTGCTCCTTTTTGTGATAGAGTTGATGTTACTGGGGCTTATCTCTTTGCTGTTGGCACAAAGTGCAAGGTGGATCTCTGAAATTTGTGTGAATTCGTCACTTTTTAGCAGTCGATTTTATATTTGTTCTGAGCAAGACCTCGACATCAATGAGAATATCATGCTTGAAAACTCATCATCTATCCCTGGTGAAACTGGTATTCCAAAGGGGTTAAGTGCTGGAGCATTCAACCAATGTGGAGAGGTAACATACATTAATTACAATTACATGTAAGCTTTGCTTTCTTCATTGCAATGAGTATAACTTATAAGTAAATAGTTGCCATAGACCTGCTGTTACTGAATGACAGTAACAGGGGATATCTGTTTATCTTCCATATACTGTCATACTTAATATGAAATATCTGATTTTTAATACAACAGATAACCCTTCTGAAAATACTAATACGTGAATGCAGGGTCATGAACCGTTTGTTTCATACGAGGGTCTTGAGCAACTGCACCGGTTTTTGTTTGTTCTCGGAATCACTCATGTTCTGTATAGCTGTCTGGCAGTTGGTTTGGCAATGAGCAAGGTAAGTCATCAAAATTTTCAGTTTATTACTAGGTTATGTGTTAGAAAGTTGAATTTAAGTCTAACTCAACCTCACAAAATCAACTTGTAAGATAAGATTTTCACTCACTTATATACTATGAAATTGCCTTACCTCTAATCGACGTGGAACTTCCAAATTATGTAAAACACTTCTCAGTACATTTATCAACCCTAAAAGTGTTTTAGCAACATTGGACTCTTTTACACCACCTTCAATCCAAAATCTTAAAAAATATCTGGTTGTTAAGGGATTTTGTGTCCTTGTACGAACGGGTTAACCTTTTCATAACAATAGTATCATAGTCTTGCAATGAACCCAATGTCTCGAGTTCAAACCTTGGGGAGGAACCTACTCCAACAAAGGAGAAGTTCCTAATTCACCAAGCTGTCAGGTGTCGGCCTCTGAAGGAGGGGCATTTGTTAAGGGATTTTGTGTTTTTGTACGAACGGGTTAACATTTTTCGTAACATTAGTCTTTATTTTTCTCTTTGTTGCACGATTTTGCAGATCTATAGTTGGCGCAGATGGGAAAATCAGGCTAGGATGCCAAGCGATGGAAACCAGCAAGGTAATTGGCATGTAATGTAGGAACTTTGTCAATGTACAAACAAATTCCTGAGGGAAAACCCTCCAAACTTGTTTTCTTTCCCTGTTTCTTGAAATGCTCTTGAACAACTTTACTTAATACCAATTGGTCTAAAAATGTGACATTCTTCTGCATCGCATATAACAAATTAATGTATGGCCTATATTTTTACTATTTTTTGTTGAACAGCAAAGAAAATCAAGCTGATGAAGCGACAGACAACATTTATTTTCCATCGCACTTCTCATCCATGGAGCAGGAGTCCAATCCTAAACTGGATGGTAATATTTCAACATAAATAGCAAATCCTTAATTATTTGTGTGGTTGCTTTTACTGGAATGGCGTTTTTCTGCATAATTTCTCTGGCAGCTGAACCATCTAAACATCTTTCAGTTTAAATAGTTACAATTTCAAAAGTATGTCAAGATAAGGAAATATTCATGGATTGGAAATTCTTGTAGCAATTCCTAACTTCTAAATTTTCTTGGTATTATCTTTGCGCACACTTTGAATGTATCATGATGGATTAATATTTGTGATCTGACCTTGCAGCTCTGTTTTCTACGTCAGTTTAGGAGCTCTATACGAAAATCAGATTACCTTGCACTACGTTTAGGTTTCATCACTGTAAGTTCTTTATTTCTTGAAGGATGTTGGATAAAATAATGCATGCATGGAGATTTGTTGGTCCATTATTGTTCTCTGATTGCGTAATCTTTTGATTAATTCTTCTAAATCCAAGTAACTATCTAAATGCTATTAGGTGGTGTGCTGAACTGTACCTTTGTATTCACAAATCCAAAAATTTCCATGTCATTGTAATCGCTCCCTGCTATGTGAATTTACAGGAACACAAATTGCCGTTATCTTATAATTTCCATCAATATATGGTTCGAAGCATGGAAGATGAATTCCAAGGCATTCTAGGAATAAGGTAAGAACCAATTTAAAATGGATTTCTCCTTTTAACTGGTGTTTCTGCAAACCGATGCAAGTCATTAACAGTAAGTTGCTTAATTAACCAAGATTAGACTTCTACTAAGAAAAACAATGAGAAAACTTATAGCTGGATAACCCTTTTTTCTTTCAATTTTGCAGCTGGATGCTTTGGATTTATGCCATTGTGTGCATCTTCGTGAACATCCACGGTAGCTTCTCTTGAGAATTATAGACGTGTATATTGTTAGTGTCTTTAATCAATTTCCTCAGATATTTGAGTTTCTAAATTTGCAGGTCTGAATATATACTTCTGGCTATCATTTATCCCTGCAATTGTATGTATATTCTAACTTTTTATTTTAACTAATCAAAATGAAAAAAAAAAAAATTCCACTGAAAGTTATTTTCATCAAGGTCTGATTTCTCTATACGTAAAAGCTTGTCATGTTGATAGGGGCAAAGCTTCAACATGTTGTATCCACCTTAGCACTTGAAATTATGGAGCAGACAGGTCCATTTCCCAGGACACAAGTAAAGCCACGCGATGATCTATTTTGGTTCAAAAAACCAGACATACTGTTATGGCTGATACAATTTGTCATATTTCAGGTAAGAATTGATAAACACTTTATTTGTAGGCAGGTCATGCTGCATGGTTGTGTTTTCTGTTCTTATTTTCTCTACTGTTCATGCAGAATGCATTCGAAATGGCAACGTTTATTTGGACATTGGTAAGACTTCAGTTTTTTCAAGATTGTATTCGTGACTCACAACATGCTTTTGTTAGATGAATTATCTTGATTTGTTTGTCCAGTGGGGATTCCAAGAACACTCGTGCTTCATGAGAAATCATTACATGATCATCATTCGGTTGGCATCTGGGTTGGTTTCGTCTCTCATTCAAGATTTTCTAGATGCTACAACACTACTTCAAATCTGCAGGGACACTCACATATTTTGTTATTTTTAATCTTGCAGTGCTATTGTTCAGTTCTGGTGTAGCTATATGACAGTGCCCCTGAATATAATAGTTTGTCAGGTTAGCTTAATCCTAACTATTAAGTTCTTAACAAAATATGCAGAGTTCATATTTTATTCTATCTTAAAGGAAATGTTTTTGATGACTCATTTCAGATGGGGTCTCGATGTAAGAAGGCCCTAGTGGCGGAGAGTGTTAGAGAGTCCCTGCATAGTTGGTGTAAAAGAGTGAAACACAAGTCAAAGCATGATTCGTTGCATTCACACACCGCAAGATCAGTGTGCTCCTTAGAATCAACAATTGATGAGAGGGACGAAATAACAGTAGCATCTGGTACTCTAACTCGAAGCTCTTCTTTAGCCTCTTTGAATCAGATTACAGTGAGTTCAGTAGACCAGCTGAACTTCGAGACTTCCAACAAAGCAAAAGATTCCACCAAGGAAGCTGAATATTTGTCTGAATCTGTACATACCAATCCCCCACAACCCTCCCACAACGTTGAAGATCGTGTTGGTAACGTAGAGGAAGCAAAAGCTATCACTCTCCTTGATTTGTTTCAGAAAACATGATTAATTAGTGTTTTTATGTTACTTGAGAACTAGTTGGAACTTCATAGAGCATACATGTACAAATCACTCTTAAATGAGCATAGACATTAATTTAAGTAGTACTTCAGATACCATATTTCGGTACTGTAATCCTCTGCACTAACATCATCTTCTATAACAATTTAAGAAAGTATCAGGTGTGCAACAACAGTAAGGAAAAGAAGATAAATTATAGTGACAGCAATGAACAAGTTGTTCATAATACGTATATATCCTTAAAAAATGGTACAGAATAAAGGCAAAAAGACAATGGTGCTGGGAAAGGAAGAAACTTGATGACAGCGACGATGATAAGATTTAAGCAACGAGGTCATCCTCCTTGTGGGTCTGGATGACAAGATCGGAGGTTGGGAAAGCAACGCAGGTGAGAACAAAGCCTGCATCAATCTGGTCGTCATCAAGGAAGTTACCGTCTGACTGGTCGACTTGGCCG
>Ga0099823_1007728_pt1 | contig 10936 bp, 6 predicted proteins | sample CowpearedBW_FD_76831 | JGI IMG/M metagenome (GOLD analysis project Ga0099823, IMG submission 76831) | Root nodule microbial communities of legume samples collected from California, USA - Cow pea red BW | ecosystem: Host-associated > Plants > Roots > Nodule | place: USA: California | collected... | reverse complement strand
AAAAAAAAAATATATATATATATATATATATATATATATATATATATATATAATTTCTCTTAGGATTTAGTTTGATAACCATTTGTTTTTCTTTTGCTACACACTTTTTTCTCATTTTCTTCTAATGTTTGGTCTATTTTATATCTATAAAATTCACTCACATTTTCAAGATACTTTCTTTCTTATATTAATTTTCTTTATTATTTATTTTTATTTTATTTATAAAACGTTTTGTTTTACTAAAACAATTTTTCATTAGTTTTCAATGTTTTAACTAGTTCAATATCTAAAGTTTTCTGGATCTCTAAGATACTTTCTACCTTAATTAAATATACATTTTATTTTTTTGTTTGTACAATTTTGTTCTATAGTGTATTAAATTGTTTATGAAATACATATTTGATCATTTTTACTTTTGTAATATTTTTATTTATTGATTCTTTATCATGCAGAATGTTGTAATGATTATATTTATATAATTAATTTTATTTTATAGTCCATTATCATAAATGAAATTTTACAATCAAAATTGTATAAAACCTTTTATTTATTATAATATATTAATTTAATGTCATTATCATAAATTTTAAAAGATAAAAGATTTATATCTAAATTTGAATTATTATTATTCTTACTTTCATGTGATTGTATTTAAGTAGTGTATTATAATATTTATTAATGTATAAAAAAATATATTTTATTATAATTTAGAGAAAGGAACGGACATTTAAAATATTTTTAAATTTGAATATTTATTTTATTTTTATAAATTTTAAAAATATCTTTTAATTTTATTAACTTTATTTCATTAAATTTTCAAAAGTCATGGATGTTTTTGTTGTTATCAAGTTTTATTTATGAGTAATTACGTAATATTTTATAAATTTTCATTTTTATTCAATTGTTATTTAGTTTTTTAATATAAAATTTATATAATTATCATTTATTTTTAAATATTTGATATTGAATATGTTCATTTAATATTGAATATTTGATAATATTTTTTTAAAGAATTTTTATATAGAAGTTAATTAATTGAAACAATCAAAATGCATGTATACACACTAATTGATATCATTTGTTGAGATACTGTCAATGACTTTGATGCCATTAATCGATTGATGTGTATTGATTATATCATTATGTCTTGTAGAACAAATCTTTAATAATATAGATCAATATCAGAAGTAATTATATCAAACCAATATTATTGAAGTAATCAGTATCAGATCACAGTAACATATATATCAGATCAGATCAGAGCAAACATGGTAACATAGTACATGTCATGTTTTCTCCAATACTTTCTTGTGTTTCTAGTGTGCATACACTTATGTTGTTTCATTATTTTTATACATTCTCCTCCTTTCTTGTGGGTTATCCTCTTACCGTTACGTCTTCACTAATTTTTACTTAATTTTTCCCCTTATCATGTTTCATTTTTTGTCTTCATGTTTCATATGCATTTCTCCCCTTTTTTCAATATGCAAAAAATTGAGACTTGGGAATAAGAGATGAGAAACATATTTAGAAGGAAGAGAGTTCACGTTGATAAATATTAATTTCCAAAGGATGAATATAGACACAAAATAAAACGAATTTAAAACTGTGAAGGAGGAAACACCGATAGTTCTCTTAAAATACTGTAAAAATATTAGAAGCCACAAAATAACATAACATATCAAAACTTTTAGAAAGTACAAAAGTTTCTTGATGATGTTGTTATGAGGATCTAGCCTCTCACTCCAAAGTGCATCAAAATCATACAACTTCCTAAAAGTTTTCGACAAAAAGTAATTATCTGAAACCAAGTTACTTTTCTGGCTCAGTTTTTGAATACCGGAAGCACACTCGTGTTTCATATAATTCTAAATTCATCACCAATAACATTGGTTACCCAAATTCATGACGAGGAACAAACATCTTCTGATGAGTTTTTTGTAATCATGCTACTTGATTTTAACTCAACTTTATTGAACTGATTAAACAAAGTGAAGGTTCATTTCACTAATTTGGTCTTATCTTGCCAACAATGAGAGATTCCAAACTTTTGGCATATAAAAGTTTATATGTTAATGTTGTCATAAGTTCACTTTTTGTTTAATAGCTAGAAAGTTTGCAAGTGGATATGAAGCCACAAATGATGGGGTAAAAGAGTGTAGCTTTTTGTCTCACAAGAATCTTGTTCAATTAAAATGTTGAGTATTGAACATGGGTTACTTCAAAAATTGTCTTTTAATGCATGCATGGATAGGACCTTCAACATCCTAATCCATATTCTTTTATGACCAAATCCACTAATTTCAACATTTTAGAAGACCTTGGACCATTCATTATTATTATGTGTGTACTTACCTGAATAAAGTTCATGTTTGCTTAAACTTAATGAAGCATATAATTTTCCCCATGTTATTATCTTTTCTTTGTATCAAACAGATTGCAATATCAGATTATTTTATTGCCACCCTTAAAGTAAGACAAATACTGTGAACATATTTATGAAGCTTGACACAGAATTAGAATACTGGATCCCACCATGTTGATTATATTCTATTTCCGGTCCCAATGTTAACTTTAATTATTCAAATTCAGATTAATGGTTCTTGGCCAGAGTGCACCACATTCTGGTTATCATTTCACACTCTACTATGTATGAGTATATAGGTATAAATAACTTGAAAAAAACTTGACAAATTCCAAGTATTATGTCATTACATAATTGGTCTACTTGCATTGAAGTGAAAACCTAAAAAATGTACAACTTCTCTACTTTCAAATGTTTGAAAACCCCTTTTTTCAGTTACACATTCCGATGTAAAAAAACAGAAGGGGAAGGAAATGGTGAATAAAATAGTCATGTATTTTCGATGTAGTCTTAAATTTATTTTCTGAATGATTTTCGAACATGAACAAATCAACATATGTATACCATGTGGGAAATTGAGATAAAAAGAAAAGAAGAAGCAAATAATGGAGTGATTGATTTGAAAAGAAAGATGAGCATGGGCAAAACATGGGTTGAGAAGGTTGTATTTGGCTTTATTCCTACCATAGCAATACCATAGTCCAATTGCAGAAAAGTCCAAGAAACAGAACATGCATGAACACAAGGTGAAGAGACATAATAAGACCAACTTGATTCTGCTATTTGGTCTCTTCTTCTTGGACCTAATCATCTCAATAATCAAATTTCTTCACCCCCCTTAATTGACAGCCTGTTTTCACATTACTGCCTTACAACTATATGCCTCTAAGTTTCAATTTCTGAATCATTGCTCCATCAACAAACCCCACTTCTCACAGTTCCTTCCACCCTTTTTTCACTCTCACAATGGTATCATAACTTTTAATCTTGTTGGAAATACAACTATGAGTTTAAATCCGTCGTTGAGTAGAAATGAGAAAATTAAGTATTATTGTTCCGATACATTTAATAAATCACACGTCGCGTAGAAGTCGAGATCAAACGTAGTTTAAATATTCATTCTTCCCTTCACCATCTGAGACATCTTTTAAGGACAAAACCGTGACAGAATTCCACGCTTCAAAACGGACAATACCTTGAAAACACGGTGGTTCATCCTAACAATGTTGCTGGACGGACTTGGATCGGTTCGGGTCGAAACACATATAAACAACAACACTCGTGAATTGAATATTTTAAAGTTTTGGATTGAAGACGGTGTTAATTGTTATATTTTAAAATTTTGAATTGAAGACGGTGTTAATTGTTGTATTTATTAAATTCAAGTTTAATCGACGTACTGTCTACTGATGATCTCCTCCTGAAAAGTTACATCAAATTTAATTTGAAGTTTGAATCAAGATTTTATTATTATCTTGGAATCAAATTATACAAATGCAAACAAATTACGCAACTTTGTTTGTGTATATATAGAATGGTGAAGTGGTGATGGAAGATTGAAATTCGTGGATGATTATGACATGATTTTAGCTTCCAAGTCATTTCATGCCTCTAACAAAGAACATTCCTCAAGTTCAAATGTGAACACATTGAAATTCATCTCAATTAATTCCAAACAAAAATGGTTATATACTTATGTGAATGGAGCCACACGCAACTAGCTTATGATGGAACGGTTTTTCCTTGCACGTTCAACATTTTTTAGTATGCTTAAAACGCAACTTTTAGAAATAGATTATCACAAAAATCACGATTTACTCAAATCAATTCGGATTACGTGATGTACTATTATTTTAACCCGTTATTTTGGGAACATAGAAAATGATTTGACACCACCATTAGAAACAAGGTCAAAAAAAAAATAAACCTATTTATAATTGTAGAACATAGAATCATTCATATCTTATCCTTCTTTACGTGGATTGATATAAAAAGCAAGAGCAATGCAAAAACACACAAATTAAGACAAATTAGGGTTGGCTAGGGGGCCATCACTCACACACAAGGCAAATTGAAAGCACATTTTTTTTTTCTTCTCTTTCATGTGACCTAACCAATTTAAACATCAACCATAATCTTCTTATCAAGATCACCTTGCTGGATCCCAATCATGAATATATGACTCAATTTTTAATTATTATTGTAGAATATAATCTAAATCTTTCTGCAAAAAAATTATTAGATAGGAATCAAACACAAGATTTCTTTCTCAACACTATTTATTAGATTCGGTAGTTGAACTAGCTCTTTTTGGAATGATTTGAGGTAAATATTTATTGGGTTTTCCTTACGATGAGTGTTTGCATAAACCTAAGGGTTTATTTTAGTAGACTCTTACTAAAGTTCTGATTAATCATGTTTATTTTATTTGTAATTGTACTAAAAAAGTTATACTTATATCACTGTCCAAAGTGTTGTCAAAATAATTAAGTAAAATTGGTTTCAATTCGTTAATCATCAAGTTCTCATACATTCGACCCTCATGATTGAGAAAGTATATATATTTTCACTAAAACTAATTAACTAGTTTTCTGACAGATATAATAAAGTCTAGAAATACTTCACAACACATTAAATAAACTCTTGTTCACCACTAAATTAAACTGTTCTGATTAATTAACATTATATCAAACATTAGAGATAGCATGATGTCACTTGACTCATGATTTATCATATTTAACTCTTCTCATTAACTTATGTTAAATATGCCCTATATGTTTACTCGAAAAACTTAACTTAAAAGAACTTCATAATTCATTTTGATAATTAAGTGAAAGATTTAAGTGAGAAAATATATATGCTTTTTTTTAAAATCTTAGTGTGAGTCTAAGTGGTTAATTTATCAAATGAGATTAATTTTCTTTTGAAATTATTCGATAGAAACTAATTTTTAAAATATTATGGGATAGGTGAAGTAATGTGAGGAAAGACAAATTTAAGAGTGTGAAATCGTACTAGTTTAGACATAACATTAAAATTTATCTTATTTGAAGTGCTATAAGTCGATACAACTTCAATTTTGTTTTTCAATAAAATCGTTATACGTGACAAAACTTCGGTATGAAGCAATTTTTTTATTTTTTTTAAGGTAAATTCGTGTTATCTCATACGACTTCACACTTGAATTGATTTCGTGATATGATTTCACACTTACAAATTTGTCTTCCCTTCCACAACTTCACCCAATCTTAAAATATTTTAGAAATTGGTTCTCATTGCGTAAATACAAAAACAAATTGACCCTATTTAATCAATTAAATCTAAGTTTTACATCGAATAAAAATAAAAAAGTTAAATAACGAGACAAAACTTACAAATCTATTATACATTTTTTATTAGAATAATATCGATTCTTTGTATAAACTGACTTCATGTTTCATTAATCGGTGTCATATCTTTTAATGATGTGAGGTGAATGAAGGGTGAGAGCAGAGGAGGTGTAGGAAAGGAACAGGTAAGAACAGTCATTCCTTGAATGGGACCGGTTGGTGAAGATTCCACACACTCCAATGTGTTTGGTTGTGGAATAAATGTCTAATAATTGATAAGAACTCACCAACGCAAAAACACAGGAGATATCATGTGTTGGTGTTTGGTTTTTATTTTTTAATTGTTTCGGAGTTGAATAAGCATGCATGCAGCTTTATATAATATGCTTTTGTTGCTGCACGTAGTACCTCTTCCCAGTTATTAGATTCATATTTAAATAGTGGCATAGTTTTTGGACTCTTATGCCATGGTTCCGCACTTTACGCTGCTTACATCAAATAAACTTATGCAACAAACTATTGTGATGGAAAAGAGATTAGACAGTGATTCGTTGCTTGGTTCAATTTTGGAAAAAAATAAAGGTTGGGAAAAAAGATGCTTTGATTTTACCAATGACCATATACAAAATCAGAGTCAAAAACAGCCCAAAAAAGCAAAAGCTATTTGAGAACGTTCGGTCCCAATGAATTCGGAAGAGAAAACAGTTGAAGTCTTCAGTTTTCACACAAAGCATGCTTTTTCATGTTGAAAACCGTGTTCAAAGGGTGAATCCATCTCTTCGTGAAAAAATCTGCTGAGTGTGTTAGGTAATGAAAGTAGAAGAAAAATAATTAATGGAAACTTGCATTGATATTGGTTCCAGGAAATGTGAAATTCACTGTTTTAGGTGGTTGCAGTTTCCATCTTTTTTAAATTATATATAACTAGGTTCCACTTCCACAGAGGAGTTATAAAATATTCTGCAAAATATTTGTGTGTGTTAGTATTTTGCAAAATTCTAAAATATAATTTGAGTTATTAGAATATGTTGTAATAAAAAAGTTATGAAAAACAAATCTTTAGAATTTGGTTTTCAATTTATTTATTTTTTCTGTTTATTACTTTAAAAGATATTAGAAAATAAAAATGGAAAAGGAAAATTACAGGAAAGTTAAAAGTTCATATATGTCTTATATGTAGACGAAATAGTAATACTTAAAAGTAATTTTGTAAAAAATATATAAATTAAATGACAGAATTCTCATTTTTCTTTTCATAGATATAAAACATTATGGTAAAATATGGTAAGATGGGGCTTGATACTAGAGAAAAAAATTATATAAAAAATACTAATTTTTCATAATTATGAATACTCATTGTAACTAGAAAAAATAAATTATGTTAATTTAAGGAAAAAATATCACCAAAAGTAGTTTAATATATTTAAAACAATTTTACAAAAATTGAGGTGAGGTTTTTGGTGATACATTTAAAAAAGAGAAAGTTAGAATTAACTACCTTGCAAAAGCGATTTATAAGACAAACTTTACACTACAAAAATGTTAAAGAATAATGTCAACCAAAAGTGATGCTAGAAGGCAAAAGAGCATGCTAATTGGAATCTTGCATCTGTTTAGAGTATGATAGAGTGCATATTTTTTCCCCATTTAATATTTAATTTTGAATTTTATTTTTAAAAGATTAATTTAATTAGAATTTATGATAATTAGGCTTTTTAAGCTTGTAAGATAGCAATATCTTAAAAAAATGCTTTTTAGTTGCATAATTATATTTGGATATTTTAATGCTTGTTAATGTATTTAAGGTTAAGCTCATTTAAGGTGTAAAATAAATTGATTAAAGTTATAAAATTCCTTCAAATAAGACTAAAATAAAAAAAATTCAGAAAATTGTATTTTGTAGCGTTGAAAGAGGAGTTGGCAAAAAAACGCATCAAAGTTACCCATAGTAGCGCTAGCTAGCATGGAACACTAATTTGAATCAAAGTAAGCATCGACTACGTCGATGCTAAAATATATAAAAAAGGTATAACAACCCAATCACATTCTCTAGTACCTTTGTGATCAACAAAATATGAATAGAGTCTCCAACACAAGCGTCTGTCATAAACACGAACTCAGAAACAATCGAGAAATTCATTAACTCAATCAATCACACAATATAACAAATGTTTGCCACAATTCCAAGCCCTAGTCGAAAATAGTAGTAGTGGCAGTACAACAACATACGAAAACCCTTGTGCAACACCGTATAGAACGATCGAGATTTTGTTAAGTATCATGTTGCAAAAGGCAACTTCTAATTTGGTGTTGGGGAAGCACAGGTTCAAGATGGTTCATCAGAATCTCGCCTAAATCTAAGATTGAAGGTGGAAGGGGAGATGATGCATTTTGTGTATGTTCCCTAAGTGCATAATGATGTCTAGTATGCTTCTCTAAGTAAGGCTTATGGCTATTGTCCCTGACCTTGACCCATGTGAGCATGCAGGTTGTGCCACAACACTTGTTCTACACTCTAATAATGTTGCACTTTTGGCCGACACTATTTATTTGAAGCTAATATGCATCATTCTTGTACTATTACATCCATTTATTACTATAATTTAGTCACATTTCTACTCAATAAAGATTTCCAATCATTAATGGAAAAATAATATCAATAATGTCAATGTAAGATAATTCTAGTCAACATTAATTGAAAAATCCTAACTTGTATCAATCAAAAAATATTTCCACTAAAGTCATTTAAAACCCAAGATGACAACGATAGAAAAATAGTCATACAAAAGTTAGACAAGAAAGTGCTTATTTACCTTGGTTGGAAAATAATACTAAACTCCTTGGCCAAAATAGTTTTGATAAAAATTGGTTGAAAAATAACTTTGATTGGCATCAACTAAAAATAACCCTAATTGAGGTCAAATAAAATAATTATGTTTTGCATGAGGCTAAAAAACATCATTAAAGTTGATGGAGAGAATTTTGACATTGTCAAAAAATGAAGTTAACGATGTTAACAAAAAAATTAACTTTAATTAAGTTTGACCGGAAAGAAACCTTATTGTCATTAATTAAAAATTTGATGTCAAGTCAAAGGCGTCGTAATAGAGGTTCAGTTGGTGAAGATTAATATCAAGTCGAAAAGAGATTATGAAGAGAATATTCATGTACTAGACTAAGCTTTTGGTCATAAACAATCTGATCAAGACAATCTTCTTTCAATAATTTAATCCATGATAGTCTAGTTTTCACTGACCAAAAATAGTCTTGACAAGATGCCTTATTGTTTTAATCATAAAAAAACATATCAAGTTTTGATAAACTAATTATTTGCTGTTGTTTATCAAATTAAATAATTCAACCATCAAGAGAAGACAAACTTAGTCTTTATCGAAAGTTGATCCAATAGAAAATGTAAGATTCAAGACAAAGCTTATGATAAGATGCAAATTCAAGTTTCAATTTATCAATCCAATTAGAAGTCATCAATAGTTGAATTATATATCCAATAAAGCTTTCGAAATAACAAACTAACTTTCACTATACGAAAAACAAATATATCAATAGCCAAAATTTGTCGATAATCATTGAAATTCGTCAATAAATCAAATTATAACGGCTTACTGAACAAAAATTCCTCAGTAAAATGTGTGTTGATAAGTTTCACTGATGGTTAGAAAATTCCATTGATAATTTGCAATGGCCAAACTTTTCTAGTAATTATCAATCGAAAATTATCAATCAAAAATTACTGACAGACAAAACTCATCGGTAATTATTCATTGATAATATCGAAAACCAAAATTTGTCACTAATTATCCGCTAGTAATTATTGTTATATTTTGGTTGCAAGTAAGAAATTTGATTTTGTCTTTTTCTTCCTCTCCTCCTCTTTTTCTTTTTCCATTTTACTTCTTCTTCTTCCCTCTCCTGCTCCATTGTCATCGTCGTCATTGCATCTGCCTTCAACTCCTCCTTCTCCTTCATCGTTGTCATCTCTATAGTTACCGCTGCAAGCTTTGCCTATGCCACCATCGTCAACACCTCTTTTCCTCCTTTTCCTCCTTCTCCTCCTTATCATCTTTTTCTTCCTCTTTTTCGTCCTCGTTCCTCCTTCTCTCCTTCTTCCCTTCTTGTTTTACCTATCATTAATTAATTTATAACAAATACTTCATCAAATTTAGCAAAAAAATTGACATCTATTTTACCGTCAGATTTTAAACAATTACAATTATAACCAAATTTACCGATGAATTTTAAAAAGTTGAATTACCAACGAATGTATCAATATATTCTCAAAAAGTTCAATTATCGATTGATTTATCGATGAATTTTAAAACAAAAATCCATTACCGAAGGAATCATCAACAATTTTTTTTTTTTAAAATCTATTATTAACGAATTTTACCACTACATGATCAAAACACAAAGTGAAAAATTTAACGCCCATTTTACTGACAAAATTTACTAATGGATTCATTACTAACGAATATCTCTGTGAATAATACTAGTTTGCCGAAAAATATTATATTTTACCAACATTTTTTTTTCGGTAAAATTTCATTGATGATTCTACGTTTTCTTGTCATGTGTCTTACTACTTTATGTAACAATTACTGTTGTTAATACTAAGTAGGGCCAGCTCAAGGATAAAGCGAGTAAAACACTTGCTTTAAGCCTCCAGCAAAAGAAGGCCTCAAAAAATTATTTCTTTTACTACTAATATTTCTCTATTGAATTAATAATAAAATTATGTTTAAGAAAAAAGGCCTCAACAATTTTTTTTAGTATACCTCTGTTAAATTAATTATAAAATAATGTTTTAGAAAAAGAAAGGCCCCAAAAAATATTTTATTACTAATATAGCTCTATTAAATTAATTATAAGTTTATGTTTGAAATAAAATTTAATTAAATTATTATTGTCTAATAATTTTTATCGGTATTAAAAATGATAATTAATGAGTTAAAACTTTTTTTTAGTAAAATATAATTTTTTTACAAAAAATAGAATGATTAGATATCTTTAATCTCTTATAACCATTATGTATTTTTTTTTTCATCTCTTTGTGACTTCTCTTGTCTTTCCTTACTTTATTCCCTTCTAAGAGTCACTTTTTTAGGGGTTTTACCATATTACATTCCTTGAATCTCATGTTGTTCGTGTCTATAAATTATATATGTGTTTCTTTTGCAATTTTGTTTTTTTTTTTCGATTTACCATTTTCGAAAGTTTTTTTTTT